>Ga0302246_1002538_pt1 | contig 10805 bp, 8 predicted proteins | sample AAG_UR_Trp_MG_FD_193533 | JGI IMG/M metagenome (GOLD analysis project Ga0302246, IMG submission 193533) | Enriched activated sludge microbial communities from anaerobic digester in WTTP, New Holstein, Wisconsin, United States - AAG_UR_Trp | ecosystem: Engineered > Bioreactor > Anaerobic >...
CCGTTATGCGGGACTCACCCAGGAAGTCGGTCAAAATAAGGGCATCCGCCTGGCCCTCCCGCAAAACCGCATCCCCGGCATCATCCCGGAGACCGAAACCCAATTCGCTCATGCGGCTGCTTCCAACGATCACCCCTCCCTGCTCCCGGATTTTCTCGACGACTGTCGCGTCTTCCAGGGCCGTATAGTTTTCCAGGGCCATGGAACCGGCCGTGGTGGGCCAGTCCCGAACGGAGATGTTGGACTGGACGGCGATTCGCGTTCCCTTCAGGGAACCTTCTCCGGTCGCCTGTGGAGCCGGATCCAGGTAGAAAAAATGATTTGACATGAGTTTACTCCTCTCATTCCAGAATGCTGGCGACCTTGAAAAATGTCCCTTTCACGGCGGGAGCGTTTTTCAGCATGTGTCCCGTCTCGGAAAGACGAGAATTCTTTGCCAGGGCTTCTTTTCTCATATGATTCTGCACAGGCAGAACGGAAAACAGGGGCTCCCCGTCCATGGACCTTTCTGCGACCAACGCCGCCATTCTTTCCGCTTCCTGCAAAGTGGACGCGATCACCGGCCGCTCCTCATCGCTCAGCGCGATCCGGGAAACCCAGGACAGGCTGTCCAGCAGATCCTGTTTTTCACCGGTTCCGGGAAGGTTATTTTTCGGACCGAGGTTCAGCAGACTCAGTTCCGCAAGCTGTTCCTCCGCAACTTCCGACGGGGCCTCCGTCAGGGGGCAATGGGCGCTGCGGTTCTTCGGAAAGGCAATGACTTCCCGGATCGAAGCGGTACCCAGGATCATGGAAATCACCCGGTCCATGCCCAGGGCAAGACCGCCATGCGGCGGGGCCCCAAAATCCAGGGCTTTCAGGAAAAACCCGAACTTGTCCTGCACCTGCCGCTCGGTCAACCCAAGGGCGCGGAAAATCCTGAACTGGAGGTCCCGGTCATGGATACGGATACTGCCGCCGCCCAGTTCCTCGCCGTTCATGACCAGGTCGTAGGCGCGCGAACGCAGAGTCAGCAATTCCTCCCGGTTGAACGGATCGAAGTCGATCCGGTCAGGGGCCGTGAAAGGATGGTGATTGGACGTAATGCCCTCTTCGGTGGGCAGGAAGAGGGGAAAATCCGTGACCCAGAGGGGATTGAAGCTGCCCGCCGGAATCAGGTCCAGGCGTTGGGCGAGATGGAGCCGCAATTCGCCCAGGGCGGACGTGACGATATCGTATGACGCATCGGCGATCATGATGATGACATCGCCACTTTCGGCCTGAAACTGTTTTCGGATTGCGGCCTGTTCATCGGCGCTGAAGAACTGAACGATATTCGATTCCAGCTTATCTCCATGGACCCGCATCCAGGTCATGCCCTTGGCACCGAAGCTGGGGACGATCTCCTTGGCGTACTCGTTCTGGAGCACATTCTTGCTCAATTTCTCCGACTGGTTCGGAATGTTGATGCCCTTGATGCAGCCACCCCGGTCGATGATCTGCCGGAAAATCCCGTAAGAGGTATTCCGGAAGATATCCGTCGCATCGACAAACCGCAGGCCGAATCGCGTATCGGGCTTATCCGAGCCCATGGTATCAATCGCCTCCCGGTAGGTCATCCGGGGAAAGGGCCGCGGCAGATCAATCTCTCCCAGAGCGAACATCCGGACGACCAGTTCCTCGACCAGTTCATAAAGGAATTCCTCGTCGATGAAGGATGCCTCCAGATCGAGCTGGGTAAACTCGGGCTGACGGTTCGGACGCAGGTCCTCATCCCGGAAACAGCGGGCGATCTGGAAATACCGCTCCAGGCCGCTGACCATCAGAAGCTGCTTGAAAAGCTGGGGAGACTGGGGCAGAGCGTAGAAATTCCGGGGATGAACCCGGCTCGGCACCAGGTAGTCCCGCGCCCCTTCGGGGGTGCTTTTCGTAAGAATCGGGGTTTCCACCTCGATAAAACCGCGCTCATCGAGGAAATCACGGACACACTTGTTGATTCGGTGCCGTTTGATCAGGTTCCGCTGCATGGAAGGCCGTCTCAGATCGAGGTAACGGTATTGAAGGCGCAAATCCTCCATCACGTTCCCGGCACTTTTCGTCAGACCTGCCACCATGGCTTTTTCCGATACCTGGAAAGGCAGAGCATCCGACTGGCTGAGAATGGAAAGCTCCTGGGCCGCGACTTCAATCAGGCCGGTTTCCAGGTTGGGATTTTCCGTACCCGCCATCCGCAAAACGACATCCCCGTGAACCGTGATGCAATACTCACCCTTCAGGGAGCCTGCCAGGGCGTAGGACTCGCGTGATGTCATGTCGGGACCGAACAGCACCTGGACAATCCCGCTTCTGTCTCTTAAATGTATGAACAGCACATCCCCGTGATCCCGCAAAGCATCCACCCAGCCGTCAAGCCGCACCCGGCGTCCGACATCGGCAAGACTCAGCTCACCGCAATTTGAACGACCCATTTCCATTATTTCCATTCACCCCTGTCATTGTTTTAGCGTCCGGCAATTCAAACCGTTGTCGGCAAGTCACCCAAGAATTGCCGTTACGTTAGCAAAATGTCCGCCGTGTTTCAAGAAATGAATCAATCTGCGGCCGCCGCCGGAACCATCAAAATCCTCTCTCATCCTTAATTTTCTTTATCCCCAAAGCCCCTCATTCCTTGAGCAGCGCAAGCTGCCCTACGGAAACCGTCACCGCACAATGGTGAAAAACATTTGTATCGCTGAAAAGAGGTACACGCCGACACCGTCGAAGGCAACAGAATTGTTTGTGAGAATCACGGCAGATTCAAGCCCATTTATTCTCTTGCGTAATCGCTGGTTCATTTATTTTGGGCAGGCAATCAGTCGGCAAAAGTGCTACACTCCGCGCAACAAGGAAATCGGCATAACTTTTCCGTACCACAATAAACGTAAGGATAAAGCCACTAAGCGATGGAAACACCCAAGGTCATATCAACGGAGATCGAAGACGTCATCCTTCAGTACCTGCTCTATGACGGTGACGGCCCTGACCTCATTTTCCTTCATGCGACGGGCTTCAATCCCTGGCTGTGGCATCCGATTGCCCGGAAACTCTCAGGCAGGTACCGCATCGTCGCTCCCTTTTTCTGTGATCACCGCGATACGGACCCTTACCGGGGCGGGCTGGGTTGGAACGTTCTGACACAAGACCTGGCCGGTCTCTGCCGGTACCTGAAAATAAAAAAGCCTTACATGATCGGTCATTCCATGGGCGGTGCGGTCTGTGTCCTGGCCCACGGCCTCATTCCGGACCTGGCGGAAAAAATGATCCTCATCGAGCCCATATTGCTTCCGGAACAGAGGTACATCCAGCCCCTTGCCCTGGACGAACATCCCCTGGACGAACATCCCCTGGCCGGCAAGGCCATCAGGCGGAAAAATGCCTGGCGGGACCCGGAACACGCGCAAATTTACTTCCGTTCAAAGGCCCTGTTCCGCAACTGGGATCGGGAAATGCTTGAACTCTATGTAAAATACGGATTATCTTCGAATCCGGACGGAACGTTGAAACTGGCCTGTTCCCCCAGAGGGGAAGCGGCGATCTTTATGGGCGGCACGGCGGAAAATCCCTGGCCTCTGCTGCCGAAAATTGCCTGCCCGGTGCTGGTTCTCGAAGGGGAAAACAGTGAAAGCCCGGCCATCATGAATTTCAAGAAAGTGGCCACGGCATTGCCCAGAGGTGAGCATCGAATCATTCCCGGTGCGGGTCATCTGATTCCCATGGAAAAGCCCCAACGCACCCTCGAAATTATTGAAGATTTCTTCGGAATTCAATAAGTCCCGGACGATTTTAGGAAAGCAGTGACTTCCTGACCCGCAATCGGCAATGCATCAGAAAATTTGAGACACCGAAAGGATATCACAAAAGTATTGCACTTCCCAAAAATGAGGATTAAAATCCCACCATGTGTTTTCTCAGGTTTGTGTCTTCGGTTCTTTGTTGATCCTTTCTCTTACACTCTTCGTTAAAAAGTTGATCCCCCCTCGAACATTGACTTCCTATCCGACTTTGGAGGGGGGGAGGTTCTTTGAACGTTTTGTTTTGTGTGCCCAGAACAAACCAATGAATCCGGCAATGTTGCCGGCAACGTTTTTTTCCGGAAAGGAGGAAAAGTTATGGAAGATCATGTGATAAAGGGAAAAATGTCAACCCCCATATCCCGTCGTTCCTTACTGAAAGGAAGTGTTGCTCTTGGAGTCCTTGCCTCATCGGGAGGCCTTGCCTTAAACCTCACGGCACCGGGCTCAGCAGAGGCCGGAACGAAGGTGATGCCGAAAAAGTGGGATGAAACGATCGATGTGGTTGTCGTCGGTTCGGGTTTTGCCGGTCTCGCCGCGGCGGCGGAGGCGAGCGCCCAGGGCAGCAAGGTCGTCATCCTGGAAAAAATGCCGACTTATGGAGGCAATTCGATTATCAACGGAGGCGAATACAATTCCTGGGATGACGAATATCATTTCCGTGAAAAATTCAAACTGGGAAACGACAGTGCGGAGCTGCATAAGCAGGACACCTTGAAAGGCGGCGACTTCTACGGGTCTCCGGAGCTGGTCGAAGTCCTCGTAAATGGGGCCACTCCCGCCCTGAACTGGATGCTGGACAACGGCGGCTTGAAATTAAGGGAGATTCTGAACCGGACGGGTGGGCACACGGCTTATCGAACCCACACCTGCGTCGAGGGTGTCGGCCGCTGCTACACAGAGGCCCTGAGAAAGATCGCCGAAGGAAAGGGAGCCAAGATTCGCCTCAATACGAAAGTAACTTGGATATGGCGCAAAGATGCCGACCCCAAGAGTCCCATTGAGGGTGTCGAGGTGATGACCGGCAAGAAAACGAAAAACATCAAGATCGTCAAAGCCCTGATCCTCGCCTCCGGCGGTTTCAGCCGGGATATCAAGATGCGGCAGTCCTTCAACCCGAGTGTTGTGCCCGAATTGAACTGCACCAACCAGCCGGGCGCAACGGGGGAAATGATTCGCTACGCCCAGGCTGTCGGTGCCGATGCCCTGCAGCTTGCCTTCATCCAGCTCTATCCCTATGCAGCCCCCGATACAGGAACGCTCGATTCGCCGGCGGTTTATCCCTTCCGCGGACCCGGCTACGGCATCGTCTATGTGAACAAGCTGGGTAAGCGATTCGTCAACGAAATGGAACGTCGCGACGTCGTTTCCAGGGCCCAGATTCAGACGGGCATGAAACCGACCTATTCCATTTTCAACGAAGCCATGATCCCCAAAATGGGAACAAAAGAAGAGGTGGAAAAGGGAATGGCAAAAGGCCGCTTCATCAAAGCCAACTCGATTGCCGAACTGGCCGGAAAGTTGGGTATCCCCGCGGACACATTGGTGGAAACCATCAAAACTCACAACAGGTATATGAAGGAAGGTAAAGACCCCGATTTCGGCCGTCAGTTTACAAAGGTCATGATTCCCCTGGAGGAGGGACCCTTCTATGCCATTGCCCAGTGGCCCGCCGTGCACCATACGATGGGCGGGCTCCGCATCAACAAGGAGACCCAGGTCATCGATATCTGGGGCAACACCATCCCCCGGCTCTATGCGGCGGGCGAGGTGACGGGCGGCATCCACGGTGCGAACCGTCTGGGTGGTAATGCCGTCCCGGACTGCATTGTCTTTGGGCGGATTGCCGGAACCAACGCGGGCAAGGGATAAACGATTTTCATGGACAGGAAGGAGGTGCCATGTCAAATAACCATACATGGTCCCTCCTTAAAAATGGTTCCTGTGGAAAGGAATAAGTGATGCAGAGAAAATGGTTGATCTTATTGGTCTTCCTTTGTTTTATCACCGTGGTTTGCCTGCCGGTGATTGAACGTACGGAAGCGGCAAAGACGAAAACGGAACCGGCCAAGACGGTGGAGAAGCAGAAGTCCTGCACGGGCTGTCATGAAGATTTTAAAACCGTTCTTCCCCAGGCACATCCCCCGGTCACGGGCAATACCCTGAGCGCCTGCCTGGAATGCCATGCTCCGGGAGAAAGAGGAAAGGCCGAACCGAACAAGTTTGCGGCCCGTCTGCATCTGGCCCATCTGAAAGGGCCGGTCAAGGCGGATTGCCTGGTTTGCCATACCTGGCAACCTGGGAAAAGTTTTGGCCTCGTGGGAGGCGCCGACTCTTATGGCGCTCCTTCGGAAGAGGATATGAACCTGATGAAACGGATGTTCACCTCCGCGGCGGAATCCGTCCATCTCGATGCCCGTCATGTTTCGAAGGACATCACCTGCGCCGGATGCCACGGCAAGGACCTTCCCAAAGAGGAAGATACCGTGGAAAACGCCAAGTGCCTGGAATGCCATGGCCCTGCGGAAGAACTGGCCGCCAAAACGGCCCCCAAAGATTTTCCCGACCGGAATCCGCACAAATCACACCTGGGAGAAATCAACTGCACGGTTTGCCACTCCGGACATGCCGAATCAAAGGTTTATTGTCTGGAATGCCATCCGACATTTGAAATGAAGATGAAGTGAGATTTTGAACTCACAGGCATCAGCCTGGAACGAAACACAAAAGGGGCCTCCGAAAATGAATTCGAGGCCCCCTTTTCCAGATTTAGAAATCATCTTCATCCTGATACAGCCTTTACGCTGAACCCATGTGAACCTGCCGGGTAATATCGCTTATTTCCCCGAGACTGCGGGCAAGAGTCATGAACTGGTCGGGAAGGGGAAAATCCCGGTCTAGCAGAAGAAGACCCCGCTCTTTCGCCCGATTCAGGATCAGCGGATTCTCGATCCCTTCCTGGCTGTCGCAGAGAAACTGGACACGCAGAACGTCGGTGACCGGAATTCTCAATTCCGGGTATTCCGCAGCCAGGGTGTTCAACTCATTGCCGATGATGACCTCGTTTTCCCGGTTAAAAGTAAGAAAAGGCTCCTCCCGGTTGGGCGTCCCGAACAGCTCGTTGATCACGGCGCCGGTCAGCCTGCTGATAAACTCCCGTTCCCGATCGGCATATTTTTCTGACAAACCCTGCCGCAGGCTTTTATAAAGAAACATTTTTACAATATGGATTCCCTCCCGCAGGACGGGAATTAGCCTCTTTTCATATTCCATGATTACCTCTGAACATTTCAACGATAATTTCGGGCTATGCCTTATGTCTTTCTTTTACAGCCGATCACCCCAAAAACCGTGAAGGTCCGCAGAACACTGTTTTTCGCCGGTTTGACGATCTCGGCCGCTGTAAACACTCGGCTGTTTTCAAGGCCCGCCTGAGAGAAAGCGGAACACAACATTCCCCGATCAAAACCGTAATGGAAGACACCTGTGTTATCGTCATGAAACTCACCGCCTTCGAGATCCAGATCGGCAATGCACAGACATCCTCCGGGAGCAAGAACTTCGATTAACCGCTCCAAAAGCGGGCCGGTTTCCCGTACATGATGCAGGGTCATGCTGCTTATCACAAGATCATAGGAACCACGCAGTTCATCTCCTCGTTCCAGGTCCAGATGCCGGGTCTGTACATTACGGATGTTGTTCTTCTCAATCTTGGCCTTGAGAATATCCAGCATTCCCGTTGAACTGTCCACCCCCGTAACGGACCGCGCCAGGGGGCTTAGGCGCAACGTTAAGAGACCGGTGCCACACCCGAAATCAAGGACATCCTTTTCCGGAGTCAGGCTTATCTCCTTCAACAGGGCGTCGGCAATGTCATTAGCCACCTTGACCCGTCCCGGCACCTCATCCCAAGTTGCCGCTTCCCCATTGAAATCTCTTTGTTCCACGTTTACCCCGCCTTTCAACCTTACTTTCTTTGTGATCCAGCACTTCACTCCCCAATGCGAAAGACTCGGGGTAACGCCTTCGGATTGGTTTGATCATTAAATGCCCATTGATTGCGAAAAGCGTTTCCCTATTGCTGGTCGATAATCTGGCAGCCGAGTTGAAAACTTTTCTGGATCGCGTCCTGTTCGGTGTCACAAAAAACCGGAGAGCCATTAACCATGACATGGCAGGGCTGAACTTCCTGGAAACCGCTGTCTGTCGTAATGATGTCAAGTCCAACCAGCCACTTACCGGCTTGGCCGATCACTTTCTTACACGAGGACCGGATGATGCATCCTTTGTACAGCATTTCTTCCATGATCTTCCCTCCGCTTTTTACAATGATTTAAGCCCCGACAGAAAACCTTTATTTCATACAACAAGAAACCGATAAAACAAATCTAAAATCTCGATGCTCCTGTTTTCTCATCAAGGTTGACAGACAAAGATAATGAATGGTTCATTTCTCGTCGCCGAAAAAAAGAGGGCTGCCTGTCCAGGCAACCCCCTTTGGTTTAACCGATTAACGTTATGATTTATTTAATTCCCTGCTCCTTGATGGCCTTCAGGATCTTCTCCGGCGTAGCCGGCACATCGGTGATCTGGATACCAATTGCGTTCCGGATCGCGTTGAGAACCGCACCGGGCGGATTGGCAAGACCGCCCTCACCGCAGCTCTTGGCACCATAGGGACCAAGAGGATCGGGTTCTTCCACAAGAATGACCTTGCACTTCGGCATATCCTTCGGCCCCGGTGTTTTGTAGTCCGTGAAGCTGCTGTTAAGACACAGCCCGTTCTTATCGTAGTACATCTCTTCCATCAGGGCCATTCCGATACCCTGCTGCATAGCCCCTTCATTTTGTCCCTCGCAGGACGGCGGATGAATGGCATGGCCGACGTCATACGCCTGAACCGCTTCCAGAACCTTCACTTCACCGGTCTCGATGTCCACTTCCACCTCCATGAAGCAGGCTGCAAAGGGCGGTGAGTGGTGGGGCGGGAAGTGACTCGCGTAACCCTGGATCTGGCCGGGAATACCGATGGTCTTGCCCGTTGCGGGATCCACGAAGTTGTAAACACCCAAAGAGGTGATCGTTTTGATATCGATCGACTTGTCGGAACTTCCCTTGACGAAGATCTTCTTATCCTTCATCTCGAGGTCCTCAATGTTGGCTTCCAGCTGACGGGCCGCCCGGTCGAAAAGCTGCTTCTTCGCATCTTCGCAGGCCGCTTTGACGGCTCCACCGCCGGTGAAGATCGTCCGGCTGGCATGGGCGCCGATATCGAAGCCGGACGCATCGGAGTTCCCCACCAGCATATGAACATCGTCAAGACCGAATCCCAGGGTCTCCGCCGCGATCTGTTTCAAGGCTGTATGACCACCGCCTCCTAAATCGGAGCAGGAAGTAATCACTTCCGCCGTGGCATCCTCGTTGATCTTAACTGTGCAGGTCGTATGCTCCAGAAGCATCGGAAAGGCACCGCTGGTGTGGTTCATGACCGAAACACCCACACCACGCCGTTTCGTCCCCGTCTGGTTGGCGTACCTGGCCCGTTTTTCCTTCCAGCCGATGGCCTCGGCCCCTTTCTGCAGACATGCATCGAGAGCGCAGGATGGATATTGGAAGCCCAGGATCCAGGTGTCGTCGCCGACACCTTTATGCCACTTCATGCGCCACTCGACGGGATCAAGACTCAACTTGTAGCACATTTCGTCGATGACCTGTTCCATGGCGATGTTTGTCTGGGGATTGCCGTATCCACGGAAAGCCCCGCAGGGAGACGTATTCGTATAGTAGGTATCGCCTTTGTAGGACAGGGCACCGAACTTGTACATACCAACCAGCCAGGCACCGGTCGTGAAGACAACGCCTGATCCATGAGTATAGTAGCCACCTTTATAGGAAGTGAAATGGCCCTGGCAGGCAACGGGAGTTCCGTCGTTCTTGAAGCCCATCTTCATCTTGTAAAGCCCGTTATGACGGCTTTCGGATGCAATCCAGTCCTCCTCACGGAGATACTGGACTTTGACATACTTACCGGGGACCGCCAGGGCCATGGCACAGGTCTCCGGCTCCGCGATCATGCCCAGACGGCCGCCAAACCCTCCGCCCACGACGGTCTGGTTGATCTTCACCTTCGTCATGGGAAGCTGGAACAGACGGGCGATCTTGTTATGGACCAGCTTGGGCATCTGGGTCGACGTCCAGCAGTTGATGCGGCCCTGGTCATCCACGTAGGCCACATAAGCATGGGGTTCCATCTGGCACTGCTTGCATTTGGGGGTATAGAAGGTTTTATCGATGACCAGATCCGCTTTCGCCATCTCCGTCTCGGCATCTCCCCATCCATAAATATTATTCGGAAACATGACCGCCGGCAGTTCACAACCGAGATTCCCCGGCTTCAGGGGCGTGAACTGGATGGCATCAGGTTTCTTCGATTCTTCCGCCGTCAGGTACACCGGCAGAGGCTCGTACTCGACGGTGATCTTTTCCGCCGCACGCTCCGCCGCCTCTTCCGTCTTGGCAATGATTCCGGCAATGGCATCGCCCTGGTGCTTGACCCAGTCCGTAAAAATATTCATATCTTCGATATCGCCCAGTATCTTGCCGGCTGGTTCCGAAACCATCAGATCCAGAACGCCCGTGTTATACATTTTCTGGGTGACATCCTTCGGACCCAACACTTTCACCACCCCGGGAACCTTCGCGGCTTCCGACAAATCCAGCTTCGTCACCTTCGCATGTGCATATTTCAGGCACCGGACAATCTTCCCGTACAGCATCCCCGGAAACATGACATCCGCTGCGAACGCGGCACGGCCCGTGACCTTTTCTTTAGCATCAATCTTGGGTATTCTCTGCCCAACAATAGAAAGTTCGCTCATGAATATCCTCCTTTCCTTCCCTGCTTAACATGTGGAGGCCAAAGCGTCACTGGCCTTCTGAATCGCCTGCACGATCTTCACATAACCCGTACATCGGCAGATATTCCCCTCCAACTCC
>Ga0302246_1002545_pt1 | contig 10793 bp, 7 predicted proteins | sample AAG_UR_Trp_MG_FD_193533 | JGI IMG/M metagenome (GOLD analysis project Ga0302246, IMG submission 193533) | Enriched activated sludge microbial communities from anaerobic digester in WTTP, New Holstein, Wisconsin, United States - AAG_UR_Trp | ecosystem: Engineered > Bioreactor > Anaerobic >...
GGTCCACCCGGAAATCCATCAAAACCGGTCGGGGTGTGCTAATTCCCTGCTTTAAAACATCCGCCACCTCCGCCGGACTGTCGGTTCTCAAACCAACCCATCCGTATGCCTCGGCCAGTTTTACAAAATCAGGTTGATAGGTCATGTCGGTCTGGGAATACCGTCTTTCGTAGAAAAGCTCCTGCCATTGACGAACCATTCCCAGATAACCGTTATTCAACAGAACCACCTTTACCGGTAGATTTTCTTGAACGGCCGTCGCCATTTCCTGGATGTTCATCTGGATGCTGCCGTCTCCGGCGATATCGACAACGAGCTTGTCCGGCAGGGCGCACTGAGCGCCGATGGCAGCGGGCAACCCGTATCCCATGGTTCCGAGTCCCCCGGAAGAGATAAAGGTGTGGGGGTGGTCAAAATGATAGAATTGGGCCGTCCACATCTGGTTTTGTCCCACTTCCGTCGTGATGATCGCTTCACCCTTTGTGAGTTCGTAGAGCTTTTCGATGACGTACTGGGGCTTGATGATCTTGTCACCCTGCTCATACTTTAGCGGTTCCTGGCGCTTCCAATCCGCGATCCGGTTCAGCCAGTCCTCTCTCTCCAGGGTGCTGATTTCAAAATGCTTCTCTTCGATCATCTGATTCATGTGTCCCAGGGCTCTTTTCGCGTCACTGACGAGCGCCAGATCCACGGCGACGTTTTTCTCGATAGACGATTCGTCGACATCGATATGGATTATTTTCGCTCCGGAGGCGAAACAGTCGATCTTGCTGGTCACGCGGTCGTCACAGCGGGCGCCGATAATGATCAAAAGATCGGTGTTGCAGACGGCCATGTTGGCATAGTAGGTTCCGTGCATTCCCACCATCCCCAACCACAGAGGATCCGTACCCGGGAAAGCGCCCAGCCCCATCAGGGTCCCCGTTACGGGGAGCCTCAATTTCCGGGCAAAAGCGGCCAACTCCGAAGAAGCACCACCCAGGATAATCCCGCCGCCGACCATGAGAACGGGTCTTTTGGCTTCCCGGATCATCCCCAGGATTTCTTCATAGGTTTCCGGCACGGGCTCATAGGCGACATCCATTTTTCGGCGCTTCGGCGGTTCGGGATTGAAATCCGTTTCTGCGGCCATCACGTTTTTCGGCAGATCAACGAGAACCGGTCCCGGACGACCCGAGCGGGCAATCCAGAAGGCCTTTCTGATGGTTTCCGTTAAATCTTCGATATTGCGGACAAGAAAGTTGTGCTTTGTGCAGGGCCTCGTGATCCCCGTAATATCGCATTCCTGAAACGCATCGTTGCCGATCAGGGCCGTGGACACCTGACCGGTAAACACGACCAGGGGGATGGAATCCATATTGGCCGTTGCGACCCCCGTAACCGTGTTGGTCGCTCCCGGGCCCGATGTCACCAGGCAGACACCGACCTGGCCTGAGGCCCTGGCGTAGCCGTCGGCCGCATGTACCGCTCCCTGTTCATGACGAACCAGAATATGCCGTAATTGAGTTTTATATAATTCATCGTAAATATCGAGTACCGCTCCCCCCGGATAACCAAAAATGGTATCCACCTTTTCCTGCTCCAGCACCTTGAAAAGGATCTGCGTTCCCTTTAACTTCACTTTCTAGGCCTCCTCTTCCGAGTGATCATCCCTCTGCGTGCACGCTTCATTGAAACAGAGGGATCATTCCTTCATTTGTCTGCGATATCCCTGCATTATCGGGATCTTAATATTTTCGTCTTTTCGACAGGCTTAAATAAAAAAACCGCTAAAATTCTTCAGCGGCTTTTTGAGACAAAAAGCCGCGGCACCTCTGGGGGACCGCGGCCGGGTTGTTCTTTTGTTTTCTAAAACTTCCGAGCTGCAGTCCCCTTGGGTACGATAACTAAAGCGACCAAGCCCAGAAATACGCGCCTTCCGGCGCATCTATGTCGATTTTCCATTGGTTCTTGTTCCTAAAAAAGGTAAACTTTGCCTGTTCCATACGACAGGACAAGGGGATTGTCAATGTTTTTTTTACCGACACTCCCTGCTAAGGAGCGGAAATCAATAGGGTACGGCACCGCTGCCCCGGTAAATCCCCTCGGGGAGCAGGTCCGGATTCATGGGAGCAGTGCTATCCGGCGCGGCGCCATCCAGAAACGCTTCAAAAATCGTTCCGGTTGCATTCGATCTGGCCGTCTGGCCCGTTTCGGGATCGATCTTGACGAAAACAATCCCTTCCGGCACAGGGAAGACCTCTACGGGATAGCCCTGAAGGGCTTTTTCCATGAAATACAGCCAGATAGGGGCTGCAGCCCGGCCACCGACTTCGGTTTTTGCCAGGGTTTCCTGTTTGTCGAAACCGACCCAGACTCCCGTAACGAGAGACGGAGTGAATCCAATAAACCACGCATCCCGGTTGTCGTTGGTGGTGCCGGTTTTGGCCGCCACAGGACGGCCGATGCTCTTGACCCGGGTTGCTGTACCGCTTTCGACAACATCCTGCATCACATAGGTGCTTAGAAAGGCGATCCTCGGATCGATCACCTGCTCTTCAACAACCTGTGCCTCCTCGAAAACCTGCCCCGTCCGGTCGACGATTTTCTTGATGAAATAGGGAACGACCCGCTTTCCCCCATTGGCCAGTACCCCGTAGGCCCGGACCATCTCCTGGAGGGTGACCCCGGAAGATCCCAGGGCAATGGAAAGGTTCCTCGCCAGCGGTGAGGTGATGCCCATGTTGGTCGCGTAAGCCGTTGCGTAATCGACCCCGATTTCCTGAAGCAACTTCACCGTGATGACGTTTCGAGAATGGACCAGTGCATTTCTTAAGGTAATCGGACCGATAAACTTGCCGTCGAAATTCTTCGGTTTCCAGAAACCGTCTTCCTGGGAGGGATCTTCAAAGGCGATAGGTGAATCCACCAGACGGGTTGCCGGCGTCATACCCTTGTCAAAGGCCGCCGTATAAATAAAGGGCTTGAAGGCCGATCCCGGCTGCCGGATGGATTGGGTCGTCCGGTTGAATTCGCTCCGCGAAAAGTCCCGCCCTCCCACCATGGCCCGGATGGCTCCGGTTTTAGCGTCCATGCACAGCAGGGCTCCCTGGATGGGTTCTTTTTTATAGTTTCCCCGGGCTTCGAGTTCCTGGAGGCCTCTTTCCAGCGCCTCATTGGCGCTCTTCTGCATTGAAATGTTCAAAGTCGTATAGATTTCAAGCCCTTCCTTGTACAAAACGTCGCTTCCATACTTGCCCTGAACGTAACGTCTCACATTCTCGATGAAGTACGGGGCGATTTTCTGCTTGGGGCGGACGGACCTGAGCTGGATGGGAGCCCGGAGGGCTTCCTCCTGCTGTTGCGGAGTGATGTAACCGTCCTCGATCATCCGGGACAGCACGTAGGCCTGCCGTTCACGGGCCTTATCGAGGTGGAGAAATGGAGAATACGCATTGGGGGCTTTGGGCAGCGTCGCCAGCATGGAGGCTTCGGCCAGCGTCAGAAAACGGGCGCTTTTCCCGAAATAACCTTCCGCGGCCGCTTCTATTCCGTAAGTCCCGTGACCGAGATAGATGTAATTTAGATAAAGATTGAGGATCTCCTCCTTGGTCAGGTAGCGATCGATCTTATAGGCCAAAATGGCCTCCTTGATCTTTCGGATATAGCTTCTTTCGGGTGACAGGTAGAGAGATTTGGCGACCTGCTGGGTGATCGTGCTGCCCCCCTGGACGATTTTACCCGCTTCCAGATTTTTATAAAAAGCGCGCGTAATACTCTGGAGATCGAAACCGCTGTGATGGAAAAATCGGGCATCCTCCGCCGCCACAAAGGCCTGGACGGCATACCGGGGGATATCGGAGATCTTGATCAGTTTGCGGTCTTCCAGGAAAAATTCATCGATGAGTTCATTGTTATCCCCGTAGACCCGGGTGGCGATACTGGGGCGGAAATCCTTCAAGGCGGCGATACTCGGTAGTTCCTGCAGCAGAACATAATAAATCATGCTGCTCCCGATCAGGACCAAAAAGAGAAAAAGAAAAAAGGAGACCAGAAAAAACCGGATGAGTTTTGACTTCAACCGGCCCTTCTTGCGAACGGTTTTTCCGCCCGATTGTCCTTTATTGTTCATGAGAACCACCTTCTTCGTCAGGTTCCTGCCCCTTTTTGCGTCCGGCAAATTTCGAAACGCCGATGCTGACTTCATACAAGAGCATCAAAGGGATGGCCATGAGAATCTGGCTTAAGACATCCGGCGATGGAGTCAGGACCGCAGCGGCGATGAAGATGACCAGGATGGCGTAACGTCGTTGCCGGGCCAGCATGGTAGCGTTGACGATACCCAGCTTGGTCAGGAAGAACATGAAGACCGGCATTTCAAAGGACAGGCCGAAGGCCAGCAGGAATTTCAGGGTCAGGCCCAGGTACTCCCGGAACGAAACCATGGGTTTGAGGGCGTCGGTTGAAAAGGATACGAAGAACTTGAACGCCGGGGGCAGGGCGATGAAGTAACCAAAGAGAACGCCACCGACAAACAGGACTGTTGAAGTAATGACAAAGGGGATGACGTACTTCTTCTCTTTCGAGTACAGTCCCGGGGAAATGAACTTCCAGATCTGGTAGAGGGTGTAGGGGCTTGTCAGAAATAGCGACGCAAAAAAGGCGATCTTCATGTGGATAAAGAAAGCTTCCGGAAGGCCCGTATAGACAAGGGAACTGTTCCGGGGAAGCACCTCGACCAACGGCCGGGTAATCACCTGAAAAGACCAGTCCTTGAACATATAGCAGACCCCGAAACCGATACCCACTACAATCAGGACACGGACCAGCCGTTTTCTCAGTTCTTCCAAGTGGGCGGTTAAGGGTAATTTTTCCTCGGCGGGGTTTTCCATAAAAAGGCTCTTGATTCCTGACGGGCGGTTAACCGGTCACTCAACTTTCCTTGGTATTTCCATGCGCATCGGAAGGCGAGGTGTCTTTCGTATTCTCCGGAGAAGGACTGGCATTGTCGGATGGTTCTTCTTCATCCCGGCCGTAGAGCAGGGAGTTTTTTACGGAATCCACATCCTTTTTGATATCATCGGCTTTGACGGTTTCCTTCAGGCCTTCCGTCACATCGCTGGCCGTTTTGCGAAATTCGTTCAAGCCCTTTCCCAGGGTTTTGGCAAGGTCGGGCAGTTTTTTGGGGCCGACGACGATTAATGCCACAAGGCCGATCAAAATCAATTCTGGCATGCCGATACCAAACATCTTCCCATCCTCCAGGTAAATTCGGGGAACTATATATACGGCCCGTTCTTTTTGTCAACGGATTTATCTCGGCCTACTCCGGCGGAAATCTTTTGCTTTTCAGGGGGTTTTGTGATACACGCCCCAGACGCGGTCAGAGACAGGGCATCATCATGAAACCGGCCCGGACATCACGGATATTACAGGCGATGTATCGTAAAACAGGCCTCGTCAAGGATAATCGATTTCTCCTCCATGGTAACGATTGGACCCATCCGGAATCACCGGCAAGACTGAAGGCCGTCTATAAGATGCTGGACGCCCCGGACATGCAGGGGCGTTTCTTTGAAATACCGCCGCGAGATGCGTCGCAGGAAATGCTGGAGCGGGTGCACCGGCGATCCTATATTGAGCGGATCGCCCTCACGAAAGGGCAGATCAGGGTTTCCCTCGATCCCGATACGGATGCGACGGAAGATACCTATGATGTCGCCTGCTTGGCCGCCGGGAGCCTGTGTCACGCTATCGAGCATGTCATGGACGGCAGGCTGGATAACGCCTTTGCCCTGGTCCGGCCGCCGGGACACCATGCCGGGGCGGACAGTGCCGCGGGGTTCTGTGTCTTCAACAACGTGGCCATTGGTGCCCGGCATGCCCTGATGCAATGCGGAGCCCGCCGGATCCTGATTGCCGATTGGGATGTCCATCATGGAAACGGCACCCAGCACAGCTTCTACGACGATAAGAACGTTCTGTATTTCTCGGTTCACCAGTTTCCCTTCTACCCCGGCACGGGGCATTTCCGCGAAACGGGTCATGGATCGGGGGCGGGATACACGATCAACTGTCCCCTGACCTTCGGCGCTGATGACGGATTGTATGTCAGAATATTCCGGACGCTCCTCGTTCCTGTTATCCGACAGTTCAAGCCGGATTTGATCCTGGTTTCGGCGGGCTTTGACGCCCATGAGGATGATCCCCTGGGGAGCATGCGAATGACGTCCCGGGGGTATGCGGCCCTGACCCGGATCCTGATGGACGAGGCGGACACCTGCTGCAAGGGTAGGGTGGTCCTTGCCCTGGAGGGCGGTTATCACCTTCCGGCACTGGCGGAATCGGTCAGGGCCGTGTTGAAGGAATTGCGGGATGAAACCCGCGTGTCGGGAGAAAAATTGGATGAAATGGAGGGTTCGAGCCGGGTGAGTTCGTTTGCCGAGGTGGATCGGGTACTCGATCAGATCAGGCCGTTCTGGCCGGGGGTGTCATTTCGGCGGACCTTCTGAGGCCCGCATTGGTTTTGGAAATGCTCTCTGCCGTTATTGCTCACGGAAGAAAAGCAGAAAAAGAAAGGAAGACAAGTTGAAGATCCGGAAAGAAGAAGTCGAATACGTCGCACACCTGGCCCGGTTGGAGTTCGGGGAAGAGGAGACGGAGAAGTTCACCCTGCAGTTGAACGATATCCTGACGTACATTGATAAGCTGAACCAGGCCGAAACAACCGACGTTTCGCCGATGACCCATGCCATGTTCCTTGTAAACGCGTTCCGCGAGGACACGGTCATCCCCTCTCTGTCCAACGAATCATCTCTGGCGAATGCACCGGAAACAAGGGGAAGCAGTTTCCGCGTACCCAAGGTGATAGAATAAATATCGAGGATCATATGGAACTGAATCAACTGACCATTCATGAATTAAAGGAAAAACTTCTCTCCCGGGAAATCACTTCCGTGGATATCGTCGAGTCCGTATTCAAACGGATCGACCAGGTGGAGGGAAAGGTCCACGCCTACATCAGCCTTTTGCGGGAGGAGGCTTTAAGAGGAGCGGCCGAGGCGGACCAAGAAATCCGGAAGGACACCGGGGGTGAGCTCTGCGGGATCCCGATTGCCCTGAAGGACATCCTGTGTACGAAGGGGTTCAAAACGACCTGCGGGTCACATATCCTCCATAACTTTATTCCCCCCTATGATGCCACGGTTGTGGAGATTTTAAGGCGGGCCGGAGCGGTTTTTGTCGGCAAGGCCAATATGGATGAGTTTGCCATGGGGTCTTCCACGGAGACCTCTTACTTCGGTGTTACCCGCAATCCCTGGGCGCTGGACCGGATTCCGGGCGGTTCCAGCGGCGGTTCCGCCGCTGCCGTGGCGGCCGATGAGTGCATCGCCTCCCTGGGGACGGATACCGGAGGATCGATTCGCCAACCCGCTTCTCTGTGCGGGGTCGTGGGGATGAAGCCCACCTACGGGCGGGTATCCCGATTCGGGCTCATCGCCTTTGCCTCTTCCCTCGATCAGATCGGCCCCTTCACGAAGGATGTCGAGGACTGCGCCATCATGATGAATGCCATCGCGGGTTACGACCCGAAAGACTCGACATCGGTTCCGCAGGATGTCCCGGATTATCGCGCGTTTCTTAACCGGGATCTCACCGGCTGGACGGTCGGCATTCCCCGGGAGTACTTCATGGACGGCATTGATCCGGAAGTGTTGGCGGCGGTTAAAAAAGCGATCCGGGTGGTGGAGGATCAGGGTGCCACATGTATCGACGTGACGCTTCCCCACACGGACTACTGTGTCGCCGTCTACTATATCGTTGCCCCCGCCGAGGCCAGTTCGAACCTGGCCCGTTACGATGGTGTCAAGTACGGCTACCGGGCGGAAAACTGCCGTGATCTCCTGGATATGTACAAAAAGTCCCGTTCCGAGGGGTTCGGACCGGAGGTGAAGCGCCGCATCATGCTGGGCACCTACGCTCTCTCTTCGGGATATTACGATGCCTACTATAAAAAGGCCTCTCAGGTTCGGGCACGGATCAAGGAGGATTTCGACGAAGCCTTCAAGCGGTGTGACGTCATTCTGACCCCAACGTCGCCGACGCCGGCCTTCAAACTCGGGGAAAAGACGGACGATCCGCTACAGATGTATCTGTCCGACATATTTACCATATCTGCCAACCTGGCAGGCATTCCCGGCATTTCCGTTCCCTGCGGCTACAGCAGCCAGGGCCTGCCTGTAGGCGTCCAGTTTCTGGCGGGGCATTTCGAAGAGGGGAAGCTCCTCCAAATTGCCCACAACTATGAGAAACACGCCCATATCGAAAGAAGGAGACCTGACCTGTAATGGAATACGAACCGGTTATCGGGCTGGAAGTCCATGCCCAGCTTTTAACGAAATCCAAGATCTTTTGCGGCTGCTCCGCCGAGTTCGGCGCGGCGCCGAACAGCCATACCTGTCCCGTCTGCCTGGGCATGCCCGGCGTGCTGCCCGTTCTGAATAAAAAGGTTGTGGAATACGCCATGAAAATGGCCCTGGCCACCCATTGCCGGATCAATGAAATGAGCAACTTTGCCCGGAAGAACTACTTCTATCCCGACCTGCCCAAGGGCTATCAGATTTCCCAGTACGCCCTTCCCCTGGCCGAGGGCGGTTACGTGGATATCGAAACCGAGGCGGGCAAAAAACGTATCGGTCTCACCCGGATCCATATGGAAGAAGACGCGGGCAAACTGGTGCACGACGAGCACCTGCCTTCGAGTTACGTCGATCTCAACCGCACCGGCGTTCCCCTTATCGAAATCGTCGGTGAGCCGGACATCCGCAGTGCGGAAGAGGCCGCCGCCTATCTGCGCCGTCTCCACGAAATGCTCGTCTACCTGGAAATCTGTGACGGTAACATGGAAGAAGGGAGCTTCCGCTGCGATGCCAACGTCTCCCTCCGCCCGAAGGGACAGGAAACCTTCGGCACCCGGGCGGAACTGAAAAACCTGAATTCTTTCCGCAACGTACAACGGTCCCTGGAATACGAGATCAAAAGGCAGGAGTATATTCTGGAAAGTGGCGGGGAAGTCATCCAGGAAACCCGTCTGTGGGACGACACCCAGGGCATCACCCTTTCCATGCGGAGCAAGGAAGAGGCCCACGATTACCGTTACTTCCCCGATCCCGATCTGGTTGCCATCCAGGTGGACGAAACCTGGATCAAGGAGGTTGAAGGCACCCTCCCGGAACTGCCTCTGGAGAAACGGGAACGGTTCATTCGGGAGTATGAGATTCCTCCCTACGATGCGGGCGTCCTCACCACGAGCAAGGCCTTGGCGGAGTATTACGAAGATGTGGTGAACGTCTGCCGGAAACCCAAAATCGCGGCCAACTGGGTCATGGGCGATCTCCTGCGTTTCGTCAACGAGGACAAGGGGGATATCCGAACTTGCTCCATTTCGGCTTCTTCTTTGGGAGACATGATCAACCTCATCGAAGAGGGGATGATCAGCGGCAAAATGGCCAAGGAGCTGATTGAGGACATGTACAAGACGGGGAAGCCGCCCCGGGTGATCATTGAGGAAAAAGGCCTGGTCCAGATCACCGACGAGGATGCCCTGACAGGAATCATTGACGACGTCATCAACGCCAACCCGACCCAACTTGCCCAGTACCGAAGCGGAAAAGACAAGCTTTTCGGATACTTTGTCGGCCAGGTGATGAAGATCACTCAGGGAAAGGCCAATCCGCAGCTGATTAACGAGCTCCTGAAAAAGAAGCTGGATCAGTCATGATCAAGACAATCGACTGGCAGGACGACGCGGTCGTTATGATAGACCAGAAGCGCCTGCCGCAGGAAGAGCGGTACCTGACTTGTAAAAATCACCAAGAGGTGGTTGCGGCAATCAACGATCTGACCATCCGGGGCGCCCCGGCCATCGGTATCGCCGCCGCCATGGGTATTGCTCTTGGAATGATGAAAGCCACCGAAACCTCGTCCTCGTCTTTTCGGGAAGCCTTCAACGATCTGTGCGACCAATTCCTGAAGACCCGGCCCACGGCCCGCAACCTCTTCTGGGCCGTCGAGCGGATGAAGGCGTATTTTTCCCGTATTTTCCCTCAGGATAGATCTTTTGACGCTTACTTCCTCAGACGGTCTTTGGTCGACGAGGCAAAACGCATCCTGGACGAGGATATCGCCATGAACCGCAAGCTCGGAGCTTTCGGCGCCGCACTGATCCAAAACGGCGATGCCGTCTTGACCCACTGCAACGCCGGCGCTTTGGCCACGGGAGGGTACGGAACGGCCCTGGGCGTCATCCGGGCGGCAGTCGACCAGGGGAAGAATATCCACGTTTTCGTGGACGAAACGAGGCCGGTCCTGCAGGGGGCGAGGCTGACCGCCTGGGAGCTGATGAAGGAACACATTCCGGCGACGTTGATTACGGACAGCATGGCGGGGTTCCTCATGTCCCGGGGAAAAATCGATAAAATCATCGTGGGCGCCGATCGAATCGCCAAAAACGGCGATACGGCCAACAAGATCGGCACCTATACCCTGGCGGTCCTGGCGAAAGCACATGACATTCCGTTCTACGTAGCCGCCCCCACATCGACCATCGATCTGGAAACGCCGGAGGGATCTGCCATTCCGATTGAGGAACGGACCCCGGAAGAGGTGACCTCCTGGGGGGGATGCCGGGTGGCCCCGGAGGGAATCGACGTTTATAATCCCGCCTTCGATGTGACGGCCAATCGCTACATTACGGCGATCATCACGGAGGTGGGCATCGCCATGCCCCCGTACGACAAATCCATCCCGGCGAT
>Ga0302246_1002546_pt1 | contig 10792 bp, 11 predicted proteins | sample AAG_UR_Trp_MG_FD_193533 | JGI IMG/M metagenome (GOLD analysis project Ga0302246, IMG submission 193533) | Enriched activated sludge microbial communities from anaerobic digester in WTTP, New Holstein, Wisconsin, United States - AAG_UR_Trp | ecosystem: Engineered > Bioreactor > Anaerobic >...
AAGCAGATCGCACAAAACATCATACTGAATTTCGTGCAGCATGATATTTTTCGTTTGGAAGTAAGGCTTCAGATGATTATGAATACTGTTGAGATAATCTTTTTTTGTGGCCGGCGACAAGTGCATTTCGCTTTCGATCCAGGCGAGCAAAAAAGGAATTACGTTTGTTTCATTTCTGGTGTATTTGGTAAGCCGAAATACTCCGTTTTCATAATCTGAGCGCATGCATGATAGCAGCGCTTGCGCCATATCGTGCGAACGGCACAAAAAACCTTTGTAGCGGCTTATTTTATACTCTTTACCGCCTTCTGGCCAACGGACAAAATAATAACCACCATTACCGGTCTGTCTAAAACCGATTGAGCCTTTCATACACAAACCACCACCCGCTATGATGGTGATATTGATTTGCGCTGTATTTGTCAATATATTATTCTGTAATAATTTTTTCGTCATAGGCCACTCTGCGTTGCATTTTCATTTCGCCGAGCAGATACTGAATTGTTTGTTCGCCATATCGCGCCTTTTGCTTGGTTAGGATTTGTTTTGCGCGCAAAAAAAACCCTGAGATCACCCAGGCGTTAAACGCCTCGCAATCCAGGGCTTTAATTTTTTATGGGCCTCACCGGTTCACCACGCCGGCGGCTTTTTAGTTATTTTTATTAAAGCATATTTTTTATAAAATGCAAGTCAGTTTTGACGTTTTTGCCAACGGCTTTTGTTGTGCTGATATTTTTTGCTGCTGTTTTGATTGTGCCGGTTTTTTTCTTGCCGATGATGGTAGGGGTAAAATCTTGTATTCCGGAAATTCGCCTTGGTGATCTATTACCATTTTCTCCTCGATTATCGGATATTCGACCATCTGTTGTCTCTCCTTCTGTGTAAGGATATGGCTTTTTCCGGCGCAGAGAAAAGCGGCTCTGTGCCTGCCCGCGAAGTTTCCGCCGTTCCTTGCTGTTTACGTTTTCTACGACAACAACGAGATCGTCTGTATCAAAGCCGTCAATTTTTCCCTGAAGTTTGATTTCCACAATGGGCCAGCAGGGAAGACAGGGAGCGTGCCCGCCGGTAAGCATGAGCGCGACAAATGACGCTTGGACATGCGCTTCAAAATGAATGCCGCCACCGCCGGTAGAGAATAGATTGCTTAGTTTTTTCTTCTTTGCCATCTACGCCACGCCCGGATTCTTATGCCTAACGACAACATCAGCCGGGGCGCAGCGATCGGCTGGATGTATTTGTTGGGCTTTTATATAAAAAGAGTTGTCCATGTACCCAGAACATTCTGTTACCTATGGTCCAGTTTGCTCAGCGGAGGATCGTTTTGGAAAAGACGTTTAGCACCACGACGCCAGAGACAATTAAGAGCATCCCCATAATAGCGGGTGCATCCAACCGCTGCCCAAAGTATAGCCAACCAACAAGCGTGATCAGGACTATGCCTACGCCGCCCCAGACAGCATATGCAATACCTACAGGAATTGTGCGAAGCGTCAAAGATAGGAAGAAGAACGAAGCGCCATAAGCAACAATCGTCAATAGAGACGGCCATAACTTACTGAAGCCGTCGCTGGCTTTGAGTCCTGACGTTCCAACCATTTCCGCAACAATCGCCACTAAAAGATAAATCCAACTCTTCATTCCATTTCCCTTCACATTCATTTTGCCCAACGAAAAAATCAGCCGGAGCGTTAGCGATCGTTTGTTAGGTGCTCTTATTTCTTGCCGACCCACGATTAATATGTTCATCCAGAGGCTCACTACAAAATCGAATAACATCTCCCGTTTCTAAGTCGGTAATTTTTTCGTAGTACCAAGGCGGAGTACGATCCCGGTCAATCCACCATTCTTTCTGAACAAACTTTCCTGTACCTTGATTCAATTCCTCTCCAATAATTTCGTCTAATCGGATTTTTTCTTTCCCTGTCAAAGAAGGGTCTTTGTGCTTAAACCGCCGCGATAAATGATCCTCAAGTTTGAGCTCATCCTGACAGAATATTTCCAGATAACGCCCAGTTGAGCCGCATTTGGGACAGGGTTTTCTATCTGACGCAGGTAGACTTGGCGGTTCATCGATTTCAACACGACATTTAGCGCATATACTCATTTGACACCTAACAGAGCCGCGACTGAGCCGTTCCTTGGAGTCGGTTCTAGTCGCTTGTTCGGCCGCCGCAGGCGGTTGAGCAAGCGACAATCAGGCGCGGCTCCGTTAGCCCGCCAGCGTATGCGGCGGGCGAACATTGTTTATACGGATCGGTGCTAATATTGCAAACGCCGACAGCTTGGTCGGCCTAATACGCCTGATAAGATGATTAATGTTTTTTATTTAATACATTAATGTCACTGAGCTATCAACCAATTTTTTTATTTTCCACTTGGGATATTATCCGGATCCGCATAATATCCCAACTGATTTACTAGTGATTATTCACTAATTTTCAAATCCACTATACAGATTACTATTTGAAAAGTTTGAAATATTATTAGAGTTGTATTTTCAACGTTTCAGGAAGCAAAAATTGCATTTGCCACCTACAAAGGGTGCGTGGAGGCACGTTATCTACACTGAGCATTACGGATCGAAAGAGAGTAACGAAAAAATCAGCCGGAGCCTATCGATCGGTTGGATTGCCGGATTGGGCTATCCTTCCTCCCTGCTTTTGTCCCTTGTCAAGGGCTGACCCCGTTTCTCCCCTGCAAACGATCGCGCACTTCCCGAAGAGTGTTGACAAAATTCTGAGGATGGCGCCGGTCTCCACTCCGCGCTTCCAACAGAGCGAATCGGACAGCCTCCCGAAGTTCGGGTTTGGATATTCTGCCCCAACGGTTCAAGTCTTCAGCGGGATCAGTCTTATGTTCATCAGGATTGTCCTTGAACCAATCTAGGTGAGAACGGTAGGGGTGGGGTTGTCTCTCCAAGAGTTTCAGGTACGCGTTAAAACAATCCTTCGAAAGCTGCTCACATGCTAGCCCACCGTAGTACTGCGCAAGACTTTCCACGGTAATCAACGAACAAGATGCGAATGCATCCGTATCCCATCGTTTCCCTCCGGCGTCCGCACCCAGATGTGTGTATGCGTGCGCCCACTCATGCGCGGCCACCACCGCAGTCATGGACTCGGGCGAAACACCGAATTTGTATGAAAACAGACCGATGACCAGCCAATAGAGATGGATTTCGGCATGATGGAAGAAATACGCTCCAAGAACATCTTGGTCGATCTTTACTATGAATTCTACAATATCATTGTCTAGCCCCGGAACACTGAATAGATTCAGCAACCTCCGAACATAATCAAGTGCCTTGCGCATCTCCTCCGGTGTCAAATGCGGATCAGTTACAAGTCTATTAAGTGGTTCGAGTGACTTTCCCAAATACTCAAGGCCGGTTTCAGCATTTAGAAGACTTGTCTTGTCGATGAATATCCTTGGCAAGGGGGGTATTGGCCGCCCCATAAGCCTCTTTCTTACGACAACGGGCAATCCAGGCACCACTTTTACCTTGATCGACGCCTTACCTGAGGAGTCGGAAAGCCTTAGCGCTGTTTCATTGCGTAGCGAGGCCTGAATTTTTGTCTTATAGTCCTTTGCTGCTTTCTCGATACGCAACTTTATATCAGGATCCTGCTCAAGAAGAAGAGATTCTAGTCCCCTCTCAATATCCCCACCGTGCTCCTCGAAAATATCGCCTGGATTTCCTGAATAGTAACCTTCCCCGAAAAGCATATTGTCCATTCCCATCAGTTGTTCCTCAACATTTCCAATCAGCCACCCTGAAGAGTACGTGCAGTTTCATTGTCGTTGATCTGTTTCCGCCGAACGAAAAAATCACCCGGAGCGAAGCGATCGGGTGTATTGATTTTGTTAGGCTAAAGTAAAATATAATCACACATTTATATTATTTTTCAAACACCAGTCTCTGATCTTATTATATTCAGCATCATCAATTATATTTGTCTGCTTCTCGTTGGGGAATATGCCATTATCAATTTCATTTTGATATTGCCGAATTGTTTTAATCATTAATTCTCTTACATTGATATATACTGGGGAATGTTTGAATTTTCTTTCATTAATTCCAAGTAAATCATATATTATTAAAACTTGGCCGTCACAATACTTTCCTGCTCCAATACCAATCGTAGGCATAGATACGTTCTCTGTAATGATTTTGGATATTTTTCCGGGAATTTTTTCTAGTATTATTAAATCTGCTCCGGTTTTATCTAATGACATTGCACCATTTAATAATTCAATTGCTTCAGAGAATAACTTACCTTTTGCAATTTTACCTTGCATCATTCTTGCCTGATCATGTTGAGGATTTAATCCTATATGGCACATAACGTTGATTTTATTTTCCTTCAATGAAACAAGGACATCTTTCTTAATGCTCTCAAATTTAACAGCATCTGCTCCCAGGTCGATTAGTTTTTTTGCATTTTTAACTGCCTCTTCAGGGGTCTCATAAGTTTTATACGGCAGATCAACAACGAGAAAAATATCTTTCTTGGCTCGGCAAACAGCTTTTGTGTGATGAATCATATCATCAAGTGTAACTTCCGTTTCATTTTGATAACCTAACACATTTGTTCCTACACTGTCTCCCAGGATTATCATGTCGATATCTGCTTCTTCTAATATCTTGGTCGTGGGATAATCATATGATGTTAATACTTTAATTTTTTGATTATTCTTTTTTTTCTCCTTCAAGTATTCCAAGGTTTTTTTCATCAACGTTCTCCTGATTAAAACATAAAAAATTATTTACTTACTTTCTACCCCTGCCTGCACCCTAACGGAGCCGCGACTGAGCCGTTCCTTGGAGTCGGTTCTAGTCGCTTGTTCGGCCGCCGCAGGCGGTTGAACAAGCGACAATCAGGCGCGGCTCCGTTCGCCCGCCAGCGTATGCGGCAGGCGAACATACGGCTCACTGGGAGCCTGCTTTTCCGGCGATCTAGTGCAGCCGATGGTTATATGGTTTCAAGTACGTGCTGATACAATAGCTCATAGATCGATTTAGGACCATGGCCGAGTAGCATTCTGCTTTGAGACCCTGTCTGAAAGAAGCTGACTCCGGCCACTTTCGTATCTTCAGAAAGGTTGGCCACGACAAATTTCTCAAACTTTTCGTCACAAGCCCATCTTGTCCACCATATTCCGCCGCCGCTCATACCAGAAAAATCCTTTGGTATATCTAGATTTGCGGGGATATCTAAATTCATGACAAAGTAATCCCAACCAGCTTCTTCAAACTGCTTTGACACTCCCGTACCATAGACAAATGACGATACTTTCTTTCGTTTAACATCCAGCAATTCGTCTGGATTTCCAAAGATTGTCCAATAACCCTCCGCCATGTCCGGTAAATATGACTTGGCGGCGACACGCTTATCAAGATTGAAGAACGCCTTTCCTTTCGCTTCTAAGTCGCTTGCGTATTTGTCCGGAAGTCTTACGAAGCCAATGTCGGGGACACGAACGCGAAATTCCTTCAGATCACCAGTAGCTTGCGGAATGGCGGGGGTCAGGTATTTCGTCTCAAAAGTGTAGTTGTCCCTGCCAACGAGCGTAAGCAGGAATTCATGTTTTCTCGCCTCTTCCCAAACATGCCTTGCCGTTATTACTCCATTGAATCCGTTAATCTGTGCCAGAGTCCCTGAGCAAGGAATAACCTGCGGGCAGTCATCATCATGCATCAACATCGTGACGGAGAAATTCCTCTGATGGTCATGAATTTCTTTTGTGAACGAGTGAGGCAACCCACTAATCAGGACCGAGTGTTTTCTTTCAGTCATTCATTTTTACCATATAACGGAACCGCGACTGAGCCGTTCCTTGGAATCGGTTCTAGTCGCTTGTTCGGCCGCCGTAGGCGGTTGAGCAAGCGACAATCAGGCGCGGCTCCGTTAGCCCGCCAGCGTATGCGGCGGGCTAACAATGTTTATACGGATCGGTGCTAATATTGCAAACGCCGACAGCTCTGTCAGCCTAACACCTCTCTATAAAATCTGTGTTTTTTAACTTAATAGCTTAATATTAAACAATAATCAACCTGTTTCATTTTTTTCGTGGAATATTATCTGGATCGGTATAATATCCCAACTCATTTGCTGGAGATTATATATTTCACCCATAACATTGAATGCTGATTGAAAGGTTGAATATTTACAGTAATTGACGTTTTAAGGATTACAGGAAGTACGCATTATCCGGATGAACCCAAATTAGTATAAACAAAGTTCAATACCATAGGGGGTGCTCAAAATCTCTAGGTGTCGTTGGCCTGAAACCGGCGGCTCAGTCACGCGCGAGTTTTTCAGAAATTGGACGAGGGGGGGGCGTTGCGGCGCGTCACGGTTATTAACAAAACTTAACATACAGGAGCTTTTATTTTTTGTCTGCTTACGAGCATGCGCGTATTACTCCCATAATTTATCAACTCTCAAGTGAAAAATCCTTGTGTGCTTACTAAAAGGGGTATCAAAGGGGTATAAAAAGGGTAACGTGGCGTTAAGGGACTACCTATAGCGATAGTAGAAATGCAATCTGTCTAATAGATGTTTGCAAAATCTAACATTAAACGAAGAATTCGGGTTTCAATCCACGCGCCCATGCGGGGCGCGACTCCAGTTAAGTAGTGGGTCTGTGTTTCATGTCTTTGTTTCAATCCACGCGCCCATGCGGGGCGCGACTTCCGGGAGACGAGAGAGGCCGCGCGTCGATTTTGTTTCAATCCACGCGCCCATGCGGGGCGCGACATCGAAAAACAGATTGCGTCGCAATCTCTTCGTGTTTCAATCCACGCGCCCATGCGGGGCGCGACCAGTGGGGCGCGAAGGTTGGGACAAGCAAAATATTGTTTCAATCCACGCGCCCATGCGGGGCGCGACGCGTTATTCAATACGATGATGCAAATCCACCGCGTTTCAATCCACGCGCCCATGCGGGGCGCGACCGTTTAATCCTTGAGCGTTTGCGACAGGACGAAAACGTTTCAATCCACGCGCCCATGCGGGGCGCGACGCATCCATGCCGGCCCAAAAAAAGGAGGAGATTATGTTTCAATCCACGCGCCCATGCGGGGCGCGACATCCGTTTATGGCGCGGATAACGCCATTGTGTTTGTTTCAATCCACGCGCCCATGCGGGGCGCGACTATCTTCGGCGTGCTGGAAGGTTTTAGCGCGTTGACCGTTTCAATCCACGCGCCCATGCGGGGCGCGACGGCGAAATGATGCGCACCGCGCCCTCGCCCGACGTGTTTCAATCCACGCGCCCATGCGGGGCGCGACGGCCGGCATTGTTTCGGGTTATTTTAACGATCCGGTTTCAATCCACGCGCCCATGCGGGGCGCGACAGTCAGGAGGCCTGAAAATGTTTCTTACGGAAGAAGTTTCAATCCACGCGCCCATGCGGGGCGCGACTAAAGGCGAAGTAGCATAAGTCAGGGCGTTAAGTTTCAATCCACGCGCCCATGCGGGGCGCGACATGTTATGGAGAAAGAAATTACGTTTCCCTGTTTGTTTCAATCCACGCGCCCATGCGGGGCGCGACGGTTTTACCGCTGCCGACTTCGCCGATCACCGCGAGTTTCAATCCACGCGCCCATGCGGGGCGCGACTTTTTAATAAGTTCGTCTTTGGGACGCATGGCGCGTTTCAATCCACGCGCCCATGCGGGGCGCGACTTTCCACAACAACATCATTCACCGGTTTTTATATGTTTCAATCCACGCGCCCATGCGGGGCGCGACCTCAATGATTTTTTCTTCTGTCAGAGGGGCGAGTTTCAATCCACGCGCCCATGCGGGGCGCGACCGTCCGCGCCCGCGCGCCGCCACGTCACCAAAACCGTTTCAATCCACGCGCCCATGCGGGGCGCGACACGCCGCCCTGGCGCGGCCTGTGCTACGCCGTCTTGTTTCAATCCACGCGCCCATGCGGGGCGCGACAGACGACCAGTTTTTCGTACGGAGACTGGTCGCGGTTTCAATCCACGCGCCCATGCGGGGCGCGACCGGGCTGTGACGGCCGCCCCGAAACCTGCAGAGACGTTTCAATCCACGCGCCCATGCGGGGCGCGACTGGGTAGCCGACCAGGCCGTTGTTAAGGTTTATGAGTTTCAATCCACGCGCCCATGCGGGGCGCGACAATGACAACCTTTTTCCAATCCCTGTCAACAAGTTTCAATCCACGCGCCCATGCGGGGCGCGACCCGTTTTATTGATGATACCCAGCGCCGTCGTCTCGTTTCAATCCACGCGCCCATGCGGGGCGCGACGTCGGATTCTACCGGATCGTTGCGGGAGGTTTCGGTTTCAATCCACGCGCCCATGCGGGGCGCGACCCGTCCCATGTATCATCCTGAGCAATCGCCTTGTGTTTCAATCCACGCGCCCATGCGGGGCGCGACTTTTTTGCCGCCGCAATGTTTTTTTCGTACTGCTGTTTCAATCCACGCGCCCATGCGGGGCGCGACCTCATCCTCCGCCGTCGGCGCGGCGGCCAGCACCAGTTTCAATCCACGCGCCCATGCGGGGCGCGACCTCGTCCAGCAGGTTGTTTAGCTCGGTCTGGCCCAGTTTCAATCCACGCGCCCATGCGGGGCGCGACCGCGATTAACGATAAGGTTCATCGTCGCTCGGCTGTTTCAATCCACGCGCCCATGCGGGGCGCGACCTGATAGCGCCAGCGCGGCACGGCCATCCGCAGGGCGTTTCAATCCACGCGCCCATGCGGGGCGCGACGGCCATTTTTTTCATCGCGTTAAAAGTTTTCTCGTGTTTCAATCCACGCGCCCATGCGGGGCGCGACCTTCGGTCATCGTGTAGCCCAAATCATCCAGCAAGTTTCAATCCACGCGCCCATGCGGGGCGCGACAAACGGGTTTCCCCGCGTGCACGATAGCAATATCGTTTCAATCCACGCGCCCATGCGGGGCGCGACTGACGCGCACGCAGTCGCTGGAGATTGACGCGCAGGTTTCAATCCACGCGCCCATGCGGGGCGCGACGTTTAACGCCGGGCACGGCCAGCAGGCGTTCCCTGGGTTTCAATCCACGCGCCCATGCGGGGCGCGACGACATAATCACCCACATCACCGTCACCACCGCCATGTTTCAATCCACGCGCCCATGCGGGGCGCGACATGGATCTGAGCGAGCAGTCGCCCAAGCGGACGCTGGTTTCAATCCACGCGCCCATGCGGGGCGCGACGACTGGCATGGTTAAAAGCTTGGTGTAAAACTGCTTGTTTCAATCCACGCGCCCATGCGGGGCGCGACTAAATTACCTAGCGGCGAAGGTTATTGATTTGGAGTTTCAATCCACGCGCCCATGCGGGGCGCGACCACTTTACGGGAGAACTTGCCGTGTTATTGCAAGTTTCAATCCACGCGCCCATGCGGGGCGCGACAACCTAGTTCTGAACGCGGCGCAGGACATATTTCTGTTTCAATCCACGCGCCCATGCGGGGCGCGACTGCCAACGATAGCGACTTTGCCATTTCTTCTTGTGTTTCAATCCACGCGCCCATGCGGGGCGCGACAATGAGCAACGAACAAAAATATATTTACGGCTGGTTTCAATCCACGCGCCCATGCGGGGCGCGACCAAGCGTGGCAAAAGATAGTTGCCAGAATGAGGATGTTTCAATCCACGCGCCCATGCGGGGCGCGACACGAACAGATAGAAAAGGGGAAGGGGAAGCAGAAAGTTTCAATCCACGCGCCCATGCGGGGCGCGACTCGCCGGGTTGTCTTCCGGAATCCACGGGAAGCCGTTTCAATCCACGCGCCCATGCGGGGCGCGACTCGGCTCAAATATTTCTATCGCTTCTTTTGCCTGTTTCAATCCACGCGCCCATGCGGGGCGCGACAATTAACAGGCATTTATGATACACCGGCCTTGATTGTTTCAATCCACGCGCCCATGCGGGGCGCGACTCCACTCATTAGAGATATATTTTATTCAGTTTTAGTTTCAATCCACGCGCCCATGCGGGGCGCGACTGTCATGGATTGGACTAAAGACACGGCCAATGAGTTTCAATCCACGCGCCCATGCGGGGCGCGACTCGCGCCCAACAGTTCGGCTATTGCCCTCTCTTTCGTTTCAATCCACGCGCCCATGCGGGGCGCGACCCGACAATCCTAGAACAATATCAAACAAAGACATGGTTTCAATCCACGCGCCCATGCGGGGCGCGACGGACAGGGTTCTTTCAGTCAATGCTTGCTTTGATGTTTCAATCCACGCGCCCATGCGGGGCGCGACTACCGCCTGCAAATGGGACACTGTTATCCCGTTTGTTTCAATCCACGCGCCCATGCGGGGCGCGACTACAATAGATTTGTAAAATATCCAAGAAGTGTAATGTTTCAATCCACGCGCCCATGCGGGGCGCGACTGCCAACGATAGCGACTTTGCCATTTCTTCTTGTGTTTCAATCCACGCGCCCATGCGGGGCGCGACTCGCTTTAACGCCGCTTGCTTATTGGCGTGTATTTGTTTCAATCCACGCGCCCATGCGGGGCGCGACCAAAATGATGCTTTTGGTTATCCATTAGCCTTTGTTTCAATCCACGCGCCCATGCGGGGCGCGACGTCATATTCAATGGTTCAGGCTTCTACTTATGAGTTTCAATCCACGCGCCCATGCGGGGCGCGACTGGGAATGTCCAGAGGAGTATCATTCGCTATTCAGGTTTCAATCCACGCGCCCATGCGGGGCGCGACGTTTCCCGCCGTGATTGCCCTATCAATATTTTGCTGTTTCAATCCA
>Ga0302246_1002549_pt1 | contig 10780 bp, 11 predicted proteins | sample AAG_UR_Trp_MG_FD_193533 | JGI IMG/M metagenome (GOLD analysis project Ga0302246, IMG submission 193533) | Enriched activated sludge microbial communities from anaerobic digester in WTTP, New Holstein, Wisconsin, United States - AAG_UR_Trp | ecosystem: Engineered > Bioreactor > Anaerobic >...
GATTGCCAGAGTCCGGGTCAAGAATACCTTCTCCTGTATCAATTTCAACCTCAGGCAACTGTGCACCCTCAACCAACGATCTGCATAGCGGGAGCGCTCGAAAAAAAAACATGAACTCTTGAACTCTTCGGGGCTAAAGGGGGGAAACAGGCGCACTCTTGGGGAATGGGAGGCAGAAATGGATACCCGATGGAGAAAGAGATGGGTTAATAGAAATTCTCTTATGAGATTCAGCAGAACTGATTCGGATGACGGACTTTCGTACCCTCCGGGTAGGTAATGATAAATTCGTTATCAGAAATTCCCGAATTGATCGTGAAATTCTTTACTTCAAAAGTGGTTTTCAGGTTTCCTGTTGAATCGAAAGCCTGGATCCCGGTAACGAGCCAGAATTCCCTGTCAATCCAGATCCGGATTTTACCCTCTTTTCCCTCGCCGAAATAATCCGTGTATCCAGAATTTATGGCATCAATCACATATGCTTCTCGCCCATTCACCGTTTCCAAGCCATGTTCTGAAAGGTTAAAATCACCTGAAAATAACACCGGAAAGGCAAGCTGGTTAGGATCGGCAATCGGAGGAAAACACGTTTCCGGGTTATTAATAGCCAAGATGTCAACAGTATGTGATTCCGGCTGAAACTCGGTGAAGGTGAGGTTATGAATAGACTGGACCCATGTCCTGCCAGTAGGATCGTACCGGTGCTTAAGGAGATACTGGTAAGGTCTTTTATAGAGAATATCGATTTTGTGTGAACCACCGGGCATTGTCTGAATGACAGTCATCGAGTAATCGTTAACCGAGCTGATATGAGATTTGTAATTCGTAACTATTCCGGTGACCGTATCCGGGTTACCTGTACAACCGGCAAACGCCATGACAGCAACAAGGAGTATAAACAGCGGCATGGGAGAAAAAAATGGGGAGAGAATAGTGGATTTCATGCGGGAATGTTCACCATAGGGAATACGTTCCAAGCCCTGTTATCCCAGCTATAACCGGTCCAGACATATGGAGGCCAGTTAATGCCATCGGGTGATCTGAAATCAAAGGTACCAACGGAATTGAATACTTCATCTGGATGTTTCCAGATACCGTTGATCATACACCAGTCATTCCGTACCTGAGAGCGTGCGAAGAGAGTGATCGCTCCCAGTGGTATCGTACCAAGTTCAGAGGAACTTTCACTGGTATTTATCTGTGTTGCTGGATTGACTGTGTCGTGATAGTCATAGTAGTACCACTGGTTGTTCCTGACGTCCCTCATCCAGATTTGGTAAAATCCGAGGTTCGAGCCAGTATTCACAAGAACATACCACTCATAGCTCTGGGAGACTACACCCACAGTAGCAGGAATGTACGTTCCAGTCCCTCCCAAGTGTTCAGGGTTCCGGGTACTTACCCACGGGTATACGGGATTTGCATTCTCGCCATTATATACTACGGGAAATACCTTGATCGGGGAACCGGAGAAATCACTGCTATCATATTCTGAAATGACTTCGATCAACACTCCATTATTATAATAATTTTCCAGTTCCTGGAATGCCTGGTATCTTCGACCGGAATACGTGTAGGTCAGTGGGGTAATTGAACCTGTCATATAGTTAATACCGGATTTGTTTGGAGTAAATGAGACCCTCCACGCGCAGGTTTCCGGCGTACACCGGGTTACCGGATTTGCCAGCAGAGAAGCGGGCAGAAGAAGACTGTCCTGGATAGAATCAGCGGAACGTTTTTCCGTCAACCCTGAACCTGTTTTCTGGTCAGATGTCGGGAATGTAAACTGCTTGGCGGGAAAAGACAGTTTCACCATATCAGGATTTGTGTTCAATGCAGAATACATTGTTTTTGGAATCCTGAGGTTTACCGTTTTTTCACCCGTCTTAAGCTGTTTACTCACGAATTGTCCATTCGTACCCTGAGCAAACGCTGAGTCAAATTCTTTTTTTGAGACAGAGATGTCGATAAGTTCGGGATCCTTGCTGATATTTTTCTCTTTCAGCCATGATTCGGGTATGCCAATTATGTACATTTCCGATTCGGGTAACGGCTTTGCCGGCTGGAGATCTTTTGGTATCTCAACCGGGAAATCGACATGTTGAGCATGTGAAGTTCTTATAATGTTTGTTTTTTCTGGGGTTATTATCTGGGTGCCTGCACTGACAGGTACACACCCCATGCTCACCAGCATGATTGCGATGAGTAATGAGATTCCCCATATTCCTAATTTCTTTTTCATTTTTTTCCTCCGTTTCTTACTCGTTCACAGAGGCATGATCCCAAACCTTCATTATCACAGAAGATAATTGTCTCATGCCTACGGGCATGCGAGGTTCATCTCTGTTTCGATGCAAGGTGAACCCCGTCCTACGTTTTTCAATCAGTCTTCAGATTATATATAATGTTAAGATTTCTTCGGTTGGAATGATATTCATCACTCAAATGAACATTAATCGTTCATATAAATGTTAATCGCTCGAATGAATGAGAGAAAATTTTAACAGCGCTATAAATTTTCAATGACATTCTAATGAATCCAAAATAGTTCTCTCTAGAACAATCATAAAATCGAAGAGGGGTTATCATCTTGTTCACACCCCCCTCCCCATCACCATCCCGACAATCTGCTGAGCTGTTGCCGGGTCCAGGACCTGAGCCAGGACCAGCCCGGCCATCGAGATGAAAAAGGTCCAGAAGACTTTCTTCACCTGCTCGTTCTTCCCGAATGCCTCGATCGCGGCATCCGTGTCCGCTTTCATCGCCCGCTGGATCAGCTTTGGCAGGAACACGAACAGCGGCAGGAACAGGACCGCAGCCCCGATGAATGCCAGGCTCGTGTTGGTCCGGGTCGCCAGAAAGTTCCCGACCGGGGCCGCGAAGGTAAGGAGCCGCATCAGCGGCGAGTCGGAGCCCCCTGTGCGTCGTGCGAGCGAGTCACTGAGCGTCTGCGTTTTCGCATCAGCAGCGACGAGCATTCCGCGAAGCGGTATGCGAGGAGCGGGCCCAGGCAGCCGCTGGCGCCGGAGCAACGCGACAAGCCAGGGGCGTCATCCTATCAGCAGGAAACAACGTGAAACAGCAAGGTGATGTGAGCGGAGCAGGCGCGAGCCTGCGGAGACGAACATGACCGAGCGTCTGCGTACCAACCGGACCCGATGGTTTCCGCCCTCGGCATGGTGGGCGGGACTCCTGGGCGGGCGGTCCGGGGGATTATCCCCGTCCGGTTACATGCCCGTTACATAAATTACTCCATCATGATGAAGAGGAAACTGGATATTCCCAGCAATTTGTCCTTTTTTCTTTTAATTTCCCCCACGCCAGTTACATAAGCCGCTGATGTTCTTGTGTAACACAAAATCAAAAATATGGTACGCAACGCCCCCTTGTGTATCACCGGTGTTACACAAGGAATCCCAGCGTATCATAGAATGTTGACGATGGTACGCAAGAATTCCTTCTTCTTGATCCTAATGTAAAGGGAGAATTTACTCGCTGCTCGTCTCTGTTATCGAAATTAAACGGGAGAACCGCAGGATCGTCGGGCTTGTTCCTTTCCCTTCCCGGGTAACGATAAGGATCCCCCCTTCAGTCAGTTTTCGCAGGATACGGTGGGCACTCTGTTTGGGGATTCCCGATTCCGTGATAAAATCGGCGATCTTGAAGATCGGGCGCGAGAAGAGCGTATCGATCGCCCTGATTGTATACTCCGAGTGCATCACTTCCGGAACATGTTCTTTCATTTCCTCGTACACGGTCCACGAACATCCTGATGAGTCCAAACATGAAGTCATCGAACCGGACATTCGTTTTTAGCTTCCAATGACCGTCGCATCCCAGATGTTTTTTACAGGCACAATCGTTGCATGTGCAGTCAATGAATTCCCAGAGCTCTGTGCGAGTTGCATGCTCCTGAATCGGATACTTATTGCGGTTTTTTGCTGCCTGTTTATTGGATTCGTCAATCCGTTCTCTCATCCATTCTAGGGTAATATCATTGTTCGTTTGGATCTCCCGCATCCATCAATCCATTTCACGTCCGCTTATAGTATGTAGACACGTTGTTTTATCAGGTTGACTTCCTGTAACATTACCTGAAGATTTTTTGCCACCCCGATGAAAACACATTCCCCGTTTGCCATGAGATTGCATTCGGATCCTAAGCACATCATGTTCGCGGACTCCGCTCGGAACGGACATTTCTTTAGTTCCATAAAGATCAGTAATGCCTCAACTGTTTTAATTTGAGCCAGTCATTGACTGTATCTTTCGTCTCATTGATCAGAACCTGCATGCATTGGGAAATGAGGTTTGGTTCTGTGGTATCCGGGAAAATAAATTGCAGGCGGCTCCACTGTGGATTCCTGGCATCAACATACCATTCGATTGCTGGTCGGATTGGCATCATGCTACCGATGGTATCCTTCTTTTCCCGGATTTGTTCTCCTATTTCGTGAAATCCTTCATTCCAGAACTGGATATCTATCCGTATCTCATTCTTACCGTTACGGTTCCAGTCGTTAATCTCGTAATAGACCGAATAATTGGGCCGGTTATCCATCCTTTCCCAATCCGGGAAAAAATATCTTGTCTGTTTTGGATTGGTTTTATTGGCAAACTCCCGTTTTTTCAAACCGGGAATAGTTACCAGCCTGCGATCACAGGCATCAATAAACGGACTGATAACCTTGTTCAGATCATCCTGAGCGACTATGGGAACTGGCGCGTTCCTCTGAATTGTTGTTCTCTGGGATTGAGGAATTTGTTTAGGAACGTTTTCCCCGCTCTGAAGCAATCCCGCGTTATTAAAAAATCTTATCTCGGCATAACTATCGGAACATTCATCCGGGAATACAATCCGGGGTATCATTTCATAGCGAATTGTGAAATCAGCAGCAGTGATCCCCGATGAATTCGTTGGAACGTTTCCAAGATTCCATGACACTCCCGACCGCCAGATATCTGCAATTTCACGTTCAATAAAAATCCCCGCCCCGAATACCGGGCACTTCCAGTCCCGTGACGCTCCTCCGAAATTATCCCTGACGAAATACCAAACGCCGGAACCCTCACCGGCTCTCGGAAACCGGTGAACGAGATTGAGAATATAATCAGCACCGGGATTGGTCAGACCGAATCCCTTCGGCGCGGGTTTGTTTGCACAAATGTCATAGCAGACAGAGATGAAGATCTCTTTTCCTTTGAACGAGAAGATATGGCTCTTTTTTGCTTCTGCGAGAGGTTCGAGATTGTGAGAGATAACAGCCTTTTCCTGAGGAGATGCACAGAATTTCCTGACACGGTGTTTTATGCCATTTTTATCAATCAGCAATGCAATCTGATCATGGTCAAATCCCGCCGCATCCATTCTTCCATCAATACCAATACAAACGAGAACATCGGACGAACTTCGCTTCAGTGCATCTGTCACGGCTTTACAGACAACATCTTCTTCGGATTGTGCATCTTTTGGACCTGTATGAATCCATCCTCCGGGAAAAAGGATGATGCCATCAGAGGATCTTGATTCAAGAATCGGTGCAATAACGAGTGGGATCTCTTTCAGTCGTTCATCATTTTTCGTCGGATCTTTTTCATGCTCCGATCGTACCGTAACTGTGGCTATCCAGAAAGGGAGGGCTTTTTCAGGTTCGGGCATTGGGTGAGAATGACTGGATGTGAGATCACTTTTTACATCCAGCAGATTCCTGAATTTTTCAATATCCACGCTCAATTTGGGGTCCAGCGTGCACCATTCCATATCTCGTGAATACAACCGAATTGTTGGCATGAACCCATTCGCCGCGGGAAGAAAATCCCGCAGGGTGTCATACCAGGCGCGCTGTTCGTCACGGAAAGATGGATCGTTATCATATGCCCGGATTTCATCGCAGTGCTTCATCCAGGCATCACGTGAAAATCCGACATTAATATCGGGAGGGTAATGAGCGAGTGCTATCTTCCGGGGTTCCGTGAAATGCTGTGATTCGTCAAACTCGACGATCATTCGCTGCCCTGGCAGAAAAAAATCAACATCCACATATGATGCCCGGACAAATTCGGTAAAGCCACGGTGCTTCTGGAGCGATGTGAATATTTCATTGAGAATGGGATAGCGTGGATGCTCACGGAAATCCTCCGGTTTCGTACCAAGCGGGATGCGGTAATTCATGATAACCGGTCCATAGATTTTTTCCAGAAGTTCCCGGACCCGAATCTTACACTCTTTGCAGCGTTCATTATGGGACATTAGTCACCTCCCCGAAACGGTTGCGTTGTCGAATAAATCGTATTCAATATCCTCAGTCTCAATAAGATTAGATTTTTCGAATGTTGGATTCAACTGAATTACCGGATGCCGGTTTCTGTCCTGACAGGATGAAAAGAGCTGCTCGCAAGCAACTGAGCGACGGGGTAAGTCATAGAAAAGTGTCTGAAATGACGGGTTTAAAAAGAAGACTGAACGATTCTAACTTCGCATCCAGATGCGAGGGATGGGATTCTGGATCTCAAGTGCGATTCGCAAACAGCAAATTTTTGCTGAATTTTGAAACGAAAACTGATTTGAAATTATTTGCCACGCACGATAAATAAATATTTTCCTGAAATCAGTTCAGCAAAAAAATGATCAAAAACGTAAACCGCGCACAAGCGAGCCGGTCCGCGTAGCATGTGCGAGTGCGCCGGAGGTGCACGAAGCGTGCGGAGCGGGGCGGCGATCCTCCCTCAGCTGATCAGGAGATAAGAAGACGCTCGGTCATGTTCACTCGTCCTCGCTGATGCTCCGGCTCGCTTCACATCACCTCGCTGTTTCTCTTCGGTTGATCGGGTAGACGAAGACGCACCCCCTTGCTCGCAGGCTCGCGGCGGGGCTTGCTGTCCGGCCCGCTCTTCACACCATGCTTCGCATCGTGTTCGTCGCTGTTGATCGTACTCATGTCGCACGTTCAGTGACTCACTCGCACGACGCATCAGGGGCTCGGACTCGATGCTGATGCATCTCGTTACCTTCGCACCCTGAAGCGGTGCTCGTTCGGGCCACTGCGGTCACGACGACCCGCCGCCCGCTTCGCTCCTCCCGCCCTTGAAAGGGACGGGCAGTAGTTGCGATAACCACGGGGAAGGTTTCCGGTTGGGGGTGGGAGGATGCGAGCCGGAACACGGCGACCATCGCCGTGTCGCGTGAGCATCGGGCGGGCCCAGGAAGATCAGGACGGCTCAACAGGACCGGCACACGGCAGCGGGTCCGGGCGGGAAGAAGGCGAGCCGGAAACGGGACCGCCGGGCGGGCCCGTCGCGTGAGCCTTCGGGGTGGGCCAACTTTGCCAAGAAAGATAATGCCGGGCGTCGATAGTGTACCAACCCGGGCAGGGCCTTTTGATTGGCATCATGGTGTCCCTGTCCGGGCCACCGTTTTTATCGGAGCTGAAGGATCCTTTTCTTTGTCCGGTACAGCCACCAGATCAGGCTTTTCCACATCCCAAAAATAGTTGATCGTTTTTTCCGGTACTCCCAGAGCTCGCGCCTGCTGATCATGGAATACCTCATTACTGAGTGGGGATCCCGCTCGGCAGCGGATCGCAGTGCCACGCGATCATATCAAGCCGGTGCCGCTCTGCGATGAGATTATCGAGCCCTTCCCACGCGGCCCGGTCCGTCCACGACTTAATGATCTCATCGTGTCTTAACCGGAGGTCCTGCGCATCGGCCTGCAGCATGAATGCCCGGCGCTCCATCGCGGGTATTGCAATTTCGATGCGTTCGAGTTCTTCGAGAACCTTGATCGGCATGGCATCATAAATCGAGGTCATGCCGTCCCCTCTTCCGCTGCATCCGTACCGGTCGCGCCGGTGGGGACCGGGGCAGGAACCCCGATCATAAAGTCCGCTGCCTTCTCTGCCCTGCCTGCTGCATACATCACGAGATCTGCATCGGCCTTGATCGCCGTTGCCCAGTTCTGGAGATATGCCGCCTGATTCTGAACAATAGCTGATGAGTCGATACCGGTGAGCGCGGCCAGGTATGCACTCCCGATCTCGGCGACAAGTTCCTCGCGCCCGTAGGTATCGGACCCAAAGCAGACCGGATCGGTCTTCTTGAACCGTTCGAGCCGGGGCCCGGTGGAGTGGATGCATTCGTGAAACATCGTCGCATAATAGTGCTCGGAGGATCTGAACCGGCAGATATCCGGGACCGTGATAATGTCCATCTGCGGGAGGAATGCGGCCCGGTCCCCCGCCGTGATTCTTATTGAGTGCCGGCCTGTATAGTCCTGAATGACTGCATCACACCCGAGGAGGTGCGGATTCTCTTTCAGGTCCGGCAGTTTGTACCCTTTTTCCTTATAATCAGTCTGTGCGACGTTGAAGACAACGAAGGCTTTTAGGAAACGGATCTGTTTTTTGCTCTCTTTCTCCTCGCCGTTCTCATCGGTCTTTGTGTCGGTCTTCACGGTCCGGCCCGCGTAGATAATCCCGGTGCCGTGTTCTCCAAACTGGACCTGAAGACCTGCCGCGAGATACTGGCGGTAAGTTGCCCAAAAAGGGAGAGGATAGGGACTGAGTCCGAGGATCAACCGGTTCAGCCCGGTGTATGCCCTGCCGCTGAAAAGGTTGCGCGGGCCGTTCTCAGTCCACGGCTTCAGCCAGGGGATCTTTCCCTCCGAGAGGGATTTTATGATCCGCTCGTTGATCTGCACTTTTACGTCAGCGGCTTTCATGCTGTCGCACCTGCAGGCTGGGTTGTGGTCGCGGAGTGCACAGGGCACATGGTCGAGACGTTCGCATATTTCCGCTCGCCCTTGAGCATCCCCTTTACCTGTGCGAGCGGGGAGACGTACTGCACATCGTTGATGGAGATCATCACGGCTTTACCGGACCGGGTGATCCATGCCTTCCCGACTGGGGCCGCGTCCGCGTTTTTCATAACGTCCGATATGTCATAGACCGAAGCGGGCCAGTGGTCTTCGAGCCTGCGGACTTCTCCGGCGGGAATGACCGCCTGCATGGTCTTCACATCGATACGGACCGAGCTCTGATAGAGGCGGGCCGCCCCTATGTGCTCGAACTTTACATTGGTTTTTGTTGTTGGCATCATGGTGTTTTTCACCATACATCTATCGACGTTAGCGCTTATATGTCTCCGCCGTGCGCAGGGTGAAAGTAAAAGCGGTGCGTTGTCCGATTTGCGAAATAAGGCAATTGCGCAGAATTTAATTTTATTTTTACGCAAGGCCCGCCCAGGCACACAGCGCGACAGGCCGCTGATGCGCCCCGTAACCGCACCGTGTGGCCATGACCCGCCCACACCTGCAGAAATTTTTACGGTGTCCTGTTGGCATCCGATCGCCAAGGATTGACCCACCCCGGCGCTCACGCGACACGGCGATGGTCGCCGTGTTCCGGCTCGCGCCTTCCCGCCCGTACAGGTGCCCGTCCTCCCCTCAGGGAGGCTATCCTGATGTGGCCCAGCGGCCCGACTGAACGCCGCAACAGGGTGCGAAGGTAACGAACCGCATCAGCGGTGAGTCCGAGCCCCTGTGCGTCGCGTGAAGGAGTCACCGAGCGTTATGCATGTGCCCGATCAACAGCGACGAACACGATGCGGAGCATGGTGTGAGGAGTGGGCCGGAACAGCCGCTGGTGCCGGAGCATCGCGACAAGCCAGGGGCGTCATCGTCTCAACAAGAAACCATGAAGAAATAGCGAGGTGATGTGAGCGGAACGGGCGTGAGCCTGTGGAGATGAACATGACCAAAATCCATGTTCTGTTCTTACGTTAAAAAAAAACAACCCTCTTCAAACACTACCTTTATGCTATTATCTCCCTATATCCAGTTTTCAAGTGTCCGGCATCTGAAATAGCTATTGTGAAGAGATGGACACCAGGAGAACAGAAAATGTCCGTTGAAGAAAATATGCGCCTGATGCAGACGCTGGATGATGCCTGGAACTCCCAGGATTGGGTAACGTTTGATAAACGCCATGCAAAAGATGTCGATGTATTCTGGCCCGGGCAGCCGCAGCCGACCCACAGCCGTCCGTCTCACAAAACAGAGGCAATTGCCTTCTTCAAGATATTTCCGGATAATAAGGTCGGGAACCGGCCCTATAAAACCCTCTTCGGTCAGGGAGACTGGACCTGTTCGGTTGCAGACTTTACGGGGACATTCAAGGGACCGATGACCACACCTGACGGCAAGGTGATCCAGCCAACCGGAAAGAAATTCAAGGTAGAGTTCTGCACCGTTGCCCATTGGAAAAACGGGGAAATTATAGAAGAGAAGCTTTTCTATGATAAGATGTCCCTGATGCAACAGATCGGACTGATGTGAAAAAAGCCGTATCAACGCTCCAGCGTTTTTTGTGACATAACACCAAAAACAAAGGAACGGGAAAACTAACCATGAAAGAAGAAATAATAAAATCTCAGGAACCCAAAGACGATTCCCGAAGGATTACGGTAAGCAAAAACGGCCCGTATATCGTGACCGGCGGGATCCCTCTCATTGTTGCAGAGATCTGTAATGACAATGAAGGCTACTGCCGGACCTGGAAAATCGTTAACCGGTATCCCGTGCAAGAGCAGTACGCACTGTGCCGGTGCGGTTATTCCGAGAATAAGCCATTCTGTGACGGAACGCACACGAAGATACGCTTCAACGGCAAGGAGACTGCCGGGAATGAGGTATATCTCCGTCACCCTCGGATTACTCGTGGTCCGGAGCTGGAACTGACAGATTATGAAGGGCTCTGTGTCCACGCCCGGTTCTGCATGCGGG
>Ga0302246_1002557_pt1 | contig 10749 bp, 9 predicted proteins | sample AAG_UR_Trp_MG_FD_193533 | JGI IMG/M metagenome (GOLD analysis project Ga0302246, IMG submission 193533) | Enriched activated sludge microbial communities from anaerobic digester in WTTP, New Holstein, Wisconsin, United States - AAG_UR_Trp | ecosystem: Engineered > Bioreactor > Anaerobic >...
TGTCGGAACGGAGGGTATGATCCAATCACACGGGTAACGGACTATATGAGAACCATTTTTTTGTGTCAACTAAATAGTCTCGACAAGACGCAGGAAAAGAAGTATTTGCCGGAATGAGGGTATAAAAAGGGTTTTAACCCAATTTAACGGAGCGGGGGGTGTGCATGGAATTATCGATGGATATGCAGGATCTGGTTCGGGTCAATCATCTCTGGGAAAGGATCTATCCTTTCATCGCGGATCAGATTCTTAACTATTACTTGAAAGAAGAGGGTGAAGTTCTTGAATGGGGGCCATTTTCCGGGGGAATATCCTTTTCACTCCTCGACAGAAAACCCGGCATGAACATCACCATTGCCGTGGAACATGCGGAAGTATATTCCGTTATGAAAAACGAATTGGCCGAACGGAATCTGACCGGGAAAATCAGGCTGATGAAAAGCGCTCTGGCCCCCATGGTTTATGATGACAACGGTTTCGATCTGGTCATTATCCGGGGGGGCTATTTCTTTCTCGGTTCGGACGGTGAATCCTTACGGGAGATTTTCAGGGTTTTGAAGAAAGGCGGGATCGGCTTTGTCGGCGGCGGATACGGCAAAGACACGCCGCAGGATGTGATCGATGAGATTGCCGAGGAATCCAGGATACTGAACGACCGCCTGGGGAGGGTCCGGGTATCGGTTGAAGAGTTGAACAAGATGATTGAAAGATCCGGCCTGAAACCGCATATCCGGGTTATCGAAGAAGGGGGATTGTGGCTTCTGTTCAATAAATGAGATTCAGATCCCTACTTGCCGATGCAGAAGTGAGAGAAAATCCGATTCAGCACTTCATCCGGCAGGCCGCGACCGGCGATCTCGTCCAGTCGGTCGAGGGCTTCCCGGAGATCGACGGACACGATTTCCGGGGGACGGGCGGCGAGAAGGTTGTCTCGTCCCCGAGTCAGAAAATCGGCTCCCCGGGAGAGGGCTTGAAAATGGCGGAGATCGGTTATCGAGGCCGTGTCGAAATCGACGCTTTCGGATAAAGCCGCGATACGGGTCATTTCGCCCCGGAGGCCGTCCAGACCCGTCTTGAATTTGGCGGAAATGGGAATCGGCTTCAAATGGGGCCTGTGTTTCAACAGGTCATTCCAATCCAGGCGCGAAGGAAGGTCCTCCTTGTTGATGACCGCCATGACCGATTCCTTATCCTTTGTTTTTTCCAGGACCAGCAAATCGTCGTCGTCCAGTTCACGGCTTCCGTCAAAAACCAGCAGAACAAGATCCGCCTCGGAGAGTTTCCGCCAGACCAGGGAGATCCCCTGTTCTTCAATCAGATCGGCGGATTCACGGATGCCGGCCGTATCGACGAGGGTGAGCGGAATCCCCCCTACGTGCACCGATTCCTCGATAAAATCCCGGGTCGTCCCCGGTATCGCCGTGACGATGGCCCTATCCGAACCCAGGATCGCGTTCAAAAGGCTTGATTTTCCCACGTTTGGTTTGCCGATGATCAGGACATGAAGACCGTCCTGCAGAATCTTCCCGTTGCGGTATGTGGCCAGGAGACGGGAAAGATGGGAAAGGCAGGTGTCAAGTCGGGCAACCGTGATGGAACGGTTTTCCAGTTCGACGTCTTCGTCGGAGAAATCGATGGAGGCTTCCAGAACCGCGAGGGTGTCGACAATCCCTTCACGAATCCTGCCGACCTCTTGACGAAGGGCTCCTTTCAGACGGCTGACGGCCAGGGACAGGCCTTTTTCCGTCCGGGCTTTGATCACATCGAGGATGGCTTCGGCCCCGGAAAGATCCAGACGATCGTTCAGGAAGGCCCGTTTTGTAAATTCGCCCGGTTCGGCAAAACGGGCGCCAAGCTTCGTCACCGTGTTCAAGATGGTTTTAATGATTAAGGGGCCGCCGTGGCAGTTGATTTCCACCGTGTCTTCACCGGTATAGCTGTGAGGCGCCCGCATGAAACAAATCAGGACCTCGTCGATGACATGACCGGTCTCCGGAGAGACGATATCCCCGTGATAGAGCTTGTGTGACTGGAAAGAATCGATGTTACGCGATGAACGGAAAATGCGGTGGGCGATTTCCGAGGATTTAGGGCCGCTTAAACGGATGATGCCGACACTGCCGTATCCGAAAGGAGTGGCCAGGGCGGCTATGGTATCACAGCAATCGGTCAAATGCCCTCCCCGCGGTGGTCGCCTTATTTCCTGTTGGGCAGAATGACGATTTTCCGGAATTCACCCTCCCCGCGGCTCTTCGTGGTGAGCCCTTCCTCGTTTTGCAGGGTCATGTGGATGATCCGCCGGTTGTGGGCGTTCATATGGCTGACCGTGATCGGTTTCTGGGTTCGCTTGGCCTTTTCGCCCAACTCCTTCGCCAAAGCGATAAGGGATTCCTCCCGGCGCTTACGGTAGGTCTCCGTATCGATAATGATCATCTTTTTGCTTTCGCTGAAGCGGTTGGCCGCCTTACTGACGATATATTGCAGCGCATCGAGATTCTTCCCGCGCTTTCCGATGAGCAGTCCTCCGCCGTCACCGTGGATATTCAGAATGATCCGGTCTTCGGTTTCTTCAACCGTGACGGGAGATTCCAGGGACATACGAACCAGAATTTCTTCGAGAATTTCCCGCGCCTTCTCGGCGCCATGATCCGTCCTGTTTTCTTCTGCAGAAGGGGCTTTTTCCATGATCGGAAGCGGTGCCTCCACCGTCTTCAGTTTTGTCGCCGGCCGGAGTTCATCCTCCTTATCTAAAAGCGTAAAACCGGAACCGATGGTTTCGGTATTAAAGGAGAGAAAACCCGCCTTGATTTTTGCTTTTTTCGATCCCAGTCCGAAGAATCCCGAGGTTCCTTCTGAAATGATTTCGATATTCAGTTTTTCTCTCGGTGCATTGAGTGCTTCACAGGCTTTCCGGATGGCTTCGTCGATTGTTTTCCCTTCGTATTCTTTGAATTCCATGGTTTCCTATCCCACGTTACAGGCGTTTGTTGATGTACATTTGTTGACCAATACTGATGATGTTGTTGAACAGCCAGTATATGACCAAACCCGAGGGGAAGTTCAAAAAGAGAAAAGTGAATACGACCGGCATGATCATCATGATTTTGGCCTGCATGGGATCACCCATGGTCGGGGTCATCTTCTGTTGGATGAGCATGGTTGCCCCCATGACGATCGGTGTGATGTAATAGGGGTCCTTGGCGGAGAGATCCTGTATCCAGAAGTAAAACGGCGAATGCCGGAGCTCGATCGCGTAAAGAAGGACCTTGTAAAGACCGAAAAAGACGGGAATCTGGATCAGAATCGGCAGGCATCCGCCCAGGGGGTTGACCTTGTGCGATTTGTAGAGGGCCATGGTCTCCTGGCTTAACCGGGGCTTGTCGTCCTTGTACTTCTGACGGAGTTCCTGCATTTTGGGCTGAAGCTTCTGCATCTCCTTCATGGACTTATAGCTTTTGTTACCCAGGGGCCAGAAGATGATTTTGATCAAAATGGTCAAAATGATAATGGCAATCCCGTAGTTTTGAACATACTGGAAAATGAATTTCAGCACGAACAGAAGGGGGATAGCCAGCCATTTGATCCACGAGCCGAAATCGATGGCGTTTTCCAGGCCCACGTTCAGGGCCTTCATAATGTCGTAATCCTTCGGCCCGAGATAGAGGGTATAGGAAAAAACGCCGTTCTGACCCGCCGGAATGAGGTTCTTGGGTCCTTTCAATTGTACGGAAATAATATTTAACGTGTCCCTGTTCAGGGTCAGGCTTGTCAGGGCAGGATTCTGAGGGATCATGGCGGCAATGAAGTATTTGCTTTCATAGCCGGACCAGGAAATATCGGGTCCATGGTGCTCTTCGGCCTTCAGGTCCTTGAGCTTCGTCAGTTCCACGTCCTTTTCCATAAAGTAAATTGGGCCGTCGTGGGTATAACTGTCCTTCTCGATGGCGGGGTCGTCAAAATGGAACCAGGCCAGAGTGGCATTCTGTTGTATCGTGGCTGGAGAAAGATTATAGACCTTCACTTCCATGGGAATGGCGTAGTCTTTGGGATTGAAGGTAAAGGTTTTTTCGATTCGCATCGTTCCCGGATAGGTCTGGGTAAAGGTCAGACGGCTCTTCTGATCGGTCCGGTCAAGAGAAATGGATGTCCGGTCCGCTTCGTAGACATCGCCGGCTCCCACAAGAATACTGGAATCGATGAAAGACAGGGAAAGGGGTAACGGCATGTCGGGGGTAACGTTGACCAATTCGATCATGCCGGAATTCTTCTCGAGTTTTGTTTTGAAATTTTTCAACTGAAACGATCGAAGCGTTCCGCCTTTCGTCGAAAAAACAGCCTTGTACAACGGTGTCTCCACGGTGATATCTTTTCCGACACCCGTTTTTTGTGCAACCGTAGTGATGGTATTTTTTCCGTTGGATGCCGTCGTAGTCGAGGCAGATGCCTGGGGTTGGGCCTGGGACGTTTCCGTCTGCCTGGGCTGTTCGATCCGGGCGGGTTCATTCTTGGCCTTGTTTGTCACGGGCTTCGGCGCGAAAAAGAACTGATAGATAAATACCACCGCTACGGAGAGGACAACCGCCAAAATGGTCTTTTTTTCCATGAAATGTCTCCAGTTAAAAGGGCTACTTTACGGGATCATAACCACCGGGATGAAAGGGATGGCAGCGAAGCAGCCTGGCACTGCCTTTGAATGTTCCGACAAACGGACCGTACATCCTGATCGCTGTAATCATGTATTCGGAACAGGATGGATAAAAACGGCAGCTCGAAGGAAAGAGTGGCGAAATAAAAAGCTGATAAACCCTGATCAAGACGATAATCGGCTTTCCAAGGGTCAAATTAATGAGATGATTGATCATCTGTTCCGGCAACGAGATGGTCTTTCAGTTCCTGGCAGACATCCCAATAGGTCAGGGTGTAAGGGATTCCTTTCCTGGTAATGATGACGATATCCTGGAAATCGGTGATCCTGTTTTTATGAAGTCGAAAGAACTCTCTGATCAACCGTTTGAGACGATTCCTCTTTACTGCGCTGCCCGTTTTCTTGGGAACTGAAATGCCCAGCCGTTTTACTCCTGTTTCATTTCTGCTCTTCACCACGACGAAGTTCCTCGTATAGCTCCGAACTCCGCGTTGATAAATAACCAGATAATCTTTTCTCTTGAGAATTTTTTCCGTTTTCCGGAAGGTTTCAGAAACCATAAAAGGCAACGTGGGTATCACCCTGATACAGGCTGATCCGCCGCATAAAACCGGCAGGAGGGTTAAACGGTCAGCCTTTTTCTACCCTTTGCCCTGCGTCGATTCAATACCTGACGGCCCGACTTCGTCGCCATTCTCACCAGAAAACCGTGCGTTCTTTTTCTTTTCGTATTGCTCTTTGTCGTCAGTGTTAATTTCATATTCAAGCCCCATTAAATGATTGAGCCGCCCTTTTAATCACAAGGGGTTTTGTTTGTCAAGGCGAAATTCCAGCAAAAGAAGGCAGAAACGCTCCCAAACAGGAGGAAAAGGCGGCGGACGAACGAGAACCGAACCAGCAGTGCACGTATCATTTATTTAAACGAGGGGGCAATGCTTATGGTTGCCCAGCTTCAGTTGAAGGGTAGTATGCAACCTTGAAAACAAATAAAATACCCAAGCACAAAGCAAGTGACTAACTCATTTTGATCATTTTGAAAATATAAAGGTGCCTTTTGCTGAATGATTCAAGATTCTCCGTTTACATGTAATGCTGTTTAATGTATACGGCATCTGAATCACCTGATAGGAGACATGAAGACGGACTCTTATAAAAAACCTGAAATGAATTCGGTCTCTCCAGACGATAGTAAGAACGGCCGGCGGGAGTTTTTGATCACAGCCGCCAGTGTCGTCATTCCGACCATTGGTCTTTTGGGGATTACTCTTTCGATGCCCGGGTCCAGAGCGTTGGCTTCGGACTGCGACAGCATCTGTACGGGTGGATGCCAGGGCGCCTGCACCGGTTGTACGGGCTCCTGTTCAGGCACGTGCGAATGGGCCTGCTCCGATACGTGCAAAGACACCTGCAGCGGCATGACGGAAAGGCGTTGACGATATTGCCCCGGACCTGCATTTACATGGGCAAAAGAAAAACAGGGTGGAACTTCATAAAAAGGGGTGCGTTTCATGAAGGATGAGAAAGATAAACATGTAAAAGTTGAAAGCCCCTCTGAGGGAAAAGCGGAAAAAATTGACCGGCGAAGATTTTTATCGATTGCAGGTAAAATCGTTATTCCCACCCTCGGCATTATTGGTTTGACCTTGGTGGGGCAGCCGCAAATCGTATCTGCCGATTGCAGCAGCACGTGTGCCAGCAGTTGCAGTCTTACATGCAGCAGCCGTTGTGACGACACTTGTCGAGGCGGTTGCAGTGACGGTTGCGGTACGACTTGCGTCAGAACCTGCGCCGACGATTGCGGTTCGTCCTGCTCCGGCGGCTGTGCCCATGTCTGCGGCGGCTGTGACGGAACGTGCAAAGGCGGATGCGAAGGACATATGTTTTAGAAGTGTTTGCAGATAAAGGGAACTTCAGGACATTGCCAAGGGAATCCTTTTTTTTCTTTCGGTACCCCTCATGAATCAGTTACGCCGGGGTGTCGATTTGTATCAACCCAGCCGGCTACGCACGCTTCCGATGTCATTCCATTCCGGAATACCCCCCTTCAAGGAGAGCAGTGATTGGACGATTATAACGATGTAAAGATGGGGGAATACGAGCCCACCTGGCGGTCGGGAATGGCAAAATCGATTACCTTCATTGTCACCGAAGATTGCCAGTTGCGCTGCGGTTACTGTTACATTATCGGGAAAAACAAGTTCAACAGGATGCCGTTTACAATCGCCAAAACGACGGTTGACTATCTCCTGAACCATCGGAACCTGTTCTGGGAAAATTCGGTTATTTGGGATTTCATCGGCGGTGAACCGCTGCTTGAAATCGAATTGATCGACCGGATCTGCGATTACATCAAACGCCGGATGTATGAACTGGATCATCCGTGGTTTAACAGTTACCGGTTCAGTTTTTCCACCAATGGTCTCTTGTACGGCACTGAAAAGGTGCAGCATTTTATCGGAAAGAATGCCCACCACCTGAGCATGTCGATCAGCATCGACGGTACCCCCAAAAAGCATGACGCACAACGGGTTTTTCCCGACGGCAGCGGGTCTTATGATGCGGTCATGAAAAATGTACCGTTATGGCTGAAACAATTCCCGAACGCATCCACCAAGGCCACGATCGCCCATGCTGACCTGCCGCTGCTCAAAGAAAGCGTGATCCATCTCTGGCAGCTCGGCCTGAAAAATGTGACGATCAACCTGGTCAACGAGAATATCTGGGAACACGGCGATGACGCCATCTATGAGACACAATTGCGTGAGCTGGCGGATTACATTATCGAAAACAAACTGTATGATACCCATAACTGTTCGTTTTTTTCCAAATCCATCGGCAAACCGCTCGACTGCAAGACGGACAACGGAAACTGGTGCGGCAGCGGTAAGATGCTGGCGATTGACGGTGAAGGCACCTTTTATCCCTGCGTGCGTTTCGCCCCCTATTCCATGCAGTATAAACCTGCGAGATCGATCGGCAACTGTTTCGACGGCCTCGACATGAACCGGGTACGACCTTTCCTGGTGCTGAACAGGATCATGCAGAGTCCCGAGGAATGCATCGCGTGTGAGGTCGCCAGCGGCTGTGCCTGGTGCCAGGGTAACAACTACGATCTTGCGGCGTCGGACACCATCTACCAGCGCGCGGTTTATACCTGCGCCATGCACAAGGCCAGGGTTCGTGCAAACCGGTATTTTAGAGAAAAATTAGCGGACAGGCTCGGTGGCGAATGGCCTGTCGAGGCGAGATGATATGTACCAATATCTGCTGGTGATCCTGGAAAAAGGCGCCGTCCCGTTTTGTCACTATAGCAATCCTTTTTATTATTCTGCGGCGGAGCCGGAGTTCATGCCGGTTGAAGTCCTCGAGAAGATTATCGGATATGCCCGAGAGAACGGCTTGTTCCTCAATTTTCTCTTGGGAAGACACCCGTTGCCCTCCGAGTATGAAAACCTGATCGGCACGATCGGACATGTCAAGATGATTCCAATGGCTCTGAAGGATAGATACCCTGATGGTGTGCTCGTGCTGGAAGCGGATGAAAACCTGCGGTTCTCGGATCTTGAAGCCAAATCCGAACGCAACCTCATCTTGCTGGTCACCCCGACTGATCTTCCCCATCTGTCCGACATTGTCGTGTCGCTTTGGGGAAAATTCAAACGACTGAATCTGCACCTGGTGGGGGTCGAGAGCTTTTCCTCAGTTCAATTGGATATTTACAAAAGCGAATTGAAGAAAATAGCGGACAGCCTTGGCCAACTTTACCGGTCCGGCAGGGAAATCGAGATGAATGTCCTTTCCGACCGTTTGCTTTTGAACCGGATGAACAATTGCGACGCCGGCATCAAACACCTGACCATTGCTCCCGATGGGAACGGCTATATCTGCCCGGCATTTTATTATGACAATGAAGCGGATACGCTCGGTTATTGGTCGGATATTGTTGAAACGACGCCTGCGAATCATCAGCTTTTGGATCTCGGATGTGCGCCGATCTGTTCACGTTGCGATGCGTTCCACTGCAAACGGTGCGTCTATCTGAACAAAAAGACCACTCTGGAAGTCAATGTGCCCTCCCGGGAACAGTGCCTGACGGCACATGCCGAGCGGGAGGTTTCTCGACTATTGCTGCAAAGTCTCCGCACGGTCAAACCGTTTGACCAGTTTCCTGCTATCGCCTGTCTTACCTATGACGATCCGTTTGATTTGATCATCGGGGAAACATGGAAAAGAGAAGATCCGGCAGCGGTCAGCGCGACATCACAGGATGCCGATGACTACCTGCTTCAGATATACGAGATGCAGAAGAAAATCCTGCGGAAATTAGACATGGATTGAGGATAAATCACGATGGACGAAGATACAAAATTATGTAATAGCACCGACGAGCGCAGGAAGATCGGTAAGGTTACACCCAGGGAAAGGGACGAAATTTCCGCACTCTTTGAACGCAAGAACGGATTGACCGAACTCATTAAAGCGCTGGTGGAAGCGGATGACGAAGCGCTGAAGAACAACTATTTTTACGAAAAGATCGTCGCCGATCTGGGAAAAACGACGACCAGGCACCAGCGGTGGTGGGATCGCTGCGCAAAGCAGTACCAGTGGGAGCGCGTCGATGGCCATATCTGGGAAATCGATTTTGAAACCTGTAATATTTTTCTGCGAAAATTATAAAGTTCGACTGCAGAAAAACCGACAATGGATTTTAAGGATTGCTAATCATCTCTTAGAAGGAGAATATTCTCATGGCTGATGAAGCAAAGTTTGGAGAAAAGATCAAATCGTTATCTGGCAGCGGAGAAAACGTTGACCGGCGTGGTTTTTTTACGAAGGTCGGTAAAGCCATCATTCCCACCCTCGGTATAATCGGCTTGAGTTTGATGCCGCTTTCGACAAGGCCGGCAGCGGCTGATTGTTCTGATACCTGTTCCGGCGGGTGCTCCGACACCTGTCAGGGTTGTTTCGGATGTACCGGCAGTTGTTCCGGAGAGTGTGATCGTACCTGCCGCGATATTTGCGCCAACAGTTGCACCGTCACGGCTGAGTAGAAACAGAAAACATAATCCGTAACCCTGCCTGCAAATGCATACATTTCAAGCAGGGTTTTATCTGTTTTTATAGCCTGTTGTCTTCCTTGAAGAAAAACCCATTAAGCGCACCGATGTTCATGTAAAAAATTTTTGCCTTATGGGAACATTTCTGCACCTTCCTTTGTCTAAAAATTAAAAAAAGCAACCGGACCTTCAAAACTCAATAGCAAATCGGATCATGAAGCTGGAAACAAACAGATTGACAAGATTGGGCGAAGAAAGGACGGCGCAACGGTTAAGTCATCCGAGATTTTCAACAGAATAATGATTGTTGACAGGGAGGTCCCATGAAAAAGTCCAATTTATACCATCAGATGTCCGGGGCATCGTTCCGTCCCTCGCAAGTTATTTTATTATGGATGGCCTTGTTGCTTATCCTGCCGTCGCCGGTTCAAGCGGATATGGGCAGAGTTGTGGCAACGAATGCGCAAGTTTCGGAAGACAGCCAGAAAGCCATCATTCTGCACAACCGGGAAGAAGAGGTGCTGATTCTCGGCACGGACCTCAAGGCGGATCAATCCACCCGCATTATTCGTTTTATTCCGTTTCCTGCGGAGCCAAAGGTGCAATTGGCCTCACCGGCTTCCTTCGAGTCCGCAGTGGGTTTGATTAAAAAACACGGATTGAAATTCATTGAACAGACCAAGGGCGGCCAGACCGCGCGAGCGGTCGAGTTGCAATTCAACCAGCGCCTTGGCTCTCACGATGTGACGTTGATCAAGATCAATGATGCGGCACAATTCAAGGGGTGGGTCCGGGAATTCCTCAAGCAGAAGGGCTTGCAACTGAAACGGGAAGACCCGAAGATCGAGGCGGTTGTTCGTGATTACACCCGGCGGGGATTCGTCTGGTTCGTTTTCGACTTCGTCACGGTAAACGAAGAGATCCGTTTTGTCGAGCCGATCCAGTACCGGTTTAAATCGAAGGACCTCTATTACCCCCTGATCACTTCCAATACTTTTGGCGGTTCCGGACGGATCGATCTGATTCTCATCACACCCGGGACTTTCT
>Ga0302246_1002562_pt1 | contig 10731 bp, 7 predicted proteins | sample AAG_UR_Trp_MG_FD_193533 | JGI IMG/M metagenome (GOLD analysis project Ga0302246, IMG submission 193533) | Enriched activated sludge microbial communities from anaerobic digester in WTTP, New Holstein, Wisconsin, United States - AAG_UR_Trp | ecosystem: Engineered > Bioreactor > Anaerobic >...
ATACCGTAACGGCTGAAGTAATCCGGAAATATATTGCGTATCACCGTGAACAAGAAACTAAACCCCAGCAGTTAGAATTGTTTTAAAGCCTATGATGCCCCGCCCTGTGGGCGGGGTAATTCACTTTTGGCGAGCATGTTAGAACATTAATGATGCTTTTGTCAATCATTGTAATCACATTAAGATTTCCGGTGAACGAACTCTTTCATGGTTTCCCCGGGTACGGGTATTCCTCCAGTCGCCCCTTCTGCCGGTTTACGACAAGTCCAAGAAACTTTTCGTTTGGTATCATCTCCAGTGCACGATTGACATCGTCGATGGACGTTTTGTCGGCCTGTACAACAACCAGGACAGCGTCAACAAGGGACATGAAGGTAAGCGCGTCCGCCCCGCTCAAAAGAGGCGGAACATCGAAAAACACAAAACGGTCTGTGTAACGCGTTTTCATGTCCGCAAAAAGTTCTCTCATCTTCTGGGATCCCAGAAGTTCGGCACTATCCTGAATGGTACGTCCCCCGGAAATAAGGGTGAATTTTTCGATGTTCGGCCAGATTATGACGTCCGTGATCGGTGTATCGTTCAAAAGAACGTCGATGATACCTTTATCGCTTTTAATGCCGAGCGTGTTGTGTATGCTTTGGTTTCTGAGGTCGCAGTCAACCAGAAGCACAGTTTGGGCGAATTCCCTGGCGAAACTCAGGCTTAAATTGATGGCAGTCAAGGTCTTCCCTTCCCCGGGAAGGGCGCTGGTCACCATGAACGTGTTCCATCCTTTACTTTCAGCCAGATTGAGGATCTTTCGGCGTAGAACTCTAAAGGCCTCCATCTCGGGTGCATTCGGGAAAACGGCAACGCAACGGTTCTTTTCCGCGATTATGGGGTCTATAATTACGGACCGAGAATTCGTATATGTGGGGGAAATCCAACCCGCCTTTTCCTTGCCTGCATGGTTATTAGTTTTGCCCAAGGTTTTGCACTCTTGAGGGGCTCGTTTGCTGATCTTTCCGATCATCTCTTTAATGATGTTCACTATCTTGCTCTCCTTCCGCTTATATACGGTTGCTCTCTCTTTGGTTCTGGGAGAAAAGATGGAAGTTAGACAAAAATCCGCCGCATTACTTTGACCCACAAGATATCCAAATCCATTACCAGGAAATGCACCAGCACGATCGCTACTAAAGTCAGGGTAGCTGCGGCGATGTAGATCTTTTTGATCGTCTTTTTATCTTGTCGCTTATCATCCCAGGTGACAATTTCCGGCAGACCTGCCAAAACCGGCAGGCCGGTCTTCCTGGTGAGATCCTTGACACTCCGAACGGATTCATCGAGGTGTTCTCGCAACGCCACCATACCAACTCCGGAGCCGATTCCCAGGATCAATCCGATGAGTAAAATAGCGGGAACGTTGGGCCGAATGGGTTTTTCAGGCAGCCGCGCCGGGTCTATCAGGGTAAAACGCTCACCCATTTGGCCTTTCTCAAGGCCTTGCGCGACTCTAGCCTCCAGCATTTTTTTCATCAGATCATCATATTTTAACTGGGTATTGTTACGCTCCGCCATCAGGGTCTTGGACATTTCATCCACCTTAGGGGAAGAATCAATCCGTTGACGATACTGGTTGCGTTTTTGGTTCAGATCCCATAATTGACGGTTAGCAGAGTTGATCTCCGTTTCTATTCCGGCCAGTTGTGCGGAAAGGGTAATGTAGGCCTCGTTTTCGGGTGTCTCGCCGGCCGTGCTTCCAGCTTTTGTTCCAGACTCCTTCTTGATGCGCGCCTCAAGCTTGGCGATTTCTGCTTTCGTTTTGATGATATCAGGGTGTTTGTCAGAAAGGCGGCTCTCCAGTTGGACAAGATCGGCTTTCAGTTGCTTTAGGTAGGCTCGGTCGGTCCCTACTTTGGGAAGAGTTGCCAATTGACTTTGTATAAAGCTCTGTCTTTCCTTGAGGCTACCCAGTTGAGCTTTCGTCATGTCAATATCACGATCAATACGGTCCAGCACTTGCAGATTTACCTGGAACACTTCCGGCAGGGCTGTCACGTTTTGACTCTTGAATGCGGATATTTTTGCGTCGATGGTGGCCAACTGGGTCTTTAGGTTGTTCGCCTCGTCCTCCAGAAATTTGTAAGCACCTGTGGTCTGTTGCTCCCTGACCTTGAGATTCTCTTCCAGGTAAAAGGAAGCCAATGCCGACGCCACCTGTTGTACCACTTCGGGTCTTTTCCCCTCATAGGAAAGGCTGAAGGCAATGGTGGCCGTCTTGGCGGCTCCGGAACGACTATCGATGACGTTGGCACTGATCGTTTCCAGTTTGGTATCCTGACGCATGAGGTCAATGATTTCCTCTGTAGTCATGGATTTCCGGTACTCGTTGTATAGGTTGAAATGGTTGATGATTTCCATCAGCCGGGTCGTACTCATGATCCGCTGGTTGATCACCTGGAGCCGCTGTTCGGCAAAACCCGAAACGAAGGAGGCAACATACTCTCTCGGAAGTTCCTGATCCTCAATGAGGATTGTTGAACTGGAACGATAGATTGGCGAGATGAAGATAGCAGCGGCCAGGGCGATTAGAAAAACGGAGACGGCAGGTAAAATGAGGCTCCACTTCCTCCTTTTCAGGATTGCCAGCAAATCATGAATGGTTACGTTCTCTTCCATTTAATCTCCTTCTGTAATGAATTTAGGGATATCCTGCCGACCATGGACCGTTATTTTATGTGTGCCTAGTCCAGAAATGCATGCTGGGCATAGACGCGGATCATGAAGAGATTACGGTCCGCGTCAGTGTCACGCGTATTGTACTCGATCATCGAATAGTTGTAGGATGCCTCGATCCCAAGATCCGGTGTGAAGGCGTAGCGTAGCCCTGCGCTGCCGTATAAGGTGTCCTCGTCGACTTCGTCGTCAGCGGTATCCTCTTCAACTGAGCGGTTTCGGTAATACCCTCCCGAGAGAAACCCGCTGCATTCAGCGGTAAATTGCCGGGTCATGCTGATCCCCAGGGATGTGCGATCGGTGGAGGCATCTCGTCCTGAAGCGGGCAGGAGGTCACGGCTCAGGGAAAAAGTGACGTCCGTTTTCTCACCCTGCCAGGACAACTCCGTCTGCCCGACAAACCCCCAGTCGTTGGAATTCTCATCGCTTGCGTATAACGCCGCATCCTCCCTTGTCCGGGTGTATCGGACGCCTGCATCCGCGACAAACCTCCAGGTTTCGCTGAGGGTTTTGCTGAAACCTAACATCATCTTGTAACTGTCGTCCTTTGAATCGCTGTAGCGGTTCCGGTTGTAACCTAAGGTCAGGCGTCCTTTCGACTCTTGGATGAAATATTCCAGGTTACTGGCAAGTAGGAGGGTCACACCGTTCGACTCACTGTCATTATCGTCTTCGCTTTTGTCGCGGTCCTTGGAATATGCGTAGGACAGCGTTGCGCTCATCGACTCGGTAATCTGGTGTTCCGTGGAAAGACCTAAGTGCCACTGCTCGCGTTTCGATGTTCCCTGAACCAAACCCGATGTTTCGAGGTCGCGGTCTGGACTTGAGTCTTTCGTGAAACCAGCCTGGCCCGCAAGAGAGAACTTGGGGGTGACGACATAGCGGACGGAAGCCAGGTATGATTGATCCGTGGCGTCCAAATCACTTTCACTCATATAGATTCGTCGATCCAAAGTTCCGATTAACCGGAGTTGCACACGGTCTGTCGTCCGGGAAAGTTCAAGGCCAGGGCTGATGGTGGTGAGGAAGTCGTCCACTTTGTCGCCCTCCTCGTCATCGCCGAAATAGAGATTGTCGTTATATTCCTCCTTAATGGACAGGCTCCCGATCAAGTTCCACCGTGTGAAAAAGGTTGTCTTGTCCCCAAGATTGGGATTGTCTTTTTGTTCTTCCTTGACAGAAATGGTCCCATCCGGATTCCATGGCCGATCTGTGGCCGTTGCGTCGATAACCAACAGAAACAGCAGGAACAAAACACAACCGATAACCGACAAAAAACGCATGCCCCTGGCTATGTTTTGTCCCTTGGTTGCTTCCATCTTTTCACGTTTACGGTGCAACAAGGACATCCCCCCTTTTTAACAGGATGTTCTGTTCCAGGTTTCGCCCTTCTATGACGTCGTCGTAGTCAAAGGGAAAAACCCACGTTTTACCGCCTTCCTGACGTAAAATCTTGATATCGCCCCTCTTGGCAAAGGGGTTGAGCCCACCTGCCATGGCCAAGGCCTGGAGCACGGTGGTGTTGGCGTTAAGGGCGAATTTACCCGGGGCGTTGACACGGCCGATCACGTAAACGATCATGCTGTTGATTTGTGCCACGCTAACTGACACGACGGGATCCGTCACATATTGCTTGACCTTGACCTCGATCTCCTTTTTCAGATCTGGAACCGTCTTTCCAGCCGCAGTCAGGACCCCGATCAGGGGAAAGGAGATATTCCCATCTGTCAAAACCAGCACCGACTTCGTCAGCGCTTCATCCTTCCAGACAGAGATATCCAGTACATCGCCGGGACCGATGATGTAATCGCTTTCAGGCTGGGCCTTCATCTCCTGTGCCGAAAGCGGCGCTACCCAAATCCAGAGAACCAGAAACACCAGAACCAATAGTATTTTCTTCACCGTCTTACTCCCTCTTATATGCGTCTTGAATTCTCATCCATGATGAAAACCGTTAAAAGCCGAGACATTGCCTGAAAAGCTTTTTCCCCCTCCCCTTAATCACCTCCTGCGGGGGAAGGACAGGGTGGGGATGATGCCACCGGAAGAATGCCGGCAATCACCAATAAAAAATTATGAAGTCTAGATTTGACCGAAAAGCCGGATCGCCTCCTGCTTCCCGTAGAAATTTTCCTTCGCTGCTGCGGCTTTTTTGAACTTTTCCTTTGCTTCCGAAAACTTACCGCTTTTATAGAGCACCAGCCCCAGGTGGTAGTTGATAATGGGCGATTCGGGCGCTTTAACGTAAGCCTGATTGATCATATTCGACGCTGATTTGAGGTCGCCGTTTTTATAAAAGGCCCAGCCAAGGGTATCCATTATCCCCGGATTCCCCGGGATGGCCGCATTAGCCTTTTTTGCCAGTGCAAGGGATCTCTCCAGGTCGCTTTTGGTTTTTCCGTGGTCGGCCAGCAGAAAGGCGAGGTTATTCACCCCGGCCCAGAAATCAGCTTTTTTAGTGACGAGCTTGTCATAAAATTCAATCGCTTTCTCGTAGTTTCCGCTCTGCTCATAGATCTGACCAGTCAGAATATAGGCGGCAAGGTTGTCCGGATTGGCCTTAATAGCCGCTCCCAATTGCCGGAGGGCCATATCCCTCTGTCCTCTGACCAGGTAAAGTTTGGCCAGGTTGTTGGCCGGTTCCGACCAACGGGGTTGGAGTGCGTCAGCCCGTTTAAAAGACGCTTCCGCTTTGCCGAAGTCCTTTTGCGCCCCGTAGACCTGTCCCAGCAGATTATATGAAAAGGCATCCTGCGGATTTGTACGGATGCGGGATTCGCAGGTTGCGATGGCCTCGGCAAATTTTTTCTGTTCGACATAGGTTCGAACCAGAAGCGAGTAAAGTGGTGCGGAGCGAGGATCGAGCTTGACGGCCTTCTCGAATTCGGATGCCGCCCTTGCCCAGCTACCCTGAAGCATGTAAAGTTCGCCGAGTTTCGCATACCCGAGGACCTTGTCCGGCGCTTTTTTCGTAATGCCGGCGAATTCGGCTTCCGCCCTTTTAAGGTCTCTCATGATGATGAAGAGGTCTCCCAGGTCGGCCTGGATTTCAATATCATTCGGGTTGGTTTCCAGTACCTTCCGCAACTGCCCTTCGGCCTGTTTATAATCTTTCTGGACGACGTAGATCCGGGCCATGGCCCTCGATGCCTCCCTGGATTTGGGGTCCATCTTCAGGGCTTTCTGCAGGGTATCCACGGCAAGATTTATCTCACGGTTGATCGCATGGGCCTCGGCGAGGCGGACATAACCGGTGACAAAGTTCGGCCGCTCATTTACCACGACCTGGAATTCCGGTATGGCGCTTGCGCCTTCGCCCTTGGCCAGGTGGATGCTTCCCTTGAGAAAGTGGGCCTCTACATCCTTGGGATTGTTTTTCAAAACTTCATCGACATACTTTTTCGCCTCGGCTAAATCACGCTTCATGAGATAGACCTTTGCCAGGGCATTTTTCGCCTGAATGACTCCCGGCTTGGCCGGGTCTTTATCCAGGGCGATGCATTCCTTGATCATCCCTTCGGCCAAGTTTGCTCTGCCGGTGTTGAGGTACAGATCGGCTAAGGCAAAACGCAGCTTGTAGCTTTTCGGAATCTGCTTCAAACCCTCCTTGAGTTGTCCCTCGGCTTCCTGTACCCTGCCCTTCGCAATAAAAAAGTGCGCGGCCAGGACCCGCTGATCCTCGTTTCGGGGATCAGCCGCGATCATTGACGTAATCGTTTCCATTGCCGTCTGCTGATTTCCCGAGGCCCAGTAAAGGTCGGCCAAGATCAGCTTGTTCCGCGCATTCTTCGGGTCGAGTTGAACCACCTTCTGCATGGCCGAAATGGAGTCGGGAAGCCGCCGGCTCATCGCGTAGAATTCCGCCAGAGCCTTGTGGAGTTCTGCCGATTTCGGGTTTTGCTTGATTCCCTGCAGAAGGGTGTTTTCGGCACCCTGAATGTCCTTTTTTCCTATTTGAACAGCTGCCAGGAGGCGATATACATCGGGATGTTGGATTCCCTTGAGAACAAGATCGTTAAGATAACGTTCGGCCTGCTCATTTTCCTTTTTCACGAGCAGAACGGTGCCTTTCAAAAGCATGGCATCCACATTATTCGGTTCGGCCTGCAAGATCATCTCAGCCTTCTCCATGGACTTATCCGGTTTTCTTGCCATGAGAAAAAGCTTTCCGAGTTCGATCTGAGCCTTGGAATGTTTCGGATTGAGCTCGACAGCCTTCGAGAAGTTGCCGTAGGCGCTGTTCAGATCCCGCTGTGCCAGCGCAACCTTCCCCAGCATATAGTAGCCGTCGGTAAACTTGGGGTCGATTTGCACGGCATTTTTGAATTCCAGAGCGGCTTTTACATAATCGCCCTTCTCAAATAAGGCTTGCCCCTTGTTGTAAAACTTCATCTTCTTCTCTTCTGGACCACTGCAGCCGAGAAGAAAAGCAACCGTGAAGAGAAGAACAAATACTGAAATCAAACGGGTCTTTGTCATAAATTCCTGCTCCTGGATATGATTTTAATGTAACGGTACAGCAAAAACGGGTGCGAAGGTCATTCGGCCCATATGGATGAAAATAAGTACCAAAATAAATAGCCTAAGCTTTTAAAAATGTCAAAGAATTCTTTAGTTTAAATGAGTTGTCCGACAAGGTGAGTCACCTTTCTAAGCCGTCCAGAGTTTTTCGGACTGAAGTCCCAGGCGTCTGATCACGTTCCGCGTATCGAGGACGATTTTTGCCTTCTTCATTACTTGGCTGTAATCGACATTTGCGTGGTCAGTAACGATCACAGCCGCGTCGTAATAGTTATCCGTTATGGTCCCAAGATCGATCGAATTCATATTGTTGTAGCTTCCCTTCCGGGTTGGCGGAATGGATGGGAAGTAAGGGTCGTGGTATTCAATTTCCGCCTTTTCCCGATAAAGGAGATCCATGATTTTGAAGGCAGGACTTTCCCGGTTGTCATCGACGTTTGGCTTGTAAGCAATGCCGACAATCAGTATTTTAGCGCCGACGATGGAGATATTGCAGTGATTCATGGCCCGGGTAAGCCGGTCAATGACATAAAAGGGCTGATGGGTGTTGATCTCCCCGGCCAGTTCGATGAACCGGGTGTGAAAATCGTATTCCCGGGCCTTCCAGGTGAGGTAAAAGGGATCGATGGGAATGCAGTGCCCACCCAAACCCGGACCAGGATAGAAGCTCTGGAAACCAAAGGGCTTCGTCGATGCGGCCCGGATGACTTCCCAGACATCGATGCCCATACGGTCGAAGAGCATTTTCAGTTCGTTCACCAGGGCGATGTTGACTGCCCGGTAGGTGTTCTCAAGGATCTTCGACGACTCGGCAACGGCGGTCGAAGAAACCGGTACGACCTCCACGATCTCCTGGTAGAGTTCGACTGCGCGCTGCAAGCAAGCAGGGGTGAAACCGCCGACCACCTTGGGAATCTTCGCCGTCGAAAAGATCGGATTTCCCGGGTCCTCCCGCTCGGGGGAATAGGCCAGGCAGAAATCCACACCCGCCTTCAAACCCGATTTTTCCAGGATCGGTTTCATCACCTCATCGGTCGTTCCGGGGTAAGTGGTGCTCTCCAGGACGACCAGGTGGCCCCTTCTCAGGTTTTGGGAAATGGCCTCGCAGGTTTCGACAACAAAGGAAAGGTCTGGCTGTTCGTGGTGGTCAAGGGGCGTCGGGACACAGATGAGGATCGCATCGACATCTTTGAGTTTGGTGAAATCGGTTGTAGAAAAAAAACGATCGCCCTCCACCCAGCTACGGATAAGACTATCCGGGATATGGCGAATGTAACTTTCGCCCCTGTTCAGTCTATCCACCTTTTCTGAATCGATATCAAACCCGATTGCACGAAATTCTTTGGCAAGAAACTCACGTAAAAGGGGAAGCCCCACGTACCCCAAACCGATCACACCGACATTTTTTCCCACTTTTATTCTCCCTTCATCTTTATAGATTGAGTTATATGCACAGCCTAAAACTCATATTCCCGGATACCGGCCGGGCATACGGGTATAAATATAATAAGTATCATAATCCTATGAACCCTCGGCCGGCGACCAGCAAAAGCGAGGCCAATGTCAGGTATGATAGACGGTTGAGATTGCCTCTCAACTCTCCGATCAGGACCTCGTAGCTAAAAAAAAGCATGACAGTCATGGCCACGATCAATCCCATACTTTTGTACTGCAGATAGGTTCCGCCGATCAGAGGCACAATGAATACGAGAAACAGGATCAAAAAATCCATGGTTGTTACCTTGAAGCCCTTTTTCCGCCTTGAAAATTTAAGGGTCAGTATCACGAAAGCCATCAATACAAGATAGACGACATTGTAAATATTCTCAAGCTCTTCACTGAACCAAGGCGCTTTATGGGTTACCCCCACATAAATGAGAACCGGGATAAACAGGTACAGGCACAGAGTAAGCACGGCCCGACGGAGCCAGCTCAACGGAATAGACAGGTACAGGGCAAGCGCTCCGCTTCGGAGGCGGCTCATCGTGACCAGCCAGATAATGAGAAGCAGAAGAAAGAGAACGGCGGATAGAATGTGGAAATAGTCCGGGATGGCCGACGGGATAAAGCAGGAGAAGAGAAGTAATACCGGCAGACCATATTCGACAACCCGGAAGGACAATTTTATCAACAGTCCCTGCTTGACGATGATTTGCAGGTGTCCCTTGATAATACGGTCAACCAGATCGAACCGCCTGATTTTCCATCCGTATTTCTCTGCGGTGAAAAATACCAAGAGCACCATGCCGGAGAATGCCAGGTAGCTGCTCAGGAGAAACCACTCGGAGTGGTACCGAAAAACAATCGCCGTGATAACGAGGACTGCCTGGAAGACATAGATCATAAAAACCGATTCCGTATGGAAAAACCCGAGTCTTAACATGCGGTGATGAAAATGGTTTTTATCCGGTGCAAAGGGGGACCGCCCATCGGCGATCCGCTCCGACATGACCGTTAACGTATCCAGGACGGGAAATCCCAGAATAAGGAGTGGAAGAACGGGGCTCAAGGGCGTGCTCCCCTGGGTGATGCTCAGGGAAAATGTGATTACGGAAAACCCCAGGAAGAGGCTTCCGGTATCTCCCATGAAAAGGGTCGCGGGGTATGTGTTGAACCGCAGAAATCCAAATACGGCTCCGGCCAGGGAAATTGCGGCAAACAGGATGACCATATTTTCTATTGTAAAGGCGAGGTAGGCGATGCAACAAAGGCAGAGAAAGCAAATCCCGCCGGCAAGTCCATCAAGACCGTCGGAGAGGTTGATCGCATTGGTCACGCCGATGATCGCCACCAGAGTCAGAGCAATGGAAAACCATTGGGGCAAAATAATCGACTCGGGCAGAAGGCCGCCCAGGTTTTCAATCCGGAGACCACCGTAGAAAACCATAATCATGGCCGCAGCGATCTGTCCCAGGAACTTGATCTTGTAATCCAGGCCTCGTGTATCATCGATAAGGCCCAGCAAGACGAGAATTCCGGCACCGGCCAGCCAGGCAATGGTAAATTCGCTTGTCTGGTGCCATAACGCAAAAGGAATGCAGCTTCCCAGGGCAATAGCCAACCCGCCGATCCGGGGAACCGGGGCCGAATGGACTTTTCTTGCATCCGGCATGTCCACGATCCCGAATCGCAGCGCCATCCTGACCAGTATAGGCATCAGCACGATCGTCAGCAGAAGCGACAGAAGTAATACGGAAAAGTAAATCATGAATTTCTCAAGAGATCATTCTTTCAATTAAAACAGTAGCGAAGCTTATTAGGGTTCATCCCGCTTCGGCAAAAAGATCAAGAGCCAAAACTAACATGTCCTGAGGAGGCGAAAACCCAGGTGGCCGGCGCGGAAGCCCGGGGCGTAGAAGTCGCGAGCCCCCGAGGTGCAGCCCTTGGAAGGATTACACCAGGAGCCACCGCGATACACGCCGGCCACACCCGTTGAGGGGCCTTCCGGGTCCGTAAAACTTCCGTCAGGATAGTCCCCAAACCAGTCCTGCG
>Ga0302246_1002576_pt1 | contig 10685 bp, 11 predicted proteins | sample AAG_UR_Trp_MG_FD_193533 | JGI IMG/M metagenome (GOLD analysis project Ga0302246, IMG submission 193533) | Enriched activated sludge microbial communities from anaerobic digester in WTTP, New Holstein, Wisconsin, United States - AAG_UR_Trp | ecosystem: Engineered > Bioreactor > Anaerobic >...
GGCCACGGCAGCCGTGAAGATACCCGTGTCCACGTCAGGCCAGAGGTCGTGCGCCACTTCGAACATCTCGTCAGCCGAACCCACGTCATGCCGCACGATGTCTGAGGGCAGCCATGGCGCACCGGGGCCGCATACGGCATCCACACGGGCACCGCGCAGCCATGCGGCCATAGCCAGCGAAGCGCCCATCACCCCGGATGACGGGTTCGTCCAGTAGCGGACGCCGTCCCATTTCTCGCGGGTGGGGCCAAGGGTTACCATGACGCGGGTGCCGCTCATGTCCTGCGGGGCGAGGGCACGCAATGCGGCAAGGTGTATGGCGCGAAGGTCGGCCAGCCTGCCCTGCCCTTCCTCCATGCAGGCGGTGCGCCCGCACCCCGGTTCGACCACCATTACACCGCGCTGGCGCAGTGTCTCGATGTTGGCGCGGGTGGCAGGATGCGCCCACATGCGCGGGTTCATGGCGGGGGCGACCACGAGGGGGCCGTCGAAGGCGAGGGCCTGACAGGCCAGCATGTCGTCGGCCATGCCCGTGGCAAGACGTGCCAATGTGGCTGCACTGGCCGGGGCGATGACGAAGGCATGGCAGCATTGCCCCGGTTCGAGGTGCCCGAAGGGCCCGTCGCCGCCGTCGAAGATGTCGCCATAGACGGGGGCCGCGCCAAGGGCCTCGAAGGTGAGGGGCGTGATGAAGCGCTTAGCCGCCTCGGTGAGCGTAACGCCCACAGAGAGACCGGCGTCCTGCCACTGGCGCACGAGGTCGGGCGCGCGGTAGGCCGCTACGGAACCGCAGACCCCGAGATGGAGTCTGCGGCCCTTGGCGAACGTGAAGGCGAGATGTGCGTCCACTACTGCGAGAGTCCCTGTTCCTGCACGCCGGAACCGCCGCCGGAAGACGCGCCGGGGGCCACGGAGAACGTGGGCTGCGTGGAACCGCCGGCAGACCCGGTGGAGTACATGGACTCGCTGCCCACGGAACCGTCAGGCAGGCGCGAGGCGACCCACACTTCCATGGTGGCGAGGTTCGAGCTGTCGGTGACGGCCACGATGCAGTTGCGGTCGCCCTTCTCGAAGAGCAGGATGCTGCGCTGTGCGCGGAAGATGGAGCGCAACTGCCAGCCCTGACGGTTCATGTTGTGCACCATGGCGGTCACGAGCGACTGCCTGTCGAGCCTGCCTTCGAAGACCTGCAAGCCGGTCTTGGCCCCGTCGGGGGACTGCATGACGGCGGTGTACTTGGCCACCTCGGTCATGTCCTTGGGAATGGGCACGCTGGGGAACTCGCCGTAATAGACCTCATTGACATTGGACGGCGGGTCGGGTTCGAAGGGGTTGGGAATGGAGAGCGAAGAGCCGGAGCATCCCTGCATGGCCACAAGGCTGCAGGCGAGGATGGCCGAGGCGAGAAATCTGCGCATTGTTCACTCCTGTCGGTATGTCGCCGTCATGCGGCGCATGGGACGGTTGTGACGACACTAGCCAATGTCGCCCCGAACTGCAAACGGCGCGGGGCGGAAGGATACACGAAACATGAAGGATGACGCCACCGGAGCGGATTTTCTGCTGTCCGGCTACGACTACGAACTGCCTGAAGACCGCATCGCCCAGCACCCGCCTGTCGAGCGCGGACTGTCGCGTCTTCTGGTGCTCGACCGCACGACGGGCGAGCGCATCCATGCGCGGTTCGCCGACCTCGCGGAACACCTGCCGGAAGGCGCCCTGCTGGTCGCCAACAACTCCAAGGTGCTGCCCGCCCGCCTTCTGGGGCACAGGCCCACAGGGGGCAAGGTGGAGTTCCTGTTGCTGACACCGCTGCCGCTGGTGACGCCCCTTGCCGCCGGGCCCGCGTCGGGCACGGTGGAACCGGGCTGGTGCGTGGCGGAGGTGGAAGGACTGCTGCGCGCCTCGAAGCCGTTGCGCCCCGGTGATACGCTCTCCTTCGGTGACGACCTTCGGGTGGAGGTCGTGCACAAGGGGGAATTCGGGCGCAGCATGGTGCTGCTCTTCTGGCGTGGCGAATTGGCCACCCTCTTCGCCCGTGAGGGGCACCTGCCGTTGCCGCCGTACATCCGCCGCGCCGACGGCGATGAAGACCGCGACCGCTACCAGACCGTCTTCGCCCGCGAAGACCGTCTAGGGTCGGTCGCCGCGCCCACGGCGGGACTGCATTTCACGCCGTCACTGCGCGAGACGCTGACGGCGCGCGGCCACCAGTGGGCCGAGGTGACCCTGTACGTGGGCTATGGTACGTTCAGCCCGGTGCGTTGCGCCGACATCCGCGACCATGCCATGCACCGCGAATACGTGGAGGTGACGGCGGAGACGGTGGAGGCCATACGACGGGCCAAAGCTGATGGCCGTCCGGTCGTGGCCGTGGGGACCACCTCGTGCCGCGTGCTGGAGGGGGTCGCCACGGCGAAGGGCACTCTCGAACCCTACGCGGGGTGGACGGACATCTTCATGTACCCCGGCTATACGTTCAAGGTGGTCGACCATCTCATCACCAACTTCCACCTGCCCGAATCATCCCTGCTGATGCTGGTCTCGGCCTTCGCGGGACGTGAACGGGTGCTTGCCACCTACCGCGAGGCCATCGAGGAGGGCTACCGCTTCTTCTCGTACGGCGACGCCATGCTGCTTCGATAGGGGCGGCTTGCGAGGGGCCGGGGATGCGTGCGGCGTATGGTAGGCGCGCACAGGGCTTCTACGCCTCCTTCTGGTGAACGGGAGGGCACGCGGCGTGGGGTTTCTCACCTGCGGCTATGGGGGCGGTCGGCGGTGCGCGCAGGCGCAATGTGGAGCGGTTCGCTTGCAATCCGCATATCCATCCATGGCGGCATGTTGCGGCACCAGTCACGACGCAGGGCGGAGACCCGGCCGGGAAAGTGGGGCGCGGGGGGTTGGAAAACCCTTGCGACTTGTCCTATAGCTTTTCGTTGCTGTACGAACAAACAAGCCAGCCCCCGGCACGCGCCGGGGGGCACCAACGTCAACCCACAAGGATCGCACGATGTCACGGGTAGTTTTCCTGGAGGATCGCTGCAAGGGGTGCCTGCTCTGTACCACGGTGTGCCCCAAGAGCATCATCCGTCAGTCCTCCCGGTTCAACCGGCAGGGCTACAAGGTTGCCGAGGTGCCCGCAGAGGACATGCACGAGTGCACAGCCTGCACCTCGTGCGCGCTCATCTGTCCCGATGCGGCTATAAGGGTGTACAAAACCAAGAAGACCAAGGCCGGGGAGTAGCTCATGTCCAGCGAAAAGACCGAAAGGATCTTCATCAAGGGCAATGAGGCCATCGCCCACGGCGCACTGGCCGCAGGGTGCCGTTGCTATTTCGGCTACCCCATTACGCCCCAGAACGACATCCCCGAGATGATGTCGTCAGCCATTCCCGCCGCAGGCGGGGAGTTCGTGCAGGCCGAAAGCGAGGTCGCGGCAGCCAACATGCTGCTGGGTGCCGCCGCATGCGGCGTACGTGCCTTCACCTCGTCGTCCAGCCCCGGTGTGTCGCTCATGCAGGAGGCCATCTCGTACATGGCGGGCAGCGAGCTTCCGGGCGTCATCGTCAACATGAACCGTGGCGGCCCGGGCCTTGGCGACATCGGCCCCTCGCAGGGCGACTACTTCCAGTCGGTGAAGGGCGGCGGTCATGGCGACTACCGCACCTACGTGCTGGCCCCTGCCACCTGTCAGGAATGCTACGACATGATGTTCGAGGCGTTCGACGTGGCCTACCGCTTCCGCACCCCGGTGCTCGTCCTTGGCGACGCCATCGTCGGCCAGATGAAGGAGCCCGTCACCCCGTGGAAGCGCGACGACCTCGACCCCGCAACCGAAGGCGCAGACTGGCGTCTTCAGGGTGCCAAGGGCCGTCCGGCGCGTCTGCTCAAGTCGCTGTTCCTCGAAGACGGGGCACTGGCCGGGCAGAACCGCAACCTTCAGGCCAAGTACGAGGCCATGAAGGAACTGGCCCGGGCCGAAAGCTTCGAGACCGAAGACGCCGACCTCGTGGTGGTGGCCTTCGGTTCCATCGGGCGCATCGCCAAGTCCGCCATCCGCAAGCTGCGCGCGCAGGGCCACAAGGTGGGCCTCGTGCGTCCCGTCACGCTGTTCCCCTTCCCCGAGAAGGTGCTTCAGGACCTCGCCGCCAAGGGCAAGCGCTTCCTGACCATCGAGCACAACTGCGGGCAGATGGTGGACGACGTGCGCCTTGCGGTGCGCGCCTACTGCGACAGTGACTTCTATGGACACATGCCGGGCGAACTGCCGGGTTCGGACGATTTCCTGAAGCCGATACTCGACGCCCTGGGGAGGAAGTGATGCAGGCCCACGAACTTCGTGAAGACGAAACCGTCGCCTTCGACGTGCCCGAACTGCTCGTCGACCGCGCCACCCACTATTGCCCCGGCTGCCACCACGGTGTGGCACACCGCCTCGTGGCGGAAGTGCTCACCGAGATGGGCGTGGCTGAAGACACCATCTGCGTAAGCTCCATCGGCTGCTCGGTGTTCATCTACAACTATCTCGCCGTCGACACGGTGGAAGCCCCCCACGGGCGCGCTCCCGCCGTGGCAACCGGCGTCAAGCGTGCCCGCAAGGACAAGATCGTCTTCGCCTATCAGGGCGATGGCGACCTCGCCTCCATCGGTCTCGCCGAGATCATGCACGCCGCCAACCGCGGCGAGCGCATGACCATCGTCTTCGTCAACAACACCGTCTACGGCATGACGGGCGGCCAGATGGCCCCCACCACGCTGGTGGGCCAGAAGACCACCACCTGCCCCTCCGGTCGCTGCCGCGACACCGAGGGCCTGCCCATGAAGATGGCCGAGATCATCGCCGGTCTCGGCGGGGTGGCCTACAGCGCCCGCGTGTCGCTCGACTCGGTCAAGCACATCCGCGCCGCCAAGAAGGCGCTCCGCAAGGCCTTCGACGTGCAGCAGAACGACCTCGGGTTCGGCTTCGTCGAGATGCTCTCGGCCTGCCCCACCAACTGGCGCATGGATGCCGTGAAGGCCAACAAGCGCATCGCCGAGGAGATGATCCCCTACTTCCCGCTGGGTGTGTACAAGGACGTGACCGAAGCCGAGGGGGTGTGCTGATGGCCATCTATCAGGACGTGATCATGGCGGGTTTCGGGGGCCAGGGCGTGATGCTCATCGGCAACCTTCTCGCCTATGCCGGAATGCACGCGGGCCTCAACGTCACCTACATCCCGGTCTACGGGCCGGAGATGCGCGGCGGCACCGCCAACTGCACCGTGGTCGTCTCCGATGAAGACATCGGTTCGCCCATCATCCAGCGGCCCAAGAGCCTCATCATCATGAACCAGCCCTCGCTGGACAAGTTCGAGGCGCGCCTCGAAGACGGTGGCGTGCAGGTGCTGAACACCTCGCTGGTGGACGCAAGCAAGGCCGAGGCGCGTGTGCGCACGGTCTGCGTGCCCGCCAACGAGATTGCCGATGGCATTGGCAACACCAAGATGGCCAACATGGTGGCCCTCGGCGCCTATGTGCAGGCCACCGGCATCGTGCCCCTCGAAGCCGTGAAGGAAAGCCTGAAGAGCGTCATCTCGGCGCACTACAGCCACCTCATTCCCAAGAACGCAGACGCCCTGCAGGCCGGTTTCGACCACGCCGCCAAGGGTTAGCGTACGCTGCACAGGCCTCTCCGACGGGAGGGGTAGCGAAGGTTCCCGGCCGCCCGCAGACATTGTCTGCGGGCGGTTTCGCATTGCGTGAGGGGGCGAGTGCCGCATTGCCGCCATGTTGCGGTCAGACCGCAATGCCGGGACGGGCGAGGCGCATGATGTTCTCCATGAAGCAACATGCCCCTCTGGACGCTACGGCCTTGCGGACATATGTATGAGGATGGCAACGGAGAATGCCGCGACAGCCGTGCAATGAGCCGGGATGACGCGGCTACGTTGCAAAGCATCAACCCTCAGCCCCACGGAGCACACCATGAGCAGCAGGGACGAGTACATCCGCAAGTTGCAGAATCAACTGGACAAGTGGAATGCGCAGATAGACAAGCTGGTGGTGCAGGCTGCGCTTGCCAAGGCCGAGGCCCGCGTGGAGTACCACGAGGAGATTACGGCCCTGCGCGAGAAGCGCGACGAACTTCTGGGCAGGCTTGCCGAACTCCAGCGTGCCGGTGAAGGTGCGTGGGAGGATGTGAAGTCGGGCTTCGAACTGGCGTGGAACGTCGTCGAAGACGCCTTCGAGTCGGCCCGCAAGCGCTTCAGGGATTGATGCCGCAACAGGCTTGGCAGATAGGGATACGCCCCGCAGGATGTGCCTTTGCACGCCCTGCGGGGCTTCTTGTTGCCCTACGGTCTGGCGAGTCTCGCCGTGTAGGTCAGGCAGGAGGCACCGGGAGAGACCGTGCCCCACGGCGCGAGGGGAGAACTGGCGATGTAGCGTCCGCGGACGTTGTTCTGGTTGTCCATGGATTCGACGAAGAACGAGGCGACCTTGACGACGGTCAGATAGTTGCGACCGCTCACGATGGGAAGCCGGGGGTCGTACAGGGGGATGCGGATGATGCGCGGGCTGTGGGGGTTGGGTTCGCCAGAGGCCGTCACGACACCCTTGCCGGTGTCCCATGTGGCGGCAGGGTCGCCAGCCAGGAGGTCGGCTATGCCCTGCCGGGTGGGGCCGACCATGTTGCCCGGTTCAACCTGTACCTGTGAGCCCGGCTGCACCGAGTATGTTCCGAAGTCGTTCATGCAGAAGCCTGCATCCCCGAGGCGTTCGCGATAGACCGAGGCTCCGGTCTCCGGGGCGCCCTGCCCCACAGGCGGAAGGTTGATCGGGCTGAACCAGCCGGGGACGACGGTGTCCGTGGGGTCGCCGAACTTGAGGACGACGGGCGTTCCGAAGTCGGCAGGGGAATATCCGATGAGCTGGACCGAGGCCATCTCGCAGCTGCTTGTGGGGTCGAGTGCCCCGTTGTTGAGCTTCCTGTCGGGGTCGCACTTGTCGTTCCATGTGAACTTGTCCGGTACGCTGAGCGGTGCCACGCAACTGCGGCAGGCCGGAACGGCCTCTGCCCGGGCCATGACCGTGAGGTCGCTGTAGGAGTCGCCGAACAGATTGGCGAAGATGAGCCCTACAGAGTTGCCCGCCTCGGCGTTGCGCCGGATATGCACGTCTATGCGGTTCATGGGGAACGAGGTGTTGATGGCGGCGTTGTTCGAGAAGGTCACATCGCCATCGCGGACGGCCCTATCGGGAACGTCACCCTGTGCGAGGTTGGCACGCGCCGTGGTGATGGCTTGCGTGCGGGCCATGTCGGTGTTGCCTGAACTGTTGATCAGTGCCTGTGCCCCTGCGAGTGCGGCGATGTCGGCTGCCTTCTGCATCTGGCTGCGCTTGGTGTAGACCACGCCAAGGTCCACCGCCATGGTGCCAAGACCCAGCAGGGCGAAGCTTGAAAGGGCGACGATGAGGGCGACGTTGCCTCGTTCTTCGTTGAGCAGACGTTTCAAGAGGGACATGCTATTTCCTCCTATCCTGTCGAGACAGTGGCACTTTCACGAATGATGACGGGCAGTACCGTGAAGGCGACGCCGAACACGGCGAAGCGTGTCGTATCCAGCGTCACGGTGATGGTCGCCCTCGTCTGGTCGGGTCTGTTGATGACGACCGTCACTTCTCCGGGGCGGTAGCCGGAGACCTCGAGCGCATCCTTGACCGCCGCCGAGGCCTGGGTGTCGGCTTGTGATGAGGCCTGGGCATGAATCAGGACGATGGCCCCTTGCCGCACTGCCTGCGTGAGGGAATGGCGTGCCGTGATGAAGCGGCCAGCATCCATGACGAGCAGGAGCATGGGCACCAGAAACAGGACGATGAGCAGGGCCGCCTCCACGGTGACCATGCCCCGCTCACCCTCATTCCGGCATAAGAACTGCGGGGTTCTGGCGTTCATGACGATTCCTCCGGCCCCATGACGGAACGTTTGGTGATGTCTATAACCCTTGCCCCGACCATGCTTGTGAGAAAGCCCGGCAACACGATGTACGAAAAGTCGACGGTGATGCGTACGGTGATGACAGGAGGCACAACCGCTGTCTCACGGGTGATGACCAGCGAGGAGGCCCTGAGCCCGGACGGTGCCAGAATCCTCTCGGCGGCAAGCCGAATCTCTTCGTCGGTCGTGGTCCTGAGCGCCCCCGTCTCCGCGGCTTCGACGGCGGCGGCGACTGTGGTGTTACGTGTCCAGACATAGCGCAGCATGTCCATGGTGCCGAAAAGGAGCAGCAACACGAGAGGCAGCACCAGTGCGAATTCGAGGGTGGTCATGCCTTCTGTGTCATGCAGGAAAGAACGTTCGCCTTTCATGGTCACCTGCCTTTGCGTATACCTGCGCGGCGTCGCCCGTACTTCGATACCGGGAATGCCGGGCCGCGCTCAACGGAACGTGTCGCATCTACGATAGCAATTAATGCTCCATTAAACATAATGTGAAGCCGTGCGTGTCTATCATGCCAGATTCAAAGATGAATCGAATCTTGTTTCCGGAAGGGGCCATGTTGTGACGGGGCTTGCGTGATGATTACTCTACGATTTTTAGAAGGATGTGGGATAGATACTCTATCATGCTCCGTATCATGCTGTCCTGAAAGATGAAAACAGGACTAAAAATATAAGAGTGGCATCATGGGGCGGGCTGTACACGGATGCCCTGCCGGGTGCCCCCCTCTGGTCCAGCAATATGAGGAAACGAAAGGCTCCCGTTACATTTTGTAACGGGAGCCTTTCATTTTGATACGCCGCGCACGCATAGCAGGAAGGCAAATCCTTTAAAATCATGGCGTTACTCAGTGGCACGTCAAATGCTCTTCGACTGGTGACCCTCAGCACAACATGCAAGGAGATGCCCCATGGATCTGCTCGATATCATCGGTCTCATATGCGCTGCGGCCCTCTACCTGTATGTCGGGTACGCATTGCTCTTCCCTGAACGCTTCTAGGAGTCGACATGCAACTCATGGAATATACGCAACTTGCACTCTTTCTGGGGCTGCTCGCCCTGATGAGCCCGGTACTGGGCCGGTTCATCGGACGCGCCGTACTGCGAGGCGAACAGACGTGGCTGCACTCCGTTCTCGGTCCGGTGGAGAGGCTCATCTACCGGGCGTCCGGCATCCGGCCCGAAGCGCGGCAGTCGTGGCGGCAATATGCCGCCAGTCTGTGCGCTTTCTCGGCAGCAGGTTTTCTCATGACCTTCGGCGTGCTGATGCTTCAGGACAAACTTCCCCTCAACCCGCAAGGGTTTCCGGGGCTGTCGTGGCATCTTGCGTTCAACACTGCCGTGAGCTTTCTCACCAACACCAACTGGCAGTCCTACGCTGGCGAAAGCACCGTGAGCCATTTCTCGCAGATGGTCGGGCTTGCGTACCACAATTTCGTCTCGGCTGCCGCGGGGCTTGCCGTGGCGGTGGCGGTCATGCGTGGTCTTGCCTCACAGGAATCGAAGACCATAGGCAACTTCTGGGCCGACCTCGTACGTTCCGTGCTCTATGTCCTGTTGCCCATCAGCCTCGTGCTTGCCGTCGTACTCGTCGGGCAGGGTGTGGTGCAGACCATGAGTGCCGGGACGGAAGTGGCGACGCTCGAGGGCGGGCGCCAGTTCATCGCCATGGGGCCGACAGCCTCGCAGGTCGCGATAAAGATGCTCGGTACCAACGGCGGGGGTTTTTTCAACGCCAATGCGGCGCACCCGCTGGAGAACCCGACCGCCCTGTCCAACCTGCTTCAGATGCTGGCCATCTTCATCATCCCGAGTTCGCTGGTGTTCACGCTTGGTGGGGCGGTCTCGAACCGCAGGCACGCGTGGACGGTCTGGTTCGTCATGGCCTGTCTTTTCATGGTCGGGGCGTTCTCCCTCTACAGGGCCGAAACCCTCGGAACGCCCCTCCTGACCGAAGTGGCGCAAGCGCCTGTAACGAACATGGAGGGCAAGGAGGTCCGTTTCGGCATCTTCGGGTCTGCCATGTTCGCCACCGTGACCACCGACGCCTCGTGCGGTGCCGTCAATGCCATGCATGACAGCCTGACGCCCCTGGGGGGACTCGTCACCCTCGTCAACATGCAGATGGGCGAGGTCATCTTCGGCGGCGTGGGGTCGGGGCTGTACGGCATGGTCCTCTTCATCCTGCTCACGGTCTTCCTTGCGGGGCTCATGGTCGGCAGGACGCCGGACTACCTCGGCAAACGCATCGAGGGGCGAGAGGTGACGCTTGCCATGCTCGCCCTCATCATCGCCGCCACTCCGCCGCTTCTCTTCTCCGCGGTGGCGGCCGTATCCGGCTGGGGACAGGTCGCGCTCAACAACGCCGGGGCGCATGGCTTCAGCGAGATACTCTATGCCTACACGTCGGGCGTGCAGAACAACGGCAGCGCCTTCGCGGGGCTCAACGCCAACAGTCCGGCGTGGAACGTCACCCTCGCCCTCGCCATGCTCATCGGCAGGTTCGGTGTCATGGTGCCCATGCTGGGCGTGGCAGGTTCCATGGCGTCCAGAAGGGCAAGGCCCATCGGCGAGTTCTCATTCCCCGTCTCCGGCTTCACCTTCGGCCTGCTGCTGACTCTGGTCATCGTCATCGTCGGAGCGCTCACGTACCTTCCCGCACTTGCTCTCGGCCCCGTCGTCGAACACTTCCAGATGCTCGACGGGC
>Ga0302246_1002578_pt1 | contig 10677 bp, 11 predicted proteins | sample AAG_UR_Trp_MG_FD_193533 | JGI IMG/M metagenome (GOLD analysis project Ga0302246, IMG submission 193533) | Enriched activated sludge microbial communities from anaerobic digester in WTTP, New Holstein, Wisconsin, United States - AAG_UR_Trp | ecosystem: Engineered > Bioreactor > Anaerobic >...
CGGTTCCTGCCTTCTGTACTGTTGTGTGCCGTTGGCATCGCCCACACTCACCGTCCGTATTCCCTCTGTTCTGCCTGCCATGGTGCTGGTGCGTGCTGGTGCTTGCGCGTGTGCCCTTTGCCCTCATGGGCCTGTTTTGGCGGCATGTCGGGTTACGGTGTTCCCGACCTTTGCCCCGAGGCTGGGGGCGGGGCACTTGGCGCGTTCGTGCAGAGGCAGTGCCCGTCTGTGGCCTTCAGGGCTCCCGCAAGTGACCATCCGTGCTGACCTATGGTTTGGTGTCCTGCGCTTTGTGCGTCGTCCTGTTACATGGCTTTGCCGTCTTCAATCATATCCCACTTCCGCGTTGCGGCAAGCCCTGAGAAGCAGGTGCCGAACCCCGTCTGCGCCAGCGGGCAGGGGGTGTGCTGGTCCTTCTGACGGATTGTGCCTGATGCGCCCCATATGCGCGATATGACAGGCGTGGTGCGTGGCGGCAACCCGGATGGGGTCACGTGTCTTCGCCATGGTGATGTGTAACCATGGCACACGCCGTTGAACGCCGTACCAGTTATCATACATTGTGGCAGAGCGTTTTGTCCGATGGGGGGCTGCGGGGCAGACCTCATCATCCGATTTGGGGTGTCTGTGAGATGTAGAAAGGGGAGAGGCTTTCGCCTCTCCCCTCGTGTCTTGAACGAGATGTCGATGGTGTCAGGCTATGGCGGGCTGACCTTCGGTGGCAACGCGTGCGGCGGGGCGCAGTGCGGCGGGGTGCTGTTCGGCAACCGGGAGTTCGACGGCTTCAAGGTACAGCGAGGCGTTCTCCTCGAGCATGCGCAGGAAGCCGTTGTTCAGTGCGTGACCGGAGCATTCGACGATGAAGTGCCCTTGCAGGGGGACGCCCATCATGGCCATGTCGCCCACGAAGTCGAGCACCTTGTGGCGGACGAATTCGTCGGGGGAGCGCAAGCCGTCGGGGTTCAGCACGGAGTAGTCGTCGAGCACGATGGCGTTGTCCAGCGACCCGCCAAGCGCAAGGCCCTTGCTGTGAAGATATTCCACTTCGCGCAGGAAGCCGAATGTGCGCGCCTTGGCGATTTCGCCGAAGCTCTCGGGCGTGATGTCGATGCTCAGAGTCTGGCGTCCGATCAGGGGATGCGGGAACTCGATGCGGTATTCGACACGGAAGCCGTCATAGGGGAGTGCGCGTATGGATTTGCCGTCGCGTTCGTAATGGACGGGCCGGGCGATACGGAAGACCTTGCGTGCGCTCGTCTGGCGGCGGATGCCCGCGTTGCGCAGCAGCATCACGAAGGAGGCGGCTGAGCCGTCCATGATGGGCACTTCTCCGCCTTCTATCTCGACGGTGATGTTGTCGATTTCAAGGCCCCGGATGGCGGCGAGAAGATGTTCGACCGTGGCGACGGATGCCCCGTCCATGCCCAGCGTGGTCGCAAGGCCGGTGGCAATGACCACCTGCGGTTCGGGGGCGATTCGTCTGACGCCTTGGGCCGTATGTATGTCGAATACGATGCCCGTGTCTTCGGCGGCAGGGTGCAGGACCATGCGAACGGTCTTGCCACTGTGAAGGCCGACTCCCGAACAGGCGATGCTTTTTTTGATGGTGGTCTGGTTCATGGCAACCTCTCGCCAGCGATAAAGCAAAAGGTGTGCCAGAGTTTTAGAGTGTTTAATATGCTGTAAATAAACACATAAAATGGTGAGGGTGATGGTGTGTGTTGTGTCATCCACGCACAGTGTGTGTTCTGCACACCACATGGCGAGCGCGGAGAGGAGAGGCTGGGTTGCCCCGTGCAGCAGGCGGCTTGCCGTCTAAGAGGCCCATCACGGCTGGAGAAGGTTGCGGCGTGCGAAGATGAAACGGTCGAGTCCGGCGAGGTCGCGTCTGACTTCAACCATCTCCCACAGGGTGGAATAGGGGGTGAAGAGCGACGCCATGTCGGCACCCTGCATGCACCCGAATTCCATGAGCAGAATACCGTGTGGCCTGAGAACCCTTGTGGCCTCGGCGATGATGGCGGCCGCGTGTTCGAGTCCGGTGTCACCCGGAACAAGTGCCGACCGTGGTTCGAAGTCGCGCACTTCACGGGACAGGCCTGTGTATTCCGCTTCACTGATGTAGGGGGGATTGCTCGCATAGAGGTCGAGGCTACCGCTACGCAACAGGGAGGTGGTGAAGTCGCCGCGTACGAAGGCAAGCCGCTGTGCCACACCGTGCCGGCGGGCATTGTGGCTTGCAGTGGCAAGTGCCGGGGCGCTCATGTCCAGTGCAAGGCCGGACAGGTCGGCGCGTTCGGCGCAGAGGGTCACGGCAATGCAACCGCTGCCGGTGCCCGCGTCGACGAAACGGGCCGGGCCCGGCCGGAGGGATTCGAGGGCTGTTTCGATGAGGTGTTCGGTCTCCGGTCTGGGAATGAGAGTTGACGGATTGACGGCGAAATCGCGTCCGAAGAATTCTTTCTCTCCCACGATGTAGGCCAGAGGTTCTCCGGTGGCGCGGCGGGCCACGAGTTCGGAGAAAAGGATGCAATCTGCCTCTTCGACGATACGGTCGGGGGTCAGCATGATATCGATGCGGCGCAGCGAAAGGGCGTGGCAAAGGATGATTTCGGCTGAAAGACGCGGCGCGTCGACCTCTGCCGCTTCAAGTCGCTGGCGGGCATGCCGTAGTAGGCCTTGCAGGGTGGCGTGGGACGTGGAGGCAGGATTCATGGCGGGATTCCGGTTGCGGGCTTGGAGTGCGGCCCGGAAAGTAGCTGGTAAGACACTGGGCTGCAAGGGGGGCGGCTACGATAAAGGGAGAGGGCCGTTGCAGCAGGGGCTGGAGCCCTTGCGGACCGCATCTGTGATGATGCCCGTGCCGAAGACCGCTGTGCGAGCGGGGCGCGTGGCATCGGCATCATCCGCGGCGAGGCCTTGTGGGGGGGATGCCTTGGGTTAGGTGCTGCGGCGCGCAGCATGCCTGCGACGGCTGTACAGGGGCACAGGCGGGTCATGTGCCTCAACGCGGGCACGGCGGCATCGGTGTCTGCCGTGCAGGCGGCCATGGCCCTGCCTCTGGCGCCTCTGCGGGCGTTGCAGCCGATGCGGGCACCCCGCACAGTCGCGGGGCTGGAACTCGGGGCCGATGTGCCGTAGCCGGGGAGCCACAGATTACATGTACTACGGCTGCGTCAGGGACAACTGGCACAACCGGGGCAACGGGCGAAGTGTCGCCTGCGGCCGGACATCTCGGGCAAAACGGTAACCGCTTGTGGTTGGTGCTGCTTCACACCGGCAGGCCGACACTGCGGGCGTTGCCACTCGGCGTTCGAAGCGGCTGCGCACCTGTGGCAGGGGCATCGAAAAAGGGGGAGTCCCGTTTGGGCCTCCCCCGTCATTCCGGATGGTGCGCGTGTCGCGTCGCGGGAAGTTAGCTGGCGTCGGCCTGTGCCTTGAGGGCTTCGGTCTGCGCGTGGGTGACAAGGGCGTCAACCAGCGGTGCCAGTTCGCCTTCCATCACCTTGTCCAGCGAGTACAGGGTGAGGTTGATGCGATGGTCGGTGATGCGCGACTGCGGATAGTTGTAGGTGCGGATGCGTTCCGAACGGTCGCCCGACCCCACAAGGGCGCGGCGGGCATCGGCGATGACGCTGTGGGCGCGTTCCTGTTCGGCCTGCAGGACGCGCGAGATGAGCACCTTCATGGCCTTGGCCTTGTTCTTGTGCTGCGATTTCTCGTCCTGGCAGGCGACGACGATACCGGTGGGGATGTGCGTGATGCGCACGGCCGACTCGGTCTTGTTGACGTGCTGCCCGCCTGCGCCGGAGGCACGGTAGACGTCGATGCGGAGGTCGTCGGGGCGGATGTCCACGTCCACTTCCTCCGCTTCGGGCATGACCGCAACGGTGGCTGCGGAGGTGTGGATGCGCCCCTGCGCCTCGGTGGCGGGCACGCGCTGCACCCGGTGCGTACCCGACTCGTACTTGAGGCGGCTGTAGACCTTGTCACCGGCGATGAGGGCGATGATTTCCTTGTAGCCGCCCGTGTCCGAATCGCTGGCGCTCAGCACTTCGACCTTCCAGCCCATGATTTCGGCATAGCGGGTGTACATGCGGAACAGGTCGGCGGCGAACAGCGAAGCCTCTTCTCCACCCGTGCCGGCACGGATTTCAAGAAGGATGTTCTTGTCGTCCATGGGGTCGCGCGGCAGCAGCAGGATCTTCAATTCCTGCTCGATGTCGGGCAGGGCGGCTTCGATGGCCTTGATCTCCTCATGGGCCATGGCGCGGATTTCGTGGTCGCTGTCGCCGAGGAGCTCCTTGTTGTCGGCAAGGTTCTGCTTCATCTCCTTGTAACGACGGAACGCGTCGACGACCTGCTTGAGGTCGGCGTGCGCCTTGGTGAGCTTGCGATAGCGGTCCTGGTCGTTGAAGACCTCGGCGGAACTGAGCTGCTGTTCGAGGTCCTCGAACTTGAGCTCGAGATTTTCGAGCTTGGCGAACATGGTCTGTTACTCCAGATGGCGGTAGGCCGGTGCACGAACCGACTGCGGGGCGTCGTCTCCGAGCGCTTCGCGCAGGGCGACGATGGCCACTTCAAGCTGCTCGCGGTCGGGTTCTCCGGTGGTGAGCTTCTGAAGGAGCATGCCGGGGGCGCGCAGCAGGGTTCCGGTCAGTCCTTCGCCGAGACGGGCCGCATAGCGGATGGTCTCGTAGGCGAGGGCGCTGATGGGAATCATGAGCAGCAGCTTGAACAGCACGGTGACACCGTGCTTGGCAAAGGCCCCGGAAGGCGTCCATACGAGCATGAGCAGCGGCACCAGCACTGCGTGCAGGATGATGGAAATCGAGAGCACGAAGAGCAGGAATGTCGTGCCGCAGCGCGGGTGCAGGCGGCTGTGGTGCATGGCCGTGTCGGGGGTCACGTCGCCCGCGGCTTCGAAGGCGCGGATGACCTTGTGCTCGGCCCCGTGGTACTGGAAGACACGGCGGATGTCCGGCACGAACGAGATGGCCACGATGTAACCGATGAACACGGCGAACTTGAAGAAGCCGTCCCACATGTGGAACGAGAGTCCTTCGACGTCGCCGCCCAGTCCCAGCAGCTTCATGCCGATGGAGAACAGGTGCGGCACGACGACAAAGAGCCCGAGGGCCATGGCCACGGAGACAGCCAGTGTGGCTGCGAGTTGCCATGGTTTGAGCTCTTCACCCGTCTCGCCCTCGACGGCCTGTTCGGCCGAACGGTTGAGGGCCTTGATGCCGTTGACCAGCGTCTCGACAAGAATGGGGAAGCCGCGCACGAACGGGCGTTTCAGCCATGCGCTGCGCGTCAGTGAGAACCACGGACGGCTCTCGGCCACGATTTCTCCGTCGGGACGACGCATGGCGATGGCGAGCCTGTCGCCGTTACGCATCATGACGCCTTCCATGACGGCCTGTCCGCCGATGGTGCAGGAAGCGCCCGAGGTCAGCGCCGTGCAGAGGCGAGACCAGGAGGTGGGCCGGTGGTCAATCACGCCGAACCCCCGATGTGGGAAAGGACAAATGATGACGTCTCCCCGGAGAGTGAAAACCCTCCGGGGAGAAAGACGCACCGTGCGACGCGTGCGCCGCGTACGGACGAAAACGGCCTATTTCTCTTCGCCAAACTTGGCGTACTTCTTGCGGAAGCGGTCGATGCGGCCAGCGGTGTCGATGAGGCGCTGCTTGCCGGTGTAGAAGGGGTGGCAGTTGGAGCAGATTTCCACGTGGACGTTCTCGCCCTTGGTGGAAAGCACTTCGGCCTGATAGCCACAGGCGCAGTTCATGGTGGCCTTGTAGACGGTAGGATGGATATTGTCCTTCATGGGATACCTCTCTGGGGAAGATGCGGAACGTTCGTTAATACGCGCATAACCCCTTTTTGGCAAGCCCCGTTCACAGCCGTTGCCCGAGACGCCCTGCTCATGTAGAACGCGCCCGTGCCGGCTGCGGGGAATGCCCAGCGCTACCCGCGTCGTGTGCAGCCACCACCTATGCCCCCATGGGGCGCATGTCAAGGAGAGCCTATGCCGCGAAAGGAACGTGCAGACCAGCTTGTACACGAGGCGGGACTTGCCGAAAGTCGTGAACAGGCCAAGCGCATGATCATGGCGGGGCAGGTCTTCGTGCTGCGGGGGCCCCTCGCCGCCCCGGTCGCCGAACCTGTGGACAAGCCCGGTCACAAGTTCGACCTCGACGCCCGCTTCGAAGTGCGCGGCCGCGAGCGTTTCGTCTCGCGCGGTGCCTACAAGCTGCTGACGGCCATCGACTATTTCAAGTTTGATGTGACGGGTTTCGTGGCGCTGGATGCCGGTGCCTCCACGGGCGGGTTCACCGACTGCCTGCTGCAGCACGGCGCGGTGCGGGTGTATGCCGTCGATGTGGGGCATGGGCAGTTGCATGAGAGGATGCAGGCCGACCCCCGCGTGGTGAACCTCGAACGTACCAACCTGCGCACAGCACCGGCGGACCTCATCCCCGAACAGGTGGACATCGTGGTGGCGGACGTGTCGTTCATCTCGCTGACGCTGGTGCTGGAACCGTGCATGCAGTGGCTGAAGCCCGGCGGGCGCGTGGTGGCGCTGGTCAAGCCGCAGTTCGAGGTGGGGGCGCACCAGACGGACAGGGGTGTCGTGCGCGACGAGGGGTTGCAGCAGGCGGCCGTGGACAAGGTGCTGACCTACTGCCGCGAGACGCTGGGGCTGGTGCATGAAGGCACCGTGCCTTCGGCCATCAAGGGCCCCAAGGGCAATCAGGAGTATCTCGTCTGTCTGCGCCGCGAGGCGTGACCTCTCGCGTCGTTGCGCTGCTGGCGTCGCCCGGGGTCATGCGGCGATACCCGCTGTGTGGTCGCAAGGGCCGTCAGTCCCGGCAGCGCGCCGGGGTCAACCGCGCATGCGGTGCATCATGCGCCTTGCCATGACGAAGGTGGCTGCCTCGCGTCAGAACATCCAGCCCCGTCCTCGCCGTCTGTCCGCGCTACAGGGCATCAGCCAAGGACGCTGCGCGCTAGGGTCGCCGCCGTGTCGAACACACCGTGTTCGTACAGGATGCGAAGCCCTATGCCGATGAGGACCACGCCGCCCGCAAGGGCCGCGCGTCTGCCGAGGCTTTCGGCCCGTGACAGCATCCTGCCCAGATGAAGCCCGGTGGCCGTGAAGAGAAGGCAGACGACGCCGATGACGATGGCGGGCGTGACGATGTCGATGCCCAGTACCGAAAGTGAAAGCCCCACGGCAAGGGCGTCGATGCTCGTCGCCACCGCCAGCATGATCAGCGTGAGGCCCCGGGTGGGGTCGCAGCGGTCGTCGTTCTCTTCCGTTTCCTCGAACGCCTCGCGCATCATGCGCACCCCGATGTACAGCAGCAGGCCGAAGGCCAGCCAGTGGTCCCATTGTTCGATGTAGCCGCGCACGGTCAGGCCCAGAGTCCAGCCTGCCACGGGCATCAGTGCCTGAAAGAGGCCGAAATGGAAGGCCAGCCGGAAGGTCTGGCGGGGCGAGACCTCGCGTAGCCTGATGCCGGTGGCGATGGCCACTGCGAAGGCGTCCATGGCGAGGGCCACGGCGACGGCGAGACATTCGAGGGTGTTCACGGCGAACCTTGCCTACACGGGCCGGGTTATGGTTTCGAGGTAGTCGAGCAGGGCCGCACGCTGGTCGGGGGCGAGGGGGGCCATGAGTCTGGCTGTCATCTCCCGGTGCCGGCGGGCGTGCCCTTCATACAGGTCCTGACCGAGGGCGGTGAGGCTGACCAGTGTGGAACGCTTGTCACGCTCGTTGGGGTGGCGTTCGACGAAGCCCTTGGCTTCGAGTCGGTCGATGAGCACAGTGACCGTACCCGTGGTCGTACCCATATATGACGCCAACTGCTTCATGGGCAGGGGGCCGTGCATGGCAAGACACCCCAGGGTGTGGGTCTGGGGCACGGTAAGCCCCTTCTCGCGCGCCACGTCGTGTTCCCATGAGAGAAGGCGTTCGTGAAGGGCCACGATGGCCTGTGAGAGTCGATCGGTAATCATGGATGTTCCGTTACGTGTGTCTGCAAATGTGGGGGCTGTATAGCCGCAGCCAGAGCGGGCTGCAAGCCATGGAGGCGGGTAACTTCTCAGGGTGTGCGAGGCGTCAGGCGGGCAGTAGCGTCAGTCCCCATCCTGCGACGGTGAGGAGAACGGCCCACAGCCATGCCCTGCATGCGGGCGCGAAGCATGGTCGCCATGCCTCAGGGGTGTCCAGCCCCCGCACTGCCAAGGCCACGGTCTGCTGCCATGTGCGTTGGCCGAGAATGCGCAAGATTGCGGCGGGCACCAGCGTCAGTCGTCGGCGCAACCCGCCGTGCGGCTGTCTGCGGGCTGCGCATTGCGTCACTTGTGTCACGGTGCGCTGTGTCAGGGGCAGGAAATGCAGCATCAGCGCCAGTGCCAGTGCGGGCCGCCATGCTGCGTCACCCATGAGGGGGCGCAGGGCCCATGCCAGCGCCAGTGCCAGCGCGCGGGGCGATACGGCAAGGGTGAGCACCATGCCGATGCCGCCCAGCACGGCGAGTCTTCCTGAAAGGAGTGCGGCCCCGGCAAGGGCGTCTGCCACGTCCGGCGTTGCGACGAGCATGTCCAGCGCGAACTTGAGCAGCCCCCAGAAGGCGCAGAAACGCATAAGCCCACGTACCATGCCGGGTGTGCGCCGTCGCCGTATGAAGGGGTGGGCCAGTGCCCCCATCACCCCCATACCGATGACTGCAAGCCCCATAGGTCCCACCTGCCAGACGAGGATGCCGTAACCGAGGGCCACCAGCAGCAAGGGCCGGGGGTCGGTGCATGGCGGTGCATAGGCCGCAGGGGCCGTACGGTCGGAGAGGGGGCTGGGGCGGGAAGCGTGCATGGCGTCTGCTATGCCTCAACCCTGTGTCGTGGGCAAGGGCCGGACGCGGGATGACGGCGTAAGCCCCGTTCGCTGGTCACGGTGATGTGCACGGGGCTTCGTGGCGTGTCCGGTGGCCCGGACGCGGGGCATGCTGCTGTGATGTGTGACGTATCTTCCTAAAGATAACGGGTACGTTTCGTGATGTTCGTCCCGGGTGCCTACCGGACACTTTCCGATTGTATCCATGTGGAAGACGTACCGGTCCTGCGAGGGCAGGTTGCAGTGGGGGGGCGTGAGGCGCAGAATGGGACGATGAAGCGCCATACAGTCCCCGACGACTCACCGACTTCCAACCGTGGACAGGGTCATGCGGCCACAGACCGCGTGGTGCCCTGCGCCGTGCCTGTGAAAGACCCGCCGCGCCTGTCGCGTCCTCTCATGCTTTCGCGGGTGGCTGCGGGTTTCCCGTCTCCCGCCGACGACTATATCGACCGCAGCCTCGACCTCAACGACCATATCGTGAAGCATCCTGCGGCCACCTTCTATGTCAGGGCATCGGGCGAATCCATGCTGGGCGCGGGTGTCCATGACGGTGACCTGCTGGTGGTGGACAGGGCCCTCGACCCCCGTCCCGGAAGGGTGGTGATCGCGGCAGTCGACGGTGAACTTACCGTGAAGCGACTGGTGCGCGAGGGGGGCAGGTTGTTGCTGGCCCCCGAGAATGCGGCATATCCGTCTCTGGACATCACCGGTCGCGAGGATGTCGAGGTGTGGGGGGTGGTGACGCATGTCGTCCATGCCCTTTGAGATGACCGGGCCCTGTGACACGACTCGCCCCCTCGCCGCATCCTTGTCTGTTGATGCGAACCGGGGCGCGATGGTGCGCGGAGTTACGGCGTCGGCGGCAACAATGGTGAATGGCGCACGCCCAGCGGGGCGTCTCCGGTATTGCGGGGAGTGCCGGTGTGAGCACTTCTGAAGCACTCAAACCACCGCCTGTGATGCATGGGCCGTCCGAATCGCATGGGCCATGCGGAACCTCCGGGCCGGGCGAGACCTCGGGGACAATCACGACGCCTGCAACGCACGGGGTGGCCCGGCGTCTTCCTCCGGGGGGCGTCCTGTGGGCGCTGGTGGACTGCAACAACTTCTACGCCTCGTGCGAACGGCTTTTCAGGCCCGACCTCAAGGGGCGTCCCGTCGTGGTGCTTTCCAACAACGACGGCTGTGTCATTGCGCGTTCCGCCGAAGCCAAGGCGCTTGGCGTGCCCATGGGGGCACCGGAATTCAAGGTGCGCCGCATGTTGCTTGCCCACGACGTGGCGGTGTTCTCGTCCAACTACGCCCTCTACGGCGACATCTCGCAGCGGGTCATGCGCACGCTGGAGACGGTGGTGCCGAGGGTCGAAGTCTACTCCATCGACGAGGCGTTCATCCCGTTGCCTGCGGCGCTTGCCGCCGACCCCGTAGCCGTGGGGCGCACCCTGCGGCAACGCGTGGCGCAATGGGTGGGCATTCCCGTGTCGGTGGGCGTCGGCCCCACGCGGACCCTCGCCAAGCTTGCCAACAGGCTTTCCAAGCAGGACTCCGCGCATGGGAATGTCTTCGACCTGACCCCGGAGACGGTGGACATGGACGGGATACTCGCCGGAGTGGATGTGGGCGATGTGTGGGGCGTGGGGCACCGGAGTGCGGAGATGCTGCGGGGGCGTGGCATTCTCACCGCGCGGGCGCTGCGCGACGCAGACCCCCTGTGGGTGCGGCAGCGCATGACCGTCACGGGCTGGCGCACGCAGCAGGAGTTGCGGGGA
>Ga0302246_1002580_pt1 | contig 10675 bp, 15 predicted proteins | sample AAG_UR_Trp_MG_FD_193533 | JGI IMG/M metagenome (GOLD analysis project Ga0302246, IMG submission 193533) | Enriched activated sludge microbial communities from anaerobic digester in WTTP, New Holstein, Wisconsin, United States - AAG_UR_Trp | ecosystem: Engineered > Bioreactor > Anaerobic >...
TTTGGGCTACAATGTCGCTGTTCGGCGGTTTTTGGCCCCATCGTCTAGTGGTCAGGACACTTGGTTCTCAGCCAAGGAACACCGGTTCGACTCCGGTTGGGGCCGCCTTCGCCAGCAAATCCCGCCCGCGCGGGATTTTGTGTTAAAATAGGGTATCTCGCGGTTACACGGAGATAGACCCCAAAATACAAGGCGTTTCGTAATTCAAGGTATAAAAAATATATGAAAATATCAAAATCAATCGTACTGGGAATAATAAGTTTTACCGCCGGAGCTTTGGCGATGTATTTTGCGAAAAGCCTTTTTTAAACAACTGCATGGAAAGTGAATTGAAACTGGAGGGTGTGGGATATAGTGATTGCCCGTGGCCGAGATCAAAGAGAGGTGATTTTCAGCTTGAAATGGATGGGCGAATGGTGGCGGGCGGGCGGCGATAGATTCAGGCTCCGGAATATGGTATACTGAACGAGTTTGGCGGTTTGGTTTAACGATGAGAATGCGATGAAAAAATTTTTTGGAACAAAATGGATACTGATGCTCAAAATAATTCCCGTTTTGGCGTTGATAACGGGATTGAAGGTGGCGACTCATTATTTCGGGATTGAATTTTTGACTTTCAGCGCGTTTTTCGGAGCTCTGATTTCGGCGAATATTTTTTTGATTGGATTCATTTTATCGGGCGTTCTCTCCGATTATAAAGAGGCCGAGAAAATTCCGGGCGAAATCGCGTCAAATATCGATTCCATTGCCGACGAGTTTATTTATGTGCATCAAAGCAAAAATATTCCCGCCAGCCGGGCAGGTTTTGATTATTGCCGAAAATTTACGGATGATCTTTTGGCATGGCTTGCCAAAAATATTCGCACGCGCAATTTGATGGAGTCAATTGATAAATTCACCGATCACTTTGTCGCCGTTGAAACGGCGAGCCAGGCGACTTTTATCAGCCGCTTGAAGCAAGATCAGGCCGCGATCAGAAAACAGGTTTTGCGGGTGCACACTATTCGCGAAACCAGCTTCTCCGAATCGGCCTATGCCATTGCCGAAGCGATCAGCATTCTTTTGGTGGCCGGAATGATATTTTTGCGGCTGGAACCATATCACGAAAGCCTGTTTTTTGTCTTATTCGTCGGTTTCATCTTGTTTTATATGCTCTTTCTTTTGCGCGATTTGGATAATCCGTTTTCCTATTACGAAAAAGATTCGGTGGAGAAAGTTTCTTTGCGGCCGATAGACGACCTTAAGGCGCGCCTTGAAGCCAAAGTCGCGAAATTTGACAATTGATAACGGCAGGTTCCCGGATTATAAATTAAAATTAAAAATAACATAAACATATGTTTAAAGACTCTCAACAGGAGTTTGACAAGTGCAAGACTTGCAAAATGCCGCTGGAAAATCCGCAGGATGCCTGCCCGTGCAATCCGATCTATTGCTTTCGTTGCTGTCAATGCCCCGAAGATTGCGTTTGCGGCTGTAAAAAACGGATGAAGCGAGGCGACCAAAACGTCGAGTTTTGATTTTTGTGCGCGGCTCGGTGCGAATTTTAAAGGAACGTTTTACCCGAAAGGCGGAATAAATATGAATATGAAAAAAACAATCATCGCGGTTTTGGTTATTTTGGCCGCCGGCGCGGCGGGATGGGCGGCCTATAAAACTTTGCCGCCGGCGGGCGGCGACGAAACTCCAAGCGGCAACGGGATCGCGGGCGGCGATGTTGCCGATTCGCGGATGCGGCAGATTTCGCTCTATTATTACAATCCCGAAAATGATAAGGATGAATCGGGGAATATAATGTGCTCTCCTGCGGGACTGGTTGCTGTTGGACGCGAAATTGCGGTTACGCCAACGCCGATTCAAGACGCGGTGAATTTATTGATAAAAGGGGATTTAACCGATGAAGAGATTGCCGCGGGTATCACCAGCGAATTTCCACTGGCAGGAGTTGAATTGAAGGGCGCGAATTTAAAAGAGGGGATTTTGACTTTGGAATTTGCCGACCCGCAGAACAAAACCGGCGGCGGCGCGTGCCGCACCGGAATTCTGCGGGCGCAGATTGAAGCGACCGCCGAGCAGTTTGACGGCGTCAATCAAGTGCGATTCATTGACGAAGAATTATTTCAGCCGTAAATTTTTTTGCGGCTTGACGCGGCAGGATTTTCGCGCGAAAATGGAAACGCAAAACAAAAATAATTTCCATTCATGATTGAAACCATTTTTTATTTTTTCGGCGCATTGTTTTTTCTGACTTGGTTTTTGCTGTTGTTGGTGGTGCTGTTTTTCTCAATAAAAGCTTTCCGGCGATTGGTTGCCATTGAAAATGAAGTCAAGGGTGCCGTTGGAGAAGCGAAAGCGACAATCAGCGATGTGCGCAACAAAGTGGTTTCTTTTTCCATCAGCGTGGCAGGCATCGGCGCGTTGCTGGAGAGATTGATTGAAATAAAAAACAAAGCGAAAGAAAAAAGATCGGGGGTGCCGAAAAAAGAAAAGAAAGCAAGAAAATTCGCCGAAGAAGATTTTTAAAAATTTTCATCAAAAAAACGCCGTCAGGCGTTTTTTGGTTTGGTGGCGATTGATAATTGATCAATTATCAATCATAAATTATAAATTATAAATAATCAATTATCAATTATCAATGATAATTGATTATTATACTCTTTTTGAATATTCGCCGGTTTCGGTGTTGATTTCCAAAACATCGCCGGCTTGGACGAACAGTGGCGCTTGAATGGTCGCACCGGTTTCCAAAACCACCGCCTTGGTGCCCGATTGTGCCCGGTTGCCCTTCACTCCCGGCGCGGCTTCTTTCACTTTCAATTGCACTTTGATGGGCAAATTCACGCCGATGATCTGATTTTCATAGATATTGGCCTCCACTTCCATATTCGCCGCCAAAAATTTTGCGCTTCCGCCGATTTGGTCTTCAGAAAGTTCAAATCTTTTTGAGGGATCGCCGGCGCGGCAAAAGACGAATTTGTCCTTGTTGGCATAAATGAATTTTGCCGAAATTTTTTCAATTTCGGTTTCCTCAAAATTGTCGCCTTGGTGGAAAGTCCGCTCCAGCACCTTGCCGGTGATGAGATTTTTGATCTTTGCCTGAAGCAGTCCCGCGGCGCGGGCCTTTTTGATTTGCTGGAATTCCAGCACTTCGTGGGGTTGGCCGTCCAGAATAAACTGCACGCCGCGCCGCAAATCATAGTAGTTAAGCATCGTTATAAAATTTTTAATTTATAATTTTTAATTTTCAAACAATTTTTAATATTTCAATGTTTAAAAATTTCAAAATTAAACCTTGTTTAAAAATTTCAAATTTCAAATTAAAAATTAATTTAAAAACAAAAAAACGAATCAATTTGATATTCACTGAAATCGCAGATAAATCATAATTTGATTCTTGGCTTTAGTCAATGATGCGCCATTCAATCAGTTCTTCTTTGTCGGCATATTCCAGCCATTCACCGGCGGCGGTGATCACAAACCACTTTTTGCGGTTTTCCGACCAAATCATCGGATCGCCGCGATAGAACGGTTTTTTGACCACTTCCTTGGGTTTAAGCCGGTCCAGCTCCAGCCATTTTTTAAACACCGTTTCAATGGCGTAGTCCAGTTTGCGGGAATTCGCCCAATCGGCAACTTTTTTAATTGCGTCTTTGGCTTTTTGCGGCGATCCGGCCAATTCAATCAATTGTTTGGCGGGCTTGGTGTAGCGTGAATAAACAATGTCGCGTTTGCGGGCGCTGCGTTTCAGTTCGTCAAGATTCACGCCCTTGGTTTCAAAAAAGCAGGTAATCACTTGGCGGATGGCGGTATCTTCTTGCAATTCCTTTAAATATTTTATTTTGCCGGTTTTTATCAATTCCTCAATTTTACCGCCGATGCTTTCGCCGATACCCTTTATCTTGGGTAATTTTTTTTCTTTTTTATAAAATTCGGCCAAATTGTTTTCCAGAATTTGCAAAATCTCCGCGGCCTTGCGATAGGCGCGGATGCGGAACGGCTTTTCGCCTTTAATGTCCAGCAAATCGGCGATCTCGTTTAAATTTTCGGCAATTTTCTTGTTATCCATCTAATTTTGATAGGATGTTTTTATAGAATAATTTGGCGGCGGCCAGTTCCTTTTTGCCCTTTTCGGTGATTTCATAGATGCGCCGGCGATCTGCCGTTTTGCTTCTTACGAATCCGTCGGCTTGCAGGCGGTAAAACACCCGGTAGGGAGTGATTTTTCCCGGCCGGAAGCCGAATTTCTTTTCAATCAGCGCCGGAATCTCCCAGCCGTAGCGCGGAGTTTTTTCTAAAAGCGCCAGGATATAGACCCAGAGGTTTTCCTTGGTGTTTGATTTTTCCAGACGTTGGACGGGGAACATAAAAATAATTAAAAATTAAAAATGAAAAAGTAAAAAATTAAAGCCGAAAGTTGGTTGATCTCCAGCGGATAATCGCTTGCTGGTAAGGATCTAACCCTCGCATTAACGAGGGATAGACCATTTTATAATTTTAGATGCAGTGAGCGGTTTTTTTACGGAATTTGACATAGTATTTTACAATGGTAAAATAATTACATAATGTAAAACATACCATAATTTATTCTAACAAAAATATGGCAAACAACAATGCGGAGGGGAAGAAAATCCGGCTGGCGATTGCCGGCATCGGCAACTGCTGTTCCAGCCTGGTGCAGGGCATCACTTACTATAAATACATCGGCAAGGATGACGAGCCGGTGCCGGGGCTGATGCACAACGTGATCGGCGATTACGCGCCGCGCGACATTCAGATCGCGGCGGCGTTTGACATTGACCGGCGCAAAGTGGGTAAGGATGTTTCCGCGGCTATTTTTGAAAAACCCAACTGCACCAAAATTTTTTGCAAAGACATCCCCGAAACCGGGGTAAAGGTCCAAATGGGGCCGGTGCTGGACGGGGTGGCTGACCACATGCAGGATTATCCCGAAGAACAATCGTTTGTTGTTGCGGATGAAAAACCGGTCAATGTCGCCGAAGAGCTGAAAAAAGCCAACATTGACGTTTTGGTGAGTTATATGCCGGTGGGATCGCAAAAGGCCGCCGAATATTACGCGCAAGCCGCGTTGGACGCCGGTTGCGGGTTCGTGAATTGTATGCCGATATTTATCGTTTCCGATGAAAAGTGGGCGGCCAAATTCAAAGAAAAAAACATTCCCTGCGTCGGCGACGACATTAAATCGCAAATCGGCGCCACGATCGTGCACCGCACTTTGACCAAACTGTTTGCCAACCGCGGCGTAATCGTTGACCGTTCCTATCAGCTTAATTTCGGCGGTAACACCGATTTTTTGAATATGTTGTCGCGCGATCGCCTGAAATCAAAAAAAATCTCCAAAACCGAAAGCGTGGAATCGCAATTGAACAAAAGATTGAGTTATGACAATCTGCATATCGGGCCGTCGGATTGGGTGCCGTTTTTGAAAGACAACAAAATCTGCTTCATCAGAATGGAAGGCCGGAAATTCGGCGACATTCCGGTGGAAATTGAATTGCGCTTGTCGGTGGAGGATTCGCCCAATTCCGCCGGCGTGGTAATTGACGCTCTACGGATGGTCAAATTGGCCAAGGACCGGGGAATCGGCGGTCCGCTCACCAGCCCGTCGTCTTATTTTATGAAACATCCGCCGGTGCAGTTCACGGATTCCCAAGCCTATGAAATGGTGGAAGAATTTATCGCCGGCAAACGCGACCACTAAAATGGCGCGAGATTTCACCCAGACAAGCTTGTCTGGGTGAAATCTCGCCAACTAAATCTTAAATCACTGATGCTGGATCTTCATAGAAATTTATTCAAGGGATTGGAGAGCAAAGTTGCTGATATTTTTTCGCGATTGCCGTTCACTCCCAACCAATATACTTCGCTTTCAATCATGGCCGCATTGGCGATGCTGTGTTTGATTGCCGCCAGCCATTATATTGCCACTCTGGCGTTGTTCATCGTGGCGGCCGGCTTGGACTTCATTGACGGCGCGGTGGCGCGCAAAAGGGGCCTGGCCACGAAGCGGGGAGCCTACTGGGACACGATTGCGGACCGATATGTGGAAGCGATCTTCCTTTTTGGATTGCTGTTTTGCGGGTTGCCCGATTTTTTTCTGCCGGCGGCGGCGTGGATATTTCTGGCGCTCTTCGGTTCAACGATGACCACCTATGCCAAAGCCGCGGCAAAGGAAAAGGGATTGTGCAATGCCGAATTGAAAGGGGGATTGATGTCGCGCGCCGAGCGGCTGATAGCATATTTCGCGATCATTATCCTGCTTTTAATTGACTTATATTTGGCAGTAGCAATTTTGGCGGCATTGGCAATATTGTCCAATTTCACTGCATTGCAAAGAATTTATTGCGCGCTAAAGTTTAAATAAGCGACAATGAAGATGAAAAAACGGGCCTTGCGGCCCGTTTTTCAAATTCCGTAGTAAAGTTCAAATTCCGCGGGAGTCGGTTTGAGGCGGCAAAAATCGCATTCATTTTTTTTGAAACTTATCCAGCAGTCAATCAGGGACGCGCCGAACACGCCGCCGGCGAGCAAATACTCGTGATCCGTTTCCAGCGCCGCCAGCGATTCTTCCAGCGAGGCCGGCACCTGAAGGATGCCGCCGTTGTTTTTATAGATATCGCCGTTGGCGGGTTGTCCCGGATCGGTTTTGTTTTTAATGCCGTCAATGCCGGCCATCATCATTGCCGCGAATGCCAGATAGGGATTGCCGGACGCGTCGGGCGGGCGAAATTCAATTCTTTTGGCCGCCGGAGAATTGTCATACATCGGTACGCGGATTGCCGCGGAACGATTGCGCGCCGAGTAAGCAAGATTGGTCGGCGCTTCAAATCCGGGCACCAGCCGCTTGTAAGAATTGGTTGTCGGCGCGCAGAATGCCATCAGCGATCTTCCGTGTGCCAGCAGTCCGCCGATGAACCAAAGTGCGGTTTGGCTCAATTGTGCGTAACCCTTTTTGTCAAAAAACAGATTTTCGCCGTTTTTCCAAAGAGAAATATGGGTGTGCATTCCCGAACCGTTGTCGCCGAACAGCGGCTTGGGCATAAAAGTGGCGGTTTTACCGAAACGATGCGCGACATTTTTGACCGCGTATTTGAACATCATTATTTTGTCGGCTTGCCCGGCCGGCGTGTCATACTTAATGTCAATTTCGGCCTGCCCGGCGGTGGCGACTTCGTGATGCTCTTTTTCCACTTCAATGCCGAGTTTTTGCATTTCAGCGACCATTTCGCGGCGGATATCCATTGTTTGATCGGCGGGCGCCATGGGGAAATAGCCTTCCTTGTTGCGGATTTTATGCCCCGAACCGGCGTCTTCGCCGTTGTTTTCCCAGCCGGCTTCGCTTGATTGGACGCGGAAGAAAGATTGGTTTTGCCCGCTGGCAAACTCAACCCGGTCAAAGATAAAAAATTCCGCTTCGGGGCCGAAATAGGCCGTATCGGCAATTCCGCTTTCTTTTAAAAATTTTTCTGCGGTTTGGGCGATTGCCCGCGGGTCTTTTTCAAAACGGGTTTTTGATTCCGGATTATAAACGTCGCAAATTAACCCGCCGACCGGTTCCTTACCGAAGCGATCAACGATAAAGGTCTTTGCATCGGGAATCAAGATCATATCGCTTTCTTCAATGCTTTTGAATCCGCGAATTGATGAGCCGTCAAAGCCGATGCCCTCGGAAAAGATTTTTTCTTCAAACTGACCAATCGGCACGGCAAAATGTTGCCACGCGCCGGGCAAGTCGCAAAATCTCAAATCAACCAACTTCACATTTTCTTTTTTGCATTTTTCAATTATTTCTCTATATTCCATAAATTTAAATCAGATTGTTATTGGTATCGCCAAAACAAAAAATCACCCAATTTCTTGGTGACCTCGTTGTCCGTAATCCGGCACGCCATTGTGTCCGGCAATTAAAATCTATCATTTCGCCGCCCAAAAGTCAAAAATAAGTATTGCGAAAGTTAGACCTTTGTAGCACTGGAAAATTATTTTTTGAATTCCGAGGAGATGATAATGGCGTTGGCGATTTCTTTCATCGGCAGGCGTTTGTCCATCGCTTTTTTGTGCAGAAGCTTATAGGCGTCGTCTTCGCCGACGGCGAATTCTTTCATCAAAATACCCTTCGCTTTTTCAATGATTTTTCTGGTTTCCAGTGCCTCTTTTAACGCCTCCTTTTCTGAAAAGAGGGACGCGTTTTCAATCGCGCCGCCGACGGCTTTGGCGACCGATTCAAACAGTGCAATCTCGGTTTTGGAGTATGCCCGCGGTTTTGAGTGCTGGACATTAATCACCCCCAGCACTTTGTCATGATAAACAATCGGCACGGAAAGAAATCCCTCAAATTTATCTTCGGGCAGGCTGTTGACGGTTTTAAACCTTTCGTCGTTATAAGCTTCCTTGGCGATGGCCGCGGTCTGTTTGTTGCGCGCCACCCAGCCGGTGATTCCTTCACCGGTTTTCAATTTTATGTTGCCGATTTCCATGGGTTTGGGATTCAACGACGCGCGCAAAACCAGATTGTTGCCGTCCAGCAAATACAAAAAACAAGAATCCGCCTTGGTGACGCCGCTCACGATTTTGACGATGCGGCCCAAAACTTCTTTTAAATCCAAATTGTAGCTGATGGTCTCAATGATTTCGCGCAAAAGCTCCAACTCTTGTTTTTTGTTGATGGTCGGTTTTATTTTTTTTGCTTTTTTCTCCATAAGCGTATTTTTTTTAGGGACGGATAGTTTGCGGTGGGATTTGGGTCAAGTCAATGATGGTTGAGGGACTTAGTTTGTCCAGGTCGCCAGCGTTGATCGCCAGATCCGGAAAAACTGCGTTGCCGCGAAATTGAGCCAGAACCGCGTCAATTTTCCCGGATGCCGGCCGGCCGGAAATATTGGCCGAAGTGCCGCAGAGGGGCGAATTTGTGGCCTCCAAAAGGGAATTAACGAATGAATGGAAGGGGATGCGGAGGGCGACAGTGTTTTCTTCAATGCCGAAAAGTTTCACTTCTTTTTTGCGATTCAGCCGGAAGGTGAATTTTCCCGGCCATTTTTCTTCTAAAAATTTTTCCTGTGCCGGAGAAATTTTTGCCAATTTTTTGGCCATTGCCATATTCTTCACAAATATCGGCAGAGGTTTGTTTTTTGGCCTTAATTTCGCGGCAAAAATTTTTTCAATCGCTTTTTCGTTTGCGGCGTTGGCCAGCAAGCCGTAGACCGTGTCGGTGGGCGCGATCACTGTGCCGCCACGATAAATTACCGTTGCCGCCGCCTCCACTGCCGCCTGAAAATTGTCTTTTGTCAGCAACATTACTTCCATAGATTAACTTTTATCGGTTTGGCTTTCAATGTATTGTTTTATTCTGGCCATTTCTCGTTCCACCACCGGACCGTCGTAATCTCCGGCATGAGCGGTGGCGCCATCATAAACCGGCTTCTTTTGATCCAGATGCAAACTGAGGGTCAATCCGTCATTTTCTATTTTTATGAACAAATGCAAGCGGGGATAGCCGGTTTTGGGACGCGCAAAACCCAACTCTTTGGTTTTTTCGTCTTGTCCCTGAAAATGATATCCCAAATCGCGCATTAAGTTATAGACGGTATTCCCGGTTTTTCCGTTAATGTGCTCCTTCATATATATTCGTTATTAAATAATTGATAAGCGAATAGTATTCGCATACATATCATTGGTATATCCGGTGTCAAAGTTTAATCAAATTATTTTCCAAAACTATGAATTGAATGCCGAATTTTCCCAAATCCCAAATCCCAAATCCCAAAATCTTATATCTCTAATCGGGATTTTACTCCATCTTTCTTTTTTTGCCAAATGATTTAAAATAAGGTTGCAGTTAAATTTTAATTATGCGCAATTTGCACCGAATTTTTATTGCCATTAACTTGCCGGAAAATTTGTGCCGTTATTTGGCGGAGTTTTCCCGGAAATGGCCGGATTTGCCGGCAAAATGGGCCAAGCCGGAAAACTTGCACATCACTTTGAGTTTTTTAGGCAATACTAACGATGAAGAATTAAGCGAAATTTGCCAATCTGCAATTAAGGTCGCACAGCGCCACGATCCGTTTGTTTTGGGATTGGATTGCATTGTCTACGGGCCGCAAAACGAATTTCCCCGCCGGCAAAAAGAAGGGGACATTTCACGATATCCGCGTATGGTTTGGGCGGTGGGAGAGAAGTCGCAAGAAATCGGCAACCTCCAAAAAGATCTGGAAAGCTCCTTGTTTGAGTTTTCCGGCGCCCGTTACCGAAAGGACGATCCCGATTACGCTTTTTGCCCCCACGTGACTTTGGCGCGGCTGATTCAAACCGATTTGCGCCGCATGGATCCCGAGGAAATTCCAACAATTGAAGAAAAAATTGCCAAAACATTTACCGCCGAATCAATTGAGGTAATGGAAAGCGAATTGCGCCGCGGCGGCCCGATTTACACTGTATTGGAAAGCGCAAAGCTTGGCCAAGATCAATAAACTGAAAACTGAAAATTATGCGAGTTTTTTTCATTGGTATCGGCGGAATCGGAGTTTCGGCGCTGGCGCGATATTATCTGTCGCAAGGGTGGGAAGTTTTCGGTTCCGATTTGGCAAGATCCGAAATCACCGATGATTTGAAAAAAATCGGGGCGCGTATTTTTGTTAAAAAAAATATCAATTTGAAAAAA
>Ga0302246_1002587_pt1 | contig 10653 bp, 13 predicted proteins | sample AAG_UR_Trp_MG_FD_193533 | JGI IMG/M metagenome (GOLD analysis project Ga0302246, IMG submission 193533) | Enriched activated sludge microbial communities from anaerobic digester in WTTP, New Holstein, Wisconsin, United States - AAG_UR_Trp | ecosystem: Engineered > Bioreactor > Anaerobic >...
CGGCTCAAGAATCTTTCGTAATAGGGAATAACCGTGGCAACCTGGGTCTGCTGGAGCATAACCTCAGACAGCCAGATCCGGTACGGGTCCCTGGTTTCCCGCCAGGGAAGGGATCTGCAATGGGTCCGGTACCAGGCCAGGAGTCCCTCGACGGGAAAATTCCCCTGTTCCGGAGTCGCCACGTCTGGACCGGATATGTCGGGCATACAGACGATCAGGCCGGTTTCAGCTTGGGAAAATGCTGATCCAGAATCCGGTTCCAATCCTCCCGATCCGATTTGATCCGCTCGAACAGGGCCGCATAATCGCCCTCGATCGTCACCTGCTGAATCCGGTCCCCCTGGGTGATTCGATTGACCACTTCCTGATCGGCCGGTGAAGCGACAACACCGAACACCGCGTGATGCTGGTCGAGCCAGGGCGTGGGTACGTGGGTGATGAAAAACTGGCTCCCATTGGTTCCCGGGCCCGCATTGGCCATGGAAAGAATTCCGGGCCGGTCGTGCTTGAGATCGGGCTGGAATTCATCATCAAAGCGATATCCCGGACCGCCGGTTCCCGTTCCGTAGGGGCATCCGCCCTGGATCATGAAATCGGCAATAACCCGGTGGAAAACGAGGCCGTCGTAATATCCCCGCAAAGCCAGGTTGACGAAATTGCCTGCCGTCACGGGAACCCGGTCACCGAAAAGTTGAAGCCGGATTACCCCTTTATCCGTCTGTATCATCGCGAAAAGCTTGTCATTGTTTTCCATGGAATATTCTCCTTATTTTCAATGGGCTCTGATGTATCAGATTTCACATCGCCTGTCAAAAAGATGCTCCGGAAGAAATATCGGGCACAATAAATATTTCATTTCTCCGTCTGTGTGCTATATATCCGGCAAGATAAAAAACCCGGGGTTAATATGAAAAAAGATGCGATAACTCAATATTTCAGGATGATCTTCATTCTGGCCGCTTTGTGCCTCCTGTGTTCCTGTGTGGATCGGATCGCAGAAAAACCGACCTTTACTCTGAAAGAGGTCTCTCTGAAACTCCATTCCATGAAGGAGTTGAAGGCCCTGCTGACCGTCGAGGTTAAAAATCCCAACAACTACGCCCTAAACTTCAAATCCTTAGAGTATCATTTTTTACTGGATAATCAGGAGGCGGGCAAGGGGATTTATGCCGAGCCGTTTCAAGTACCTCCTTCAGCTGCCCGAACAGTAACCATTCCCCTGACCATGGCATTCGATGGCATGGATTCCTGCATCAAATCATTTATCCGGGGAAAGGACATCCCCTATAAGGTTGAAGGAAACTTTCGACTCAAGCTGCTCTGGGGCAGCATCAAAATCCCTTTTGCCAAGGAAGGGCATTTCAACATAAAGTCATAAAATTTTTCATCCTCGATCGGGAGGGTGAGAAGAGTTCAGGTATCGCCTGTCGCCCGGCATCATGACTGCCCCAGTTTCATCAAAAGCAGAGATGCCACGGTGAGCAGGATTCCGGCTCCCTTCAACCAGGTCAGTCTTTCCCTGTACACGATGGATGCCAGGATATTGGCGATGACGAAGTTCATCCCGACGACAGGAATGATAATGGACAGGGGGCCGACCTCCATGGCCTTCAGGAGGGAATAAAAAGCCCCAAAATTCACCAATCCCATAATAAACCCGATCAAAAGGGCCTCGCCGTAACGGGGACTGGCCCCCCCCTTTTCAAAAGGCTTCCGCAATCCCAGGGAAAACAGCATGCTCAGCGTATAGGTAAGAGCGATAAACGCCATCTGATTCGTGTACAAAGCCGCAAACTTGCTGGAAACCGCCGCCACAGCGCCGGACAGGATGGCCAGGACGATCAGGACAAGTCCCTTGCGGACATTTTTATACTCTCGTTTTTCTTCCTCGGAAAATCGGGTCAGGGTCAGGATAACGCCAATGGCCAGGACAATGCCGACGATCTGGTAAAGATTCAGCCGATCCTGAAAATAGATCACGGAAAAAATCACCACCAACACGGCGCTCATCCGGGTCACGGGATAGACGACCGTCGTTGGAAGGTACCGGAGGGCTTCGATGGTCACGATCGTATCGGCGAAAAAGGTCAGGCTGTTGACCACGGAAAGGATGAGAAGCCAGGGCAGGTTTCTCAAGACCTCATCCGAACCGAAACAGAGGATGGTGCTCATGAGGGCCACCGTCCCCATGAAGGACAGGGTTGTCCACGCAGTGTTGCAGTTCCGCTCCGCCGACACCTTGTAGAGGAATCTCTGAATCCCGTAAAGAAAAAAGCAAATAACCGTCAGGGAAAACCAGTTCACCATCTTCCACCCGGGTGTCCGTTATTTTCCGGAGACATTTCCCCATCGCCGCCGGTTGAATGATTCATATTTCCACTCGGCCCTCTCGAATATTACGTCTCCCGACCCAAACCGAGAAATGCCCTGATATGGGAAACAGCCCTGGAAATATAGAGGCCGTATAGACCGTCCCGATCTGATGTTTTGACCAGGTTGGTATCCGGCCGTTCCACGATAAAGGAATGGATCTCAACCCGGTTCCCGAAAACGTTCCTGAGTACGCGGTCCGTTTCCTTTTGACGAATGAGAACCGCCCCCGGATCACCGTAAGGATCGCTGCTGTCCTCGTTGCCGCCGAAATCATCGACCAAAAGGACTCGGTAAGGTCCCGCAAGGGATAGTTTGTCCGAAATTAGCCGCCAAAAGCGAATGTCCGCCTTGTGGAACCCCATGTCCGAGGAATTGGCGATGATAAAAGGGTTCCTGGTTCCCGGCACCGCCTGGGACAGGGGAACGGCATCGATATGCCAATCCTTCAGGCGGCCCGCAATCATGGGCGTCGCCTCCGCGTAATGGTCCGTCGCAATCACCGCTTGTACGTCAGGATGTTCGTTCAAATCCTGCAGAAGAGTCTGCCATCGTACGTCGATCCGGCACTGATCGAAATATTGATCCAACAGATAGGATACCGCGTTCTGAATGGTTTTATGCGGATGGGGATCTTCCGGGGCATGGAGCCCCAGATCCCCGATGCGGTTCACGAGTACGGACAAATACCCTCGGCCCGTGGTGCTTCCCTCCATCCAGGTCGGATAGACGAGCTCGTTCCAGAAGAAGTCCTCGGAGGCGACACCCAATTTGACGAGGCCGCTTCTTTCCAGCACCGGAACCAGATTTTCCGACTTGCCGAACTCAACGGCCCCCAGGCTGAGGGTCCCGGAAAAGTCGAAAATGATGAGATTGAGGGGTTGTTTCATCGGGTTCCCGCTGCCGGAACCGATCGCTTTTGCAGCGCCCCCCGGATCATTTCATCCAGTTCTTTCGCTGCCTGAAAGGGATCGGCATCGGCACAGATCGCGGACACCACGGCAACACAATCCGCACCCGCCAGAACAACCGCTTCCGCATTGGTTGCATTGAGTCCCCCGATGCCGACGAGGGGGTGTCGTGAATAGGCCTTGATCCGGGCCAGCCCTTCCAGACCCCACATACCTTTCGTATCCGTTTTCGTCGGCGTTTCAAAAACCGGACTTACCCCCAGGTAATCGACATCCAGGTCCTGAGCGGAAACAACATCCTCCCAGTTTTCCACGGAAAGTCCGATGAGGGCAGACGGCCCCAATATCTTCCGGGCCGTTTCATAAGGCATATCGTCCTGCCCCACATGAACACCGTCGGCTCCCGAGGCAAGCGCCACATCCACCCGGTCGTTGATGATCAGAGGAACATCCAGAGGCAAAAGGATCGCCTTGACACGCTTTGCCAGATCAATAAAAGCCCTTGTCGAAATATCCTTTTCCCGCAATTGGACATACCGAACCCCGCCTGAAACGGCCTGGGCGACCACCGATTCGATGCTTCGGGTTCCGCAGAGTTCCCGATCCGTCACCAGATAGAGACCTTCCATTACACGCCCTCCACTCTGATTCGCGCCATATCCCCCTCCGTCAGGCTGTACAGCGCATCCAGAAACCGGACCTGGAAGCTGCCGGGTCCCGGGCAATTTTCACCGGCCATTTCACCGGCAATCCCCATCACGGCCATGGCGCAAACCGCGGCCATGACAAAATCCTCATCCACGGCAGCAAAAGCACCGCACAGAGCCGTCGCGGTGCAACCGAGGCCCGTCACCTTCGGCATCATGGGATGGCCGTTTTGCACCTGCACAACCCGTTCGGCATTGACGACATAGTCGATCTCACCACTGATACAGATCACTGCGCCGAGATCAAGACCAAGCTGTGTTGCCACATCCAGGGCATGATGGGAAGAGGCCAGGCTGTCCACCCCTTTGGTCCTGGTCATGCCGTCGGCCATCGCCATGATCTCGGAGGCATTGCCCCTGATAATCTCCGGCGTCGCCTTCTTCACAAGTTCCCGGACGGTCCGGCTCCGGTAAGGCGTGGCCCCGGCCCCTACCGGATCAAAGACGACGGGAATGCCCTTCTTCCGGGCCGCCTTCATGGCCAGCCCCATCGACTTCACCCAAGGCCTGCTCAGGGTCCCGATATTGATCACCAGGACGCCGGCAATGCCGACCATATCGGAGACTTCCTCCTCGGCGTGGGCCATGACCGGCGACGCCCCCAGGGCCAACAGCGCATTGGCCGTATTGTTCATGACCACGTAATTGGTGATATTATGAACGACCGGCGAAGTCTCCCGAATTTTCCTTATATTTTCCCAGATCTGCTCCGGCTTTATCACCATGTTCTTTCCCCTTCCTGATCCGGTCGCTTATTTCGCCGGAGACGCCTCCAAAGTCTCGCGCGGTAACGTTTTCCCATGAAAATACCGAAGAATACGCCTGCCGCATTGGCTCCCATGTCAACAAAAGAAAACATCCTTCCAGGAACATACGCCTGTCCGACTTCCAGCAGTGCTCCCAGAGACACGAGTCCCGCAAATAAAAGGATGCTCCATTTCGGGCTTTTCATGACCAGAGTGGGTAGCAGGGCAAGCCAAAGGTAGGCGAAAAGATGACCGATTTTATCGGCATCGTGGCAATTGATGGGCGTTTCGGCATCAGGGTGCAGAGAAAGGACGACGACGATCCCGATGGAAATAACCCACAGGACATATATAAAAGGGAAAATCTGTTTCTCTGCTTCACGAGATTCGAACATCCCGGCTCCTTTCCGCGCCGATTGCTTCGCCGGTTCACTTCAATATGACTGTTCCTTTTAAGGTACGGACAAATGATTTGTCAATACGAAAGGCTATGTGCTATAGCCCTTCCCATCCTCGGATGCCTGACCCGTCGCGGTCATGCCGATGGTGTCGCGGCTGATCCCCGCACCGGTCGGACAAAGCGGTCAGACGCGGTTCATCTTCCAGGATAATTCATTCTTGCAAGGAAGGATAATTATGGCGGATTTGATCAATGAAGACGATTTTGCCGAACTGCAATCCCTGATGATTTCGGAATCCATTCAGTTGGAGGCGATTGTCAATCTCCTGGAACGGAAGGGTATCCTGTCGAAAAAGGAACTGGAAGAGGAGATCCTGCAGATTCAAAATTCTTTGGATTCCATCATGTAAACAACGTCCCTGATAGGAAAAGTCAAAACAAAAAAGGCGGGCTTAGCCCGCCTTTTTCTTCTCAGATTATCAATCCTTGATTAGTTCGCACCTTTTCGCTTCGGCGGTCGGTAACTGAAAGCAATCAGGAAACCCAGGGCCAGAATCCCCGCCGCCACGTAGAGGGCAATTCCCTTGATCGCCGGAATACTGAAAACCAGGGGGCCGAACACACCGGCGCAACCCCACGCCGTCAGCATGATTCCATAGACCTTGCCGATGTAGCCGGGCCCGAAAGAATCGGCCGCAAAAGCGGGCATCGTCGCAAATCCACCACCGTAACAGGCCAACAAATAGCAGGCGATGACCGTGAAGAGAAATACCCCGGCCACCTGAGGCAGGTAGATATAAAGCAGGGCCTGGGTGATAAACATGGCGAGGAAGACGTTCTTCCTGCCGATGAAATCGGAAACGGAGGCCCAGAAGAGACGACCCAGACCGTTAAAGATTGAAGCGTAGGCCAGAATAGACCCGCCGGCAATAGCCAGCACCTTCGGATCCGTTATTCCCTGGGTTTTCCCGATGAGATCCTGCGCCATGGGAGACAGCTGGGACAAAAGCCCCAACCCGGCGGAAACGTTCAGGAATAACATGGCCCAGAGCATCCACCACTGGGGGGTCTTCACTGCTTCGTCAAAGGTAAATGAATCGGCAGCGGAAACGGCCGAAGCGGCAGGCTTAAAGCCTGCAGGTACCCATCCCTGGGGGGGGTTTTTATAGATCTGGGCAGCACCCGTCACGAGGACCAAGAAAATGACACCCCAGATATAGAAGGTGCTGGCAACCCCGATGGAATTGACCATGGCGGGAGCGATTTTCCCCATGAAGAATGCGCCGGCGCCGAAACCCATGACGGCAAGACCTGTGACCAGACCGCGTTTATCCGGGAACCACCGGATCAGGGTCGCAATCGGCGTTACGTAGCCAAAACCATTCCCCAGGCCACCGATGACACCGTATCCGATATAGAGGAGCCAGATGCTTCCAATTTGATCCGCCAGGCCGCCCAGAAGCGTTCCGATACCGAAAAGAATACCGCCGATCGTAGCGACAAAGCGGGGACCTTTCTTGTCCACCAGGGTGCCACCGAAAGCCGCGGAGATCCCGATCACCGCCATAATGATCATCATGGTCGCCTGAACCCCGGGTTCGCTCCATCCATGGGACGTCATCAGGGGTTTCTTGAACACGGACCACGCATAGACCGTCCCCAGGCACAGTTGCATCACAATTGCCGCAATGGCGATCCACCACCTCTTGCTTTCCAAATTTTCGTTGCTCATCCTCTCTACCCTCCCCTTTTTATCGTTGTTAATCAATTCACCCTCTTATGAAATCCTCCATTGTGTTGTTCAATGGACGGATGAAACCCTTCGGCAAAATCGGGAACTGTCTCGGAGCACAGCAAGAGCACTCCACGAGGGTTGCCTTTCCTGACATGACGTCTACATCCGGGTTCCGTTCTTTCAAAAAAGCAGACAGCCTCTTCAATTCAAAGAAGCCAAAACGCCAGGGATTCCCGGAACAAACACCCCCGGGATAAGAGCCCACGGGGGAAAAGCTCGTCTGTCAGGGTATCTCAATGGGGGTATCTCCTACCGGGGCGCCCGGAGTCAAATTTAAAACGGATGGCTGTTGCTATTGCACAAATAAACAGGGAATGTCAACAGGAAAAGATGGTTCCCCCAAAACGGCAGGAACCATCTTATTGTCGGGATAGGAGTGTGCTTGCCGGCAGACGGACCGGGGCGTGAAAACCCCATTGGGGATGGGCCCTTATACTCTGAATTATTCTTTTCTTCGATGCTTTACGAAAACATTGATCCCCAGGATGATCAGAATCGCCGGCAGAAGGTAGGTCCCCAGCATATCCAGGTTCAGTCCCCAATTCTTGATCAAAAAGAAAACAATCCCGATGACGAGGATCAGCCAGCCGCCGATATCCTTGACCTTCTGCATTAACATGCCGAACGCGATCACCAGCAGAAGGATCGGCCAGCTCTTATCAAACCCATAAATTCCCATGTTATTAAGAATGATGAGGCAACCCAGGGTGATGAGAATCAATCCCCCGGTCACAATATCGAATTTTTCCCTGACATTCATGCCATGACCTCCATATCCGAATTCAATACCATTCAGTCTTTATCCATTTTCTCCGCCAACTTCAGGAACGGTTTGAACAGATCGATCGGAATGGGGAAGAGCGTCGTGGAGTTGTGTTCCGTTGCAATCTGGTTCAAGGTCTGGAGATAGCGGAGCTGGAGGGACATCGGCTGCGTCGACATGAGTCCCGCCGCCTCGATGAGCTTCTGGGCCGCCTGGAACTCGCCTTCGGCATTGATGACCTTTGCCCGGCGCTCTCTCTCCGCTTCAGCCTGTTTCGCAATGGCCCGCTTCATCTCCTCGGGCAGGTCGATCTGCTTGACTTCGACATGGGAAACCTTGATGCCCCAGGGCTCGGTGCTCCGATCCAGGATCTCCTGAAGCTGGAGGTTGATCTTTTCCCGCTCGGAAAGGATTTCGTCCAATTCCATCTGGCCACAGACGCTCCGGAGGGTGGTCTGGGCCAACTGGGACGTGGCGTAGAGGTAATTCTCCACTTCCACGACGGCCGAATTGGCATCGACGACGCGGAAATAAACCACAGCGTTAACCTTGATGGACACGTTGTCCCGGGTAATGACATCCTGCGGGGGAATATCCATGGTGATCGTCCGCATGTCGACCTTCACCATCTTATCCACAACAGGAATCAGGATGATGATACCGGGGCCCTTCGTAGCGATGAGCCGGCCCAGGCGGAAGATGACCGCCCTCTCGTACTCGTTGAGAATCCGAATCGCGGACGCGAGAAACATGACAACCAGAACAACAATGACGATCATGGTATAATCCAGCATGACAACCTCCTTCAGTTGATTTCTTCCACGTTAAGGGTCAATCCTTCCACGCTCTTCACACGAATGTGCTTTCCCTGCTCGATCTTCCGATCACTTGCGGCATTCCAGTACTCGCCGTTGATGAGGACCTTCCCCTGTTCAAAAACCTCCGTCATGGCCACCCCTTCGACGCCTTCCACCCCTTCTTTACCTGTGTGTTTCTTGCTGAGCTGGGCTTTAACGACAAGGCTGATCACGCCGGCAAAGAACAGGGACACAACAATAACCATGGGCACCAGGATCTGCAGGGATACCCTCAGAGCCGGTTCCGACGAATTGAAAAGGAGCAGGGAGCCCATGGCAAGGGAAACAATCCCCCCGACGGTCAACAGGCCATGGCTGATCACCTTGATCTCCGCAATAAACAGGATCACGGCAAAGAGGATCAAAAGCACCCCGGCATAATTCACCGGCAGGGTCTGAAGGGCGAAAAAGGCCAGGATGAGGGACATCCCCCCGATCACACCGGGGAGAATGACACCCGGATTGGCAAATTCGAAGTACAAACCTGCAAGCCCGACAAGCAGCAGGATATAGGCGATATTGGGATTGCTGACAACAGAGAGTATCTTCAGGCGCAACCCCATGTCTTTCGTTCGGATCTGGGCATTGCCGGTTTTCAGAATCCGTTCACCTTTCGAGGTTTCAACATGCCGATTATCCAACTGGGCAAGCAACTGATGGACATCCGTGGCGACAACATCAATTACGCCCAGTTTGAGGGCTTCTTCCGCCGTAATGGACTCGCTCTTCAATACCGATTTCGCCGCCCACTCTTCATTTCGGCCTCGTTTTTTCGCAATGCCCTTTACATAGGCCACGGCATCGTTTTCCACCTTTTCGGTCATCGTCTTGTCTGCTTGACCGCCGCCGAGACCGATGCCGACAGGATGGGCCGCCCCGATGTTCGTGCCGGGCGTCATCGCGGCAACATGGGAGGCAATCGTGATGATAACCCCGGCAGACGCCGCCCGGGCTCCCGCCGGATGGACAAATACAATGACCGGGATCGGTGCGTTGAGAATCCCCTTGGCAATCTCCCGCATGCTCGAATCAAGCCCCCCCGGTGTATCCAGGAGGATAACCAGGCCATCTGAGGACTGGCCCGCAGATTCGCGGATGCTCTGCAGAATGTATTCCGCGATGGGCGGTGTGATCGTGGCGTCGACCGTAATGACATCGAAGACGGGTTGCTTTTCGGCACCCCATGCGGAACCGTATGCACCCAGCAGAATACAGAACATGAAGATGGCAATCCATCGTCCTATGCCTCGTTCGTTTGTCTTCATCTCTTATTCTCCCTGAATTTCCGGCCGCTGTACATTTTTCGTTTCATCCAGTCGTTTCATGATCTGCTGAACATCTTCCCAGACCTGCTTTTTGGCGGACGGATTCCGTAACAGATAGGCCGGATGATACGTCGGCATGAGGGGAATGCCGTGATAGTCATGAAATCTTCCCCGCAAAACCGTAATGGGAATGTCGGTTTTTAAAAGGGTATGGGCGGCAAAGGTGCCCAGGGCGCAGATGACTTTGGGTGCGATCGCCTCCAGTTGTTTGACCAGGAATGGTTCACACATCCGGATTTCCTCCGGCAGAGGGTTACGATTTCCCGGGGGACGGCACTTGAGAATATTACAGATGTAGACATCCGGCCGGCTCAGACCCATCGCCTCGATGATTTTCGTCAACAACTGACCCGCACGGCCGACAAAGGGCCGCCCCTGCAAATCTTCGTCCGCTCCCGGAGCCTCGCCGACAAAAACGACTTCGGCCTGGGAACTCCCTTCACCGAAGACGAGATTCTTTCTTTTGTTGGAGAGGGAACAGCGTTGACAGTCCCCCAGTTCTTCACGAACGTCTTGGAGGGTCGCTCTTTGACACACCTGCATGTCCGGAGCTATCGGGGGGGTATCGCTTATTGGCATGTCTTTGCCCGAGGTAAGATAAGATAGGGGACGTCTCCTCTCCCGGTCCAGGGTGATGGCCATGGTAAGAGAATCGACGATTTCCATAAATTCGGCGGCAAGGTCCAGGGTGATGGCCATGGTAAGAGAATCGACGATTTCCATAAATTCGGCGGCAAGGTCCTGCCTGATGGCCATGGGCACTCCGTCTTTTAATGAGA
>Ga0302246_1002593_pt1 | contig 10645 bp, 9 predicted proteins | sample AAG_UR_Trp_MG_FD_193533 | JGI IMG/M metagenome (GOLD analysis project Ga0302246, IMG submission 193533) | Enriched activated sludge microbial communities from anaerobic digester in WTTP, New Holstein, Wisconsin, United States - AAG_UR_Trp | ecosystem: Engineered > Bioreactor > Anaerobic >...
AAGGATTGCTTTACCGACCGGGGCGACATCTGGGGATTCAGCAGCCGCCGGATAAAAGCGGCCTTCCACTGGATCGAATGTTCCGTCAATCTGATGGATCTGGAAGCGAATACGGGGATTTACTGGATTCAGACGGCGGAAACACTCCCTTACTGGGTGTTTGCCTCTCCGTTGCGCTCGCTTTTGCACTGGTGGATGGAAAAGAATGGATACCAGCTATTGCATGCGGCGGCCGTGGGTACGGAACATGGCGCGGTGCTCATCACCGGGAAGGGCGGCGTCGGGAAATCCACGGCGGCCCTCTCCTGTCTTCAGGCGGGACTTTTCTACCTGGCCGATGATTATGTCGTCGCCGGACAGGAGCCGGTACCTGTCGTTCTGAGCCTCTACAGTACGGCAAAACTGAATGCCGATCATGTGGCAAATTTCCCCAAGCTGTCAAAATTTGTTCAGAATCCCGATAAATTGGATCAGGAAAAAGCGGTCATCTTCTTGTACCCCGACCTTAGCCGGAAATTAGCGTACGAAATGCCCCTGAAGGCCATTTTAACGCCTCAGATAGTCAACCGGCCCGATTCTTCCACAAAACCCGTTTCAAGATGGGAAATCCAGCGGGCCATGTCGTTTACGACCATGTCGCAGCTGCCCTATGTGGGCCATCACACGCACGATTATATCAGCAAGCTGGCATTGTCCCTGCCGCATTACATCCTGGAAGTCGGAAATGATTTCGCCGGCATCCCCAAAACCTTAGCGAATTTTATTGCGGATCTGAACGAGGCGCCTCCCCGGCAGGATGACGAACCCTGGAGCGTCTGCCGGAAGGAGGAAAGACCCCTGGTCAGCGTCATCATACCGGTTTACAATGGTGAAAACTTCATCCGGGAGGCTGTCGATAACGTCCTGTCACAGAAATATCCGGCGCTGGAAATAATCATCGTCAATGACGGTTCGACTGACGGGACCGAGGCGGCCATCGGGCAGCTTCCCGCTGACATCCGCTGCTTCAGCCAAACCAACAGCGGGCCGGCCGCAGCACGCAATAAGGGGATTCAGGACGCCTCGGGAGAATTCATCACTTTTTTGGATGCGGACGATCTGTGGCCCGAAAACAACTTGAACGTTATGGTCGATGAAATGCTTAACAACCCGAATATGGAGGTGATTCGGGGGTACGCCCAGCTCATGGAGGTCAATAAAAGAACGGGAAACTATGAGTATGTCGGGAATCCGAAGGAATCGTTTCCTCACTACATTGGAGCGGCCATTTACCGCCGGTCGGCCTTTGAAAAGGTCGGCTTGTTCGATCCGCTGCTGCGGTTTGGCGAGGACTCGGACTGGTTCCTGCGTGCTGCCGAGCTGGACTTGAATATGAAACGGCTGGAAGAGACGTCCCTGTTTGTCAGAAGACACGGCGCTAACATGACCGAAGGCAGGAACATGCTGGAGTTGAATGTCATGAAAGTATTCAAGAAATCACTCGAACGGCGCAGAATAAAGGAGCAAGAAGGCTTTTGAGTCCCTTAGTCAGTGTTGTCATCCCGGTTTTTAACGGCGAAAAATATCTCAGGGAGGCCATCGATTCCGTCCTGTGCCAGGATAATGCCCGCCTTGACGTGGTTGTCGTCGATGATGGGTCAACCGACGGCACATCTGAAATCATCAGGGGCTTCGGTCCGGCGGTCCGTTACCTCCATCAAAAGAATGCCGGAACCGGCGCTGCACGTAATCGGGGTGTCGAAGCCGCCCGGGGAGATTTCCTTTCCTTTCTGGATGCGGATGATCTGTGGCTGAAAAATAAACTGACCGTTCAGATGAAGACGTTTATTGAAAATCCCGGTCTCGAAGCCGTTTTCGGTCATGTAAAGCAATTTGTCAGCCCGGATGTTGACGGAGAACCCCAAACGCGGCTTTTCTGCCCTTCGGAGCCGATACCCGGCCGTCTGCCCACGACCATGTTGATCAAGCGCGAAAGTTTTTTCCGCGTAGGCCTGTTTGAGACAAACTGGCGGGTCGGCCAGGATGTCAGTTGGATTTTGCGTGTCCGGGAAGGGGGAATCAGCACCATAATGTTGCCGGATCTGGTTTATATGCGACGACTTCATAAAGCGAATAAAGGAATCACACACCGGCAGTTCATCAACGACCGTGTGAAAATCATCAAAGCCCATCTCGACAGGAAACGGGAAAAAAGCTGTGAAATGTGAACGGTATAGAGGGGATACCGAATTTTGTGAGAAGAATTTTCTGTGAAGGGACATGAGCAAGACGGATGGCAGGAGACGGTTATGTTGAAATCAGAGGATGTTTTCGTCAGTGCGATCATTCCGGTTTATAACGGAGACGTTTTTCTGGCGGACGCCATTTCCAGTATTCTGCGTCAGGATTACAAGGCTCTGGAAATTATTGTGGTCGATGACGGTTCGACGGATCGGACGGCGTTCGTTGCCCAGAGTTTTCCGGATGTTACGTATGTCTATCAGGCAAACAGAGGTGCTCCCGCCGCACGCAATCGGGGCCTGCAGATGGCCCGGGGCAGCATGATTGCTTTTCTGGATGCGGATGACCTCTGGAGTGACGACAAACTGGCATTGCAACTGGCCTGTTTCAGGAGAAAGCCGTCGGCTGAAATCGTAGTCGGTTACACCCAGCGAATGCAAAAGGTCAATCTGGCGGATGGCCGCTATGAATTCCGGAATTTTTCCGATCCCGTCCTAGGCATGGATTTCGTGGCTTCGCTGATCAGGCGGTCGGTTTTTGACGAGGTGGGCCTTATTGATGAAACGTTCCGCCAGTGCGATGACTGGGATTGGTTCATGCGGGCCAAGGAAAGGGGGATCAATATGATGGTTCATCGGGAGGTAACCCGGTACTATCGTCGTCACGGGCGCAACATCACGAATGAAGTGACGTCGGGGAATCATTACGCAATCATGATGCTGAAGCGGTCTCTTGACCGCCGGCACAATCAAGATACGGGTAAGACGATGATATTGCCCAGACTGTCCGATTTCGAAGAGGAATGATGAAATATGGATTCTACGAAAGCAGTACCGGATGATGCTGAGCGAAACACCTTGATCAGTGTCATTATTCCGGTTCACAACGGTGGAAAATATCTCGGAGACGCGATTGGTTCCGTCCTGTCCCAGGCGGGTTTCCGCTTCGATGTGCTGGTTGTGGATGACGGCTCAACGGACGATACGGCGAAGGTGGTTGAACGCTTCGGTCCCCCGGTCCGTTATCATTATCAGATGAACGCGGGCGTTGCGGCAGCCCGTAACTCGGGTGTTGCGATGGCACGAGGCGATTTTCTTGCCTTTCTCGATGCGGACGATCTCTGGATGGCGGATAAAATGCAGCGGCAATGGGCGGCTTTTGAAGCGGATCCGGCCCTGGAAATGGCCTTCGGCCATACACGGCAATTTTACAGCAAAGACCTGCCCCCACAGGAGCGAAACCGAATTGCCATTTCGACTGAATCCATGCCGGCTCATCATGCCGGGACGATGCTGATCAAGAAGGAAGCTTTCTTACGTGTGGGTTTGTTCAAGGCAGATTTAAGGATCGGTGAGTTCATTGATTGGTATGCCCGAGCCGTGGAATTGAAACTGAAAAGCGTGATGCTGACCGATGTCGTGATGGAAAGGCGCATCCATCAAACCAACCTGGGACGTTTGCATTCCGATCAGCGGGTGGGATATGTCCATGCATTGAAAGCGGCACTCGATCGTCGCCGGAACAAACAGACATGACCATAACAAGGATATTTCAGCGCGTTGAATGGGAGGTGTCAAATCGCGTTGATTTAATAGCCTTTGTGATCGTGATCTCGGGCTTCTTTGTCTATATCTATTACGCTTCCGGTTATTATCTGAATTCGGACGAGGCCAGCCATTTCGTCTTTGCAAATCAGGAAACCCTGCGGGAAGCATACACAGCATCCCACAGTACTGCTCATCCCCCCCTCATGATCATGGTCTTGCATCTGTATTTGGGACTCGGGAAATCGGTCCTGATGCTGCGCTTGCTGAGTGCTCTGCTCTGCTCGATTGCATCATGGTTCACCTTCAAATGGCTCCAGCGTACTTATGGTTCAATTGAAGCGATTGCAGGGCTTGTCTTGTTGACCTTCTCGCCGGCCATGGTTTCCGTTGCATCTGAAGTGCGACAGTATGCCATGTTGCTGTTTTTCATTTGCGGAGCACTCTATTTTGCGCAGCGCTTCCTGCAAGAAAAGTCGTTATGGTGGGGCATTGCGTATACCTCTTTTGTTTATGGTGCCATACTGACGCACTATAGTGCCGTTTGGGTTGCTCTGACCTTTGCCATTTACGTGACCATCCTCTTGTTCCGGAGGAATCCCGGATGGCAGGTTGCCCTGTTCTGGGGCATATCCCAGGCCGGTGTCGCCGTTCTTTACATTTTTTTGTATGTCACTCACATCAGATGGATGCTGAATAGCGGATTCGCACAAGACCAGATTCATGGCTATTTGCAGGGCGAGTATTTTAGCCCAGGCGCAGAAACGGTTCTTTCATTTGTCGCCGGAAATACTCTGGATTTTTTTTCTTACCTGATGGGTGGAAGACCGGCAGGGATCATGGGCCTGATTTGTTTCCTGTCGGGAATCGTCTATGTCTTCGGTAAGCGTACCGGAAACCTGCCGTATCAGGAAAAACGATATGAGGTGTTCTTGCTGGGTCTTCCCTTTCTTTTGGGCGCTTTGGGAGCGGTCACCCAGGTGATGCCTTTCGGTGGGAGCAGGCATTCCAGTTATCTACTGCCCTTCTCAATCGCAGCCATGACCTTGTGTGCAGTCCATGTGCTTTCACTGAAAAGGCTTTCATTGTTTATCATGGCGTCCTTGATCCTGGTTCCGCTTTGGCTGTCCGGTTGGCGTCCGCCCAATGCCGTTCAGGGCATGAACGACGTGGATATGAGGACCGCCTTAAAACAACTCAATGAAAAGGCGCCAGCCCCCGCATTTCTCTTTGTTGACGACAGGACTCATTACATACTGGCCTATTATCTGGCACGTAACCAATCCTCTCTCAAGAGTGTGAGGCACAAAACGATAAATGAATTCAGAATGGGGAAACATCGTATTGTATCAACGAGAAAGTATGCCTTTTCACCATCCAATTTCGAGCATGAACTGGTCACGATGGCGCGATCGTTTGATCTCGTATCCGGGGCGAGTGTGTGGGTTATGACGGTTGGCTGGGCAAATTCAGAAGAGTTTGACGCTTTTGTCACGAACTATCCCCGGGGAAGAATTAAAGAACACCTGAAATTTGGTTCCATCACGTTGTTACAGGTCACCGTTCCGCCCGCTGCCTTCCCTCAAGATGGATGGTCTCATGAAAGGTCGGTCCGGCATCCCTAACGGAAAGAACATACCGGATTCCAGGTCTTCCTGCGCTTGCCCGGAATGACCAAACAAATATCATTTCGACTTTTTACCACTTCGTCAATATTTGTCCGTGTGCGGTATGTCACTGTATTGGTTTGAGTCTTTAGATTAATTGCAAATTTCCCTTTCCAGATCTTCCATATCGGTATGGGGAAGAATGTCCTTCCAATTTTCTTTCTGGTAGGTTCTTGAATAAAGGACCCGATCATTCTCGTCATAAAGGGTCGTTGATAACAACTTACATTTTTTCTCGGCACAATTTATCTCGTTTGTATTGATCACGTAGGAAAATCCTTCCAGCGTGTTTCCGGACTGCCGGGAAATGTAATTCACGATAAAATTGACGAAAAACGCCCGTCCCTCACCGGTATAAACCGTTTTGATTCTGACCCGGAGAGGATCGTCTGCCTTGTTTTTGACCATATTCTTATCGTAGAAACTGACACCGCCCATAAAATCCCTGGTTTTTAACTCCACCCAATCACCTGTCTTCTTTTGGTATAATTCCATAACGGCCAGGATGACCAGGACGATCAAGAAAATGAGAAAGTAGGCTAATTTCCTGTTTTTATGAATGATATCTGTAATTCCTTTCATTGCCGCACGCCCTTCTTTCTTAAAATGACGATTAAAAGGTTCCTTATTCCGTTTCGCGGATTTTACACAGGATCGTCATCCTTTTTACAGACAAAAAATGGGTTAAAAACACAATCGTCTTTAACCCATTGATTTTAATGGCGCGCCCAGGAGGATTCGAACCTCCGACATCCAGATTCGTAGTCTGGCGCTCTATCCAGCTGAGCCATGGGCGCGTTTTATAGAAAATGGCGGAGAGAGCGGGATTTGAACCCGCGGTACACCTTATAGGGCGTACAATCGCTTAGCAGGCGATCGCTTTCGGCCACTCAGCCATCTCTCCGCTTTGTCCTTTCCGTAAAGGAAAGAAGATATTTCCCCGGTGGTTAAAATGGCGGAGGGAGCAGGATTCGAACCCGCGAACCTTTCGGTCAACGGTTTTCAAGACCGCCGCCATAGACCACTCGGCCATCCCTCCGTCTAAAATGCCATGCCGGTTATCGAATCCGATCCATGCCGTGCATATAGGGCCTCAGGACTTCCGGAACCGTTACGGAACCGTCCTCTTCCTGGTAGTTCTCCAGAATGGCCACGACCGTCCTACCGACCGCCAGGCCTGAACCGTTCAGGGTGTGCACGAACTCGACCTTCCCGCCCTCTTCCCGGCGGAAGCGAATCGATGCACGACGGGACTGGAAGTCTTCGAAATTACTGCATGAAGAAATTTCCCGGTACGTTTCCTGACCCGGCAGCCAGGCTTCCAGATCGTAGGTTTTGGCGGAGGAAAAGCCCAGATCGGCGCTGCACAGACTGACCGTCCGGAAGGGAATATTCAGCCGTTTCAGGATTTCCTCGGCGTTGATCGTCAGTTTCTCCAACTCATCATAAGACCCTTCGGGGGTCGAAAACTTCACGAGCTCCACCTTGTTGAACTGATGCTGCCGGATCAGTCCCCGCGTGTCCTTCCCATAGGAACCCGCTTCGGCGCGGAAACAGGGGGTGTAGGCCACATAGTAAATCGGCAGATCCTTTTCGTTCAGAACCTCGTCCCTGTGGATGTTCGTTACGGGCACTTCCGCCGTGGGAATGAGGAAATAATCAACCTTGTCGATCCGGAACAGATCTTCCTCGAATTTGGGCAACTGCCCGGTTCCCGTCATGCTGTCCCGGTTGACCAGAAAAGGCGGTAATACCTCGGTGTAGCCGTGCTCCCGGGTGTGCAGGTCGAGCATGAAATTCAGGACCGCCCGCTCCAAAAGCGCACCGGCTCCCCGGTAAAGGGTAAACCTCGCCCCGGTTATTTTCGCTCCCCGGGCAAAATCGAGAATGTTCAAATCCTCGCCGATCTCCCAATGGGGTTTCGGCTGGAAAGAAAAGGATTTCTTTTCCCCCCAGGTACGGATGACCGGATTGTCTTCCGAACTGCGGCCAAAAACAACGGATTCATGAGGAATATTGGGAATCGTCATCACGATCTGATGAAGTTCTTCCTCCGTTTTAGCGAGGCCTTCGTCCAGGTCCTTGATCCGGGATGAAACCTCCCCCATCCGCTCAATGAGCGCCGTGGCGTCTTCCTTGTGTTTTTTCTTCTCTCCGACCTGCTTTGAAACGCTGTTCCGTTCGCTTCGGAGCGTTTCCACTTCCTGCAGGATGTTCCTTCTTTCTTCCTCGAGGCGGATAAACTCATCCAGATTCAGAACCTGCCCCCGCTCGGTCAGTTTCTGACGGACAAAGTCGGTATGTTGTCGAATGAATTTAATATCTAACATAATGCACACTCCACTCCCCGTGCCTTACGCAAGGGTGTTATTCCCCTACCACTTTGAACAGGTGAAGTCAATAATTTTGTCGGAACGGCCGTTCCCGGCGGATAAGATCGGGAAAAGAGGGAATCAGCGGCGGACGATTTTCCGTTTCAGATGATTGAGGAAGACCAGCAGTTCCGGATTCCGGGTTATGACGGAAGCGGCAAAAAAGATGATGATACCTGTACCAATGCAGGCAACCAGATAGACACACCTGGTGTACAGGGTGCCTTTTATCTCCCAGGGCAGGAAGAAACCGATGAGGTAAATGGACGCCCCCATCGCGATGGAGGAAATCAGGACCTTGTTCAAGGATCGGTAAAAATCGCGATCCAGGAAGGGGCCGATCTTCTTCCATAAAACGAGGGAAAGCATGAGGACGTTGACCGCCGAGGCAATCGATGTGGCCAGGGCCAATCCACCGTGCTTGAGAGGGAACATGAGGATGACGCTCATGGCGATGTTGACGAAAAGGGCGACGAAGGCGGCTTTCAGGGGGGCTTTCCGGTCCTGGAGGGCGAAAAAGGCGGCATCGATCACCCGGATAACGGAGAAGGCCCAGAGGCCCAATGTGTAGAATAGGAGTGCCTGGGCGGTGAGGATCGCAGAAGAGGCACTGAAGGCCCCCCGCTGGAATAAAACCGAGATGATGGGTTCCCGGAGAAGGATGATGGCCACGGTCGCCGGAATCGCAACAAACAAAATGAGACGGAGTGAAAAGGACAGCGTCTTTTTCAGGTCTTCAAAAGAACCCCTTGAAACCTGCTCGGACAGGCTGGGGAGAGTTGCGGTCCCGACAGCGATGGCGAAAACGCCAAGGGGCAGTTCCACGATCCGGTCGGCGTAGTACAGGTATGAAACGCTTCCCTTGGGTAGCAGTGAGGCGAGGATGGTCCCGATGAAAATGTTGAGCTGATAGACCGCCGAACCGATCAGGGTCGGGACCAGCAGCCTGCCCATCTGGCGGAGGCCGGGGTGCCGGAAATTAAAGTTGGGTTTCAACCGGATACCCATCTTCACCAGAAAGGGCCACTGCATGGCCAGTTGCAGCACACCGCCCGCCATGACGCCGATGGCCAACGCGATGATGGGTTCGGCGAAAAACGAATGGAGCAGCAGGGTTGCGATAATCATGCAAATATTCAGAATGACCGGCGACAGGGCCGGTGCGGCGAAGTGCCGCAGAGAATTGAGAATACCCATGCACAGGGCAACCAGGGAAATGAATAAGATATAGGGAAACATGAGCCGGGTCAGAAAGACCGCCAGCTCGAATTGGTAGGGCAGGTTGGAGAATCCCGGGGCCATGATCAACACAATCAGGGGGGAAAAGAGCACGCCGAGCAGAGAAACGACAACCAGAATGATCGACAGGATCGTAAAGACGACATTCGCCAGCTCCGCGGCCTCCGCTTTTGTCTTCCTGGTCAGGTATTCCGTAAAAACCGGGACGAAGGCGACCGTGAGGGAGCCCTCCCCCAGAAGGCGCCTCAGGAGATTGGGTATCCGGAAGGCGACAAAGAAGGCGTCGGTTGCGGCGGCAGCGCCGAAGAATGCCGCCACGACAACGTCGCGGATAAATCCGAAAATGCGGCTCAGCATGGTGGCCATTCCCACCACCCCGGCGGCTTTTGCAACTCTCGCGTGTTCGGTTTCTTTCAAGGTCAACGATCCTATTGCGTCACGCTGTCGAAAAGTTCCGGTGCCCGGTCGGGCGGCAGGACACCGGACAGGATTTCTTCCAGGTCTTTTCGTCCCATCCCGGAGATGAGGATGCTCTTCCTACGGGATGTTTGTCCCGAGACGATGATGAGGCGGTTCCTGGCCACGCCGAGCAGGTCGGACAGGTAACGCAGGCATGCTTCGTTTGCCTTTCCATCCACGGGCGGTGCCGTGAGCCGGATTTTGAGGGCATCGTTCACGATGCCCGTGACTTCGCATTTTGAAGCACGCGGCACGACCTGAATGGAAAAAGTGATGCCGTTTGGACTTTCTTTCAGAGGCAGCATGTTTCTGGAGTCCTCTTGCGGAATGGTATTGTTTTCAGTGGAACCTGAGGCTCAACTCCATCAGGGTGCGGACGAGAAATTCCTGGAGGAGCCAGATAACCAGAATGACAACCAGGGGTGAAAAATCGATGCCGAAAGACCCGATGGGTAATTTTCGCCTGACAAACGATAAGACGGGCTCGGTGATCCGGTACAGGAACATGACGATCGGGTTATAGGGATCCGGATTCACCCAGGACAAAAGTGCCCGGATGATAATGATCCACATATATATATTAAGAATGTAGTAGAGGATCTTCGCCAATGCGGCGATCAGGTTTCCGAATACGAACATGGGACCTCCTTGAATGGCCGGTTTTATCTTTCCCGTTCCGGTCGGATGCGGATCGGGTATCCGTTCGTTCCGAACTGCCTACCATAAATGACCCTGTAAACACAAGGGAAGAGGGGACAAACCTTTGGCCATTCCGCGGAAAATACTTGCCGCGAGTGATTTCGTATTGACATGACCGGAAAAATATCGGATTTTCACGTAGATTCATGACAAGGAGGCAGGAAAACATGTCACAGGCGAAAAAAATGGCCATGATCGGTGCGGGTAAGATGGGGGGAGGGCTCCTGGAAGGTATCCTGTCCCGGAAGCTGATCGCGCCGGAGGCGATCACCGTTTACGACAAGGTGGCCGGCCGCCTGGAGGAACTGAAGGCCGCTTACGGGATAAACCTTGCGGCGGACAACCGGGCCGCCCTGGGCGGGGCGGATGTCGTGATCCTGGGGGTCAAGCCCCAGAACATGCGGGAGGTCCTGGAAGAAATCAGGGATGCCCTTGAAGAAAATCA
>Ga0302246_1002601_pt1 | contig 10628 bp, 10 predicted proteins | sample AAG_UR_Trp_MG_FD_193533 | JGI IMG/M metagenome (GOLD analysis project Ga0302246, IMG submission 193533) | Enriched activated sludge microbial communities from anaerobic digester in WTTP, New Holstein, Wisconsin, United States - AAG_UR_Trp | ecosystem: Engineered > Bioreactor > Anaerobic >...
ATTAATTTTTATAAAAATGGCGAATAAAAACAGGGGTGCGGGCAAGTTTGCATTTTCATTATCTGCGGCGGGCGCTTGCCTGTTTTTATGTCTTTTTTTGGCGGCGGATATTGTGCGGGCGGGCGCGACTCCCAAGTATGTTGTTGTCCACGCGTGGAATCCCGGACCCGACAATCCGAATTATTTTAAAGGATGTTCAACGCAGTGGATTGGGCCGATGCTGGATGCGATTGGAAAAAGGGGGAACGGAGCGGTTCAGCTGGGAATTTCGGATGTGATATATGCTTTGAATACCGATGACGCGGAAATCCGGTCTTGCTTGGATAATTTTTTCAGTTCTTCTGAACAACACAACATCCCTTTTATGTTGCATATTGACACGGAGCGTTTTTGGGATTCCCGGCCGGATTTGTGGAACTGGTTTGACCCGGCGGCGTCGGGCTACAATCCGGCAAACATTGATAATGTTGAATGGAGCGGCTGGAGCGAGGGAACCAAAGAGTCGTTCATCAACTGGGGTTATCCGATAAAATTGCCCCCCAAGCCTTGCTATGAAAGTCCGGCGGTCAAGCGGGTCGTTGAGAATAAATTTAGCATTATCTCCGATAAAATAAACGAATGGCGCAAGAAACTGGCAGACGAAGGAAGGGAGTATCTGTTTTTGGGGGTTAACTTGGGATGGGAAACCGGGATTGACGATTATCGCGATGCCGGCTGGGCGGCCGCGCCTTATAAATACCGGTTGGGTTATAACGCACTTTCAAAAAATGGATTTGGCGCCGCCAATCCTCCCGCCAACATAAATTCGGAGCTGGTAAAAGTTGTCGCCGATTTCAATAAATTTCGGGCCAAGCTTTTGTATGACCGCGGCATTCCCAAAGATAAGATATTCACCCATTCCTGGGCGGCAGACGACAAAGTTCCCCTTGGTTCAGATGGTTATACCCAAAATGGCCCGATTTCAAGCGCGAAAAACGATTACGGTGTTTTGGGGGTGAGCTTGTATCCGCCCGCGTATGACACAAATCGGGTAAAAAACGAGATTGGAACGGTGCCTTGGGCCCTTATTGAATCTCCCCCGAGCGCGATATTGACCGCGCCGCGGGGCTATTTAAGCGTCAAGGATTGGCTTAATTTCGGTAATTGTAAATTGGCGGTAGTTTACGGATTGAGCGCGTCTCAATCCGATACCTTGCCTCAAATACGCCAGCTGGCAACACTACTGCCGGATAATGGCAATCCAATCGGCTTTTTTGACCACGCCGATTGCAACTATGTCGGCGGCTGGGTTTGCGATAAAGACGATTTCGGTCGTTCTCTTAAAGTTAAAATTTTTGCCGATGGCGTTATCGGGCAAGGATCATTAATTGGCACGACATTTGCCAATGTGAATCGTGAAAACGCGGTGGCCGGATTATGCGGGGGCGACAGCAAGCACGGATTCAATTTTCCGATGCCCGCTTCTCTCAAAGACGGCAAAAGCCACAGTATTTATGTCTACGGGGAAGACTTTCCGTCGGGGAATAATGTGTTGCTCGGGGTATCCAATTCAAGCGCGAACTCAATCGTAGTAACTTGCGCCGCCGCCCAATTTTGCACGCCGGGTTCGGCGAACGGTTGCAAGGTTTGCAATTCCGGCGGCAGTGCTTGGGTGGATACCGATTCCAAATGCCAAAGCGGGCAGATTTGTGCCGATGGCGTTTGTCAAAATGTTTGCATTTCCAAAACTTGCACCGGCATGGGTTATTCCTGTGGGTCAGCTGGTGACGGTTGCGGCGGTACGCTGGACTGCGGCGCCTGTCCGAGCGGATATGCGTGCTCCGGCAACCAATGCGTTTCAATGTGTGTTCCCAAAACTTGCGCCCGCATGGGTTATTTTTGCGGGAACCAAAGCGATGGTTGCGGGGGGATATTAAATTGCGGCACTTGCGCGGCGGGCAAAGTTTGTTCCCAAGGGAGTTGCGTTTCCAACTGCGCTTCCCATTCTTACAAAAAATGTTCGGAGGGCAATCTTTATTGGTATAATTCCTGCGATAACAAAGAGGAATTGGCGCATAATTGCGAGGTACTGGAAATTTCCGATTATCGTTGTAACGGTAAAATGCTCCAAAAGAAGATTGTCATCGGTAGTTGCGCCAATGATATTTGCATCGCCAATTCGGCCTGGACCGATGCCGCGGATTGTTCCGCCACCGGCAAGATTTGTGAAAACGGCGCGTGCGTGGTTTCAAAAATTGTGCCGGTGGATCGGATATGCATACCTCAAAAGATTTCCGGTTGTAAGGTTTGCAATACGGCGGGTACGGACTGGATCAACGACAATTTGCGATGCGCTGGCGGGGAAACGTGCGTTGACGGCGCTTGCGTTTCCGCGGCCGGCGGCACAATTAAGCCAAAAGACTTGGCGCCGGCGACACGCGCCGAAATTATGCAAAAAATTGCCGAAATCAAGCAATTAATGATACAATTAATCACCCAGCTTATCGCCGAACTGCAAAGGCAATTGGCGCTGGAGCAATAAATCGCGCCGGGACATAGCCCCGGGGTATTCTGGCGGGTAAATAAAACCAAAATATGGAAATCATTGAAAAATTGAAGCAAGCGAATTTGAGGGGGCGTGGCGGCGCGGGGTTTCCCGCATGGCAAAAATGGCAAATGGTTAAGGATGCGCCGGGCGAAACCAAATATGTTGTTTGCAATGTGTCTGAAGGCGAGCCGGCGGTGGCCAAAGATGGCCACATTCTGGAAAAATGGCCCGATATCGTGATTGAAGGAATCAAACTGGCCATGGAGGAGGTGGGGGCAAAAAAAGGCTATTTATATTTGCGTCATGATTATTTTGATAAGTTTAAAAATGCGCTGGCCGAAATTATTGGCGCACGGGTGATAGAAATCATCCGCGAACCGGGCGGGTATCTGGGCGGAGAAGAAACCGCGCTGTTGGATTCCATTGAAGGCAAGCCGTGCGAACCGCGGATTAAGCCGCCATTCCCGCCGCAAACGGGTCTTTGGGGCTGTCCCACTTTGATCAATAATTTGGAGACATTATATTTTGCGGCAAGGATTGCCCGCGGTGAATATAAAAATACGCGCTTTTACACCATTGCCGGCGATTGCGCTTGCCCGGGAGTGTTTGAGCGGAGCGAAAGCTTGACAATCAAGGAAATTTTGGAAAAGACCGGCAATCTGCCGCAATTCAAATTTTTTGTGCAGGCCGGCGGCGGTGCCAGCGGCACCATTATGCTGTTGGATGAATTGGAGGTTCCTTTGTCCGGCGCGGGATCAATCGTGATCTATAACAAAGCCAAAACCGATCCGCGGCAACTGGGGTTGAAATGGATAAATTTTTTCATCGCCGAAAATTGCGGCAAGTGCGTTCCCTGCCGCGAAGGCGTTTATCGCCTGCGCGAAATCTTTTCAGGAGAGCCGCTTGACATCGCGCGGGCGCAAAGCATCGTCAAGCTGCTGGCGGCGGCCAGCTTCTGCCCCTTCGGCAAAGGCGTCGCCAATTCCATCGGCAGTTTGTTGGAGAAATTGTTATGAAATCCAAAGAAAATAATTATGCGTTTGTTGACAGCCAGAATTTGAATTTGAGCGTGCAATCGCTGGGGTGGCGTTTGGATTTTGCGAAGTTCAGAGTTTATTTATCTGCCAGAATACCCCGTCGGCTTTGCCGCGGGGATGAATGGCTGCCCGTAGCGTAGCGTAGCGGAGCGGAGGCTATAAACAAACTTTTCCTACCGCGTAGCGTAAGCGGAGCGGAAGGAATACCTCGGGGCTCTGCCCCGGGGTAGTTTATTTGAAAGAAAAATATGGTGTTTCAAAGGCGTTTTTGTTTATTGGATATGTTGAGGGAAATAACGATTTATACGCTTTTTTGCAAAATGCCGGATTTGTTTGTATTTTTAAACCGACATTAAAGCACAACGACGGTTCAACAAAAGGGAATTGCGATGCGGAGTTGGTATTATGGTCAATGATTGAATATCGAAATTACAATAAAGCGGTTATTGTGACCGGCGATGGTGATTTTTATTGTTTGATTAAGTATTTGATAGAAAATGATAAACTTTTAGCGTTAATGGTGCCGAATAAATTTCAATTTTCAGCATTATTGAAATTTAAAATTTGCCGGAGTTTTTTAAGATTTATGAATGATTTAAAAAAGAAACTGGCATATATTCCGAAAAAGAAAAAGCCCCATAAGGACGAAACCTCATAGGGTTGTTTTTTCCGTTCGTGATTGTATTTTAAGTTTATATTGTTGATTTATTTTGTCAAGTAAAAAATATGAAAATAATCATTGATAATCGGGAGGTGGAGGCAAGGGAGGGGCAGACAATATTGGAGGCGGCGCGGGAGAACGGGATTGAAATTCCGGCGCTGTGTTATCATCCGGATCTGTGCGTGAAGGCAAATTGCCGGATGTGCGTGGTAGAGATTGAGGGAGTGGCGGCTCCACAGGCGGCCTGTGCGACAAAGATAAAAGAGGGAACGAAAGTGGTCACGCAAAGCGAAAATTTGACAGCGTTGCGCAAAAGCAATTTGGAATTGCTTTTGGGCCAGCATCGGCGCGATTGCGCCAAATGTATTTGGCAGGGCAAGTGCGCGCTGTTGAAATACGCGCTGGAACTGAAAGTTGATTTGAATGCCTATCCGCTGCGCAATCCCGAACCCGAAATTATCAAATTCGGGCCGATAATTTTGGACCGGTCAAAGTGCATCAATTGCCGCAATTGTGTGGATATGTGTTCGCGCCAGACCGGTTCCAAGCGCGGGGACGAGGCCGAGTGCAAATCTGATGGCTTTTTGGAATTGGAAGGGCGGGGATATGAAAGCCGGATTTCGCCTTCCGCGGATGAGAAAAAAGATTGCATTTATTGCGCCCAGTGCGTGGTGCACTGCCCGGTGGGCGCGCTGGATGTGGAAAGCGCGGTGGAGGCAGTGGGCGCGCTACTGAAAGATAAAAAAGGGAAAACGCTGGTGGTGCAATTCGCGCCGTCAATCCGGGCGTCAATCGGGGAAATGTTTGGCATTCCCCACGGCCGAGTGGTGACCGGACAATTGGTGGCATCCTTGAAAAAATTGGGATTTGACAAGGTGTTTGACACGAATATGTCGGCGGATTTGACCACCGTGGAAGAGGCCAAAGAGTTGGTGCAAAGAGTCAAGGAAAACAAACCTTTGCCGATGTTCACTTCCTGCTGTCCGGCGTGGATCCGCTATGTGGAATTTTTCCGCCCCGACTTGATTCCTCATATCACCACGGTCAAATCGCCGCAAAATATGCTGGGATCGCTGATCAAAACCCGCTGGGCGGAAAACAACAATATCAATCCCGAAGATATTGTTTCGGTGTCGGCGATGCCTTGCGCGGCGAAAAAATACGACGCGTTCAAGCCCGAAGAAAAAATCAACGATCTGTCGCCGGCGGATTTTGTGTTGACCACCCGCGAACTGGGACGCTTACTGCAGAAGAATCGGATTGATTTGAAAGCTATGCCCGAAGAAATTGCCGATGATCCGTTCGGCGTTTATACCGGCGCCGGCACGATTTTTGGCGCCACCGGCGGAGTGACCGAGGCGGCGGCACGCACGGCGCACTGGCTGATCACCGGCAAGAATATGGAGAAGATTGATCTGGAAGCGGTGCGCGGCATTGAGGGGTTGAAAAAAGCCGAAATTGAGATCGGGGGCGTTAAATTGAAGATTGCGATTGCCAACGGAATGGAAAATGCTAAAATGGTTTTGGACGATTTGGCCAAAGATCCCAAAGCCTACGATTACGTGGAGGTGATGGCTTGCCCGGGAGGATGCATCGGCGGCGGCGGCCAACCCCTGCCGGTCAATAACGAAATTCGCAGAAAGCGCGCGCAAGGGCTGTATTCCGACGATGCGGCCAAAACTATTCGCCTTGCCCACGAAAGCCCGGCGGTCAAAGCAGTCTATGACGATCTGCAAAACGATGAACACAAAATCCACGAAATCCTGCACACGCATTACGCGCAAAAAGGCAAAAGCGAAATCAAAAATAATTAAAAAATAAAAATGAAAAATTAAAAACAACAATTTAAAATTAAAAATTAATTAAAGCGCGCGTTCACGGTTTTTAATTTTTAGTTTTAGTTTTTAATTTTTAAATTTCTGTTTTTAATTTGATTATTATGTCTAAATTATCAATCATTGCGATTAGAAAAGATTTGGTGATAACTGCGGCGTTAACCGGGGCGGCGGCGATGGCGCCGCTGTTCGGCCAGCAATTGGTGACCGGGACGATCGTTAACGCCGCGCTGTTTTTGGCGGTTTTGCTTTCGGGATTTCGTGCCGCCGCGGCGGTTGCGGTGGTGCCGAGCTTGATCGCGGTGGTGGCAGGGACTTTGCCTGCGGCAATGGCGGTGATGGTGCCCCATATTATGGCGTCAAACATCGCGCTGGCGGGGATTTTCACCTTGGGGCGGCGGTTCGGTTATTGGCTGGCCGCGCCGATTGCCGTTTTGGCCAAGTTTGCGATTTTGACGGCGAGCGCAACCGTTGTCTTGTCGGCGATAACCCATGGCAATATCGGCGTGGCGCTGGCGTCAATGATGGGCTGGCCGCAACTTATTACGGGTTTGTTGGGTGCCGGATTGGTTTATGCTCTATTCAAAAGGGAAAAATGAAAAAGTAAAAACGAAAACTAAAAACTAAAAATTTAAAACACATTTTTTAATTTTCATTTTTATGATGGATTTCAACGAAGATACAACATTAAAAGAAGTTTTGGAGTTTTCCAAAGGGGAAGACGTGTTGTTGAAATACAATGTTCCGTGCCTGGGATGCCCGATGGCGCAAATGGAGATGGCAGATCTTACCCTTAAAGATATTTGTTCCGCCTACCGGATTGATCTGAGAAATTTGCTGATTGATCTGAATTTGGCCACGCAAAATGCCATTGAAAAATAGCAAACAATCGTTTCAAGATTGAATTCAGGAAAGGTGTTGCAAAATAATCAGGAATAATGTAACCTGATAACGTTAATGTTGATAAAAAATTCAGTAAAAAATAAAAAACACGTATGGCAATTAAAATTTCAAAAAGCGTGCTGTATCCGGTGCTGTCCCTGTGCGGGTTTGCGGTGATTTCCTTGCTGGCTTATTTCCAGCCGTGGAAAGATATGGGTATGATCGGCAAAACTATCAAGCCGGAGGCGGCGGCGCAAAGAGCGATTGATTACATTAACGAAAATATGCTGTCGCCGGAGATTCGGGCCGAATATGCCGATGTGAAGGAAGAAAACGGAATGTATTCGTTCAAGCTGGTGATTCAGGGCCAGAATTACGCTTCCTATGTTACCAAGGACGGGGCGTTGTTGTTTGCCGAGGGCGTGCCGCAGGCGATCATTTTAGACAAGAAGCTGGAAGAAGAAAAAGCCGCGGCCGAAATTGACAAAAGCGACCGGCCGGAGGTGAAATTGTTCGTGATGAGCTATTGCCCTTACGGGTTGCAGGCGCAGAAAATGTATCTGCCGGTTTATGAGCTTCTCAAAGATAAGGCGGATATGGGAATCTATTTTGTGAACTATGCGATGCATGGCAAGGCGGAAATTGACGAAAATCTGCGCCAATACTGCATTCAAAAAGAACAACCGGAAAAGGTGGCGGCCTACTTGAAATGTTTTGCCGCGGATACCAAATATGCCGAATGTTCCACCGAAGACTGCACGGCTGATTACGGCAAATGTCTGGCTGAAGCGGGGATTGACCAAAATCAATTGAGCTCGTGCATGGCGGCGACCGACAAGGAATTCAACATCACTGCCGATTACAACGACAAATCAACGTGGGTAAGCGGCGTTTATCCGAAGTTTGCCGTCAACGACGATTTAAACACTCAATACGAGGTTCAGGGATCGCCGACGATAATTATTAACGGAAAGGACGCGTCCGGCGCGATTTCTTCGCGGTCGCCGGAAAAATTCAAGCAAGCGGTTTGTGCGGCTTTCAATGAACAGCCGGAAGAGTGCAGCACCGTTTTGTCCGAAGAACAGCCGTCTTCCGGATTCGGCGCGGCGGTTTCCGCCTCCGACAGCGCCGCCGGCAGTTGTAATTAACAAAAAATCAAAATGATCAAGGTCTATTCCACTCCGTTTTGCCCGTATTGTGTCACCCTGAAAGATTATTTGAAAGAGAAAAAAGTTGTGTTTGCGGAAGTTGATGTTTCGGAAAATGAAAAAGAGCGCGACGAAATGGTTGAGTTATCCGGCCAGATCGGCGTGCCAGTGGTTAACATTGACGGCAAAATCATCGTCGGCTTTGACAAGGCGGAGATTGATGCCACTCTCGGATTGAAGTAATTCTAACAAGCCGATGCGCGAATGCGCGTCGGCCTGTTATTAATTTAAAATGTAAAAATCAAAATGGAAAATGATAATGCCAAATTTTAGAATTTATTAATTTTACATTTTTAATTGTCATTTTGAGTTTTGATTTTTCAATTTTACATTTATGAAAATCGCAATCAATGGTTTGGGACGGATCGGCCGCCATGTTTTCAAAATTATCATTGACAAGCATCCGGAATTGGAAATTGCGGCGATCAATGATTTGACTGACGCACAAACAATCGCCCATCTTTTGCGGTTTGATTCCGTCTACGGCCGTTGGGAAAAAGAAATTGAAACTGCGGAAAAGGAATTGATCGTCAAAACGAAAAAAGGCGTCCGGCGCATTGCGATTTTTTCCGAAACCGATCCGGCGAATTTGCCGTGGAAAAAACTGGGCGTGGAGGTGATTTTGGAGTGCACCGGCCGGTTTGTCAAATACGATGACGCGGCCAAGCACCTGATCGCCGGCGCAAAAAAGGTGGTCATTTCGGCGCCCTCAAAAGACGCCGACAAAGTGCCGTCGTATGTTTTGGGCGTTAACGCCGATCAATACAATCCGGCAAAATTTGATGTGATGGATATGGGCTCATGCACCACCAATTGCCTGGCGCCGGTGGCAAAAACCTTGCTGGATAATTTTGGCATCGTCAAGGGTTTTATGACCACGGTCCATGCCTATACCAACGATCAGAAAATTTTGGACATGGCGCACAAGGATTTGAGACGGGCGCGCGCCGCGGGAATAAATATCATTCCCACCAGCACCGGTGCGGCTAAAGCCATCGGCAAGGTGATTCCCGAGTTGAAAGGTAAATTGGACGGCATCGCTTTGCGCGTGCCGGTGGCCACGGGATCAATGGTGGATTTAACGTGCGAACTGGAGCGTGAAACAACTGCCGAAGAAATCAATTCAATTTTGGAAAAAGCCACCGGAAAAAAACCGCTCAAAGGTATTATGGCCTATGAGACCGCGCCGTTGGTTTCCAGCGATTATATCGCCAGCGGCTATTCGTCAATTGTGGACGCGGGCTTGACCATGGCCAAGGGCAATCTGGTGAAAATCGGCGCGTGGTATGACAACGAATGGGGCTATTCCACCCGCCTGGCCGAATTTGCGGAATTCGTGGGCAATAAAATTTAAGATGGAAAAAAGAGAAAATAATTTTGCGTATATTGATGGCGCGAATTTATATAACGGCAGTAAAAGTTTGGGCTGGAAGCTGGACTACCGGCGTTTTCGGATTTGGCTGAAAGACAAATATTCAGTCGAACGCGCATACATTTTTATCGGGCTTGTAGGGAAAAACAGCGGCCTTTATAAGTTTTTGCAGGAAGCGGGCTATACTTTGGTCTTCAAGGAAACTGTCAGCGATAGCGACGGCAAGATAAAAGGAAATTGTGATGCTGGTTTGGTATTGAACGCGGTTTGTGATGCATATGAGAATAATTGCGATAAAGAAATTATCATATCCAGCGATGGCGATTACGCCGGTTTGGTTAAATTTTTGGCGGAAAAAAACAAATTAAGAGTATTAATATCGCCTAGCGTTAGCAAGAAATGTTCGATTTTATTGAAAAGAACAACCGTGCCAATTGCGTATATCGACGACCAAAAACACATTCTTGAGTTAAAAAGAAAAAACCCCCAATAGAGACAAAACTCTACCAGGGTTCTTTTCGTGGTCTATGTAGGTTTATTATAATAGACTAAAATTAAATGTCAAATTAAAACTTATGATCAAGAAAGGGGAGTTATACTGGCCGGAGGGGGAAGGGAGAAAACGGGCGTGGCTCAATTCAAAGAGCGTTTATGCCGCGGCGGAGAAAAATCCGGTAAAATTTTGGGGGAATATCGCCGGGGAATTGGTTTGGCGGAAAAAATGGAAAAAAATTTATGTTGATACTCCGCCGCGCGTGCGCTGGTTTTCCGGCGCGAAATTGAACATCACCGAAAATTGCCTTGATCGGCATTTGGCGGCGCGCAAAAACAAAGCCGCGATTATTTGGGAGGCTGACGATCCCGCCCGTCCGGCGCGGATTTTAACCTATTATGATCTTTACCGCCGGGTGAACAAGTTTGCCAACGCGCTCAAAAAATTGGGCGTTAAAAAGGGCGACCGGGTGGGAATCTATCTGCCGATGATCCCCGAAGTCATCGTGGCGATGCTGGCGTGCGCCCGGATCGGCGCGGTGCATTCGGTGGTGTTCTCCGCGTTTTCGGCGGCGGCCTTGGAGGCCCGTCTTCGGGACGCGGGCGCGGAAATT
>Ga0302246_1002603_pt1 | contig 10622 bp, 9 predicted proteins | sample AAG_UR_Trp_MG_FD_193533 | JGI IMG/M metagenome (GOLD analysis project Ga0302246, IMG submission 193533) | Enriched activated sludge microbial communities from anaerobic digester in WTTP, New Holstein, Wisconsin, United States - AAG_UR_Trp | ecosystem: Engineered > Bioreactor > Anaerobic >...
TAAGAACATCCACCACCTTGCCTTTCCCCTCATCGCCCCATTGCAGGCCTAACAAAACGTCTGCTTTCATCGATATGCATTTATTATCAGGAGACCAATGCTCCGGGATCTGCCAGGGCGCATTGCGGAACCCGGCATCGGAGCGGTTAAAAATAGTATTTTTTTACCAGTGCGAAACGTTAAAAATTCAAGCGACACGCTTAGGGAGCTTCCTGATGATCGCTGTCGGTACGATGACCATAGATGTACAGGGAGTGGTGCGATAACCGGAAGTTGTTCTTTTTGCAAGCCTCCTCAATGATCTCACGGATGCGGGGATCATAGAACTCAAGTACCTGGCCGGAAGGCATGTCAATGAGATGATCGTGCCGGATGGTCGCAAATGTCTTTTCAAACTGAGCAATATTTTTGCCGAACTGGTGCCTGACCAGCAATTTGCATTCCAGCAACAGGTCAATGGTGTTGTATAACGTAGCCCGGCTCACCCTGTAGTTCTTATTCTTCATGGATATGTAAAGCGATTCCACGTCAAAATGGCCGTCGCGGGAATATATCTCATCCACAATGGCGAAACGCTCAGGAGTCTTCCTGTGCCCGTGAGATTCAAGGTATTCCCTGAAAATGGTTTTTACGGTATCTCTTGTCTTTTGATTATTCATACTTAAACCAAATTTAAATAGACGTTCAAAAATAGGATATTTTTCAGAGAAAAGATGGGTAGTGCCGATTAATCATTCAGGTTTTCGACTCGGGTGACTTTGTTGATCCCTTTGACTTTGGCCAGTTCGCCGATGAGGATGTTCAGGTCTTCGGTATTGTGGATATAGAGGAAAAGATCTCCTTCAAAAAGTCCGTCGTGGGTGTCGAATTTGACAGACCGCATGTTGATGCTATGGAGTTTGGAGATGATGGTGGTGATATCGCTGACAAGGCCGATCCGGTCGAATCCGTTCAGGTTCAGGCGGGTGAGGTATGAGAGTTTTTTGAATTTGGTCCATTCGGCGGTTATGATTTTATCACTGCGGCTGGCGACCAGTTTTTCGGCTTTCGGGCATATTTTTTTGTGGATGATGACATGGTCTCCCGAGCTGATGTACCCGATGACGTCATCTCCCGGAATCGGATTACAGCATTTGGCGAGGCTATAGGCGATCTTATCGGGATTTTCCTTTAGGAGGAATGGTTTTTGTTTATCCAGCAAGCCGGTGGCATCTTCTCCCGGTTCTTCCTCTCCCGGGATTTCGATTCCCTTATCTTTTCCCCTGAAGGTGATGTTCCAGTATTTGATGAATTTATTGCGTGATTTCAAGGACAGGATTTTTCCGAGGTCGTCCAGTTGGATGATACCCATGCCCACTTCCGAGAAGAGTTGTTCTTTGTTGTTCAGGTTATAATGGGCGATGATTTTTTTTATGGTATTTGCCACCAGGGGTGCTTTGTGTTTTTTGATGGCTTCTTCGACCAATTCCCTGCCTGCTTCAAGGTGTTGTTTTTTTTCGGAGCGCAGGGCGTTTTTGACCTTGCTTTTGGCTTTGGCTGTGGTGATGAAGCTGAGCCATTGTTGCTGGGGTATCTGGTTTTCGGAGGTCAGGATTTCCACCTGGTCGCCGTTTTGAAGGACATGGCTGGGGGGCACCAGTTTCTGGTTTATTTTGGCTCCGATGCATTTGTTGCCCAGGTTGGTATGGATTTCGTAGGCTACATCGATGACAGTGGCGCCTTTGGGGAGTTTGATGGTTTTTCCCTTAGGGGTGAACACCACGATTTCAGAAGCGAAGAGGTCGAGTTTGAATTCATCGAGGAATTCAAATGCATCGTATTCCGAATTCTCGAGGTGATCTCTTATCCGTTCTATCCAGCGGTCCAGTTCGTTTTCGGGAGCAGGGGCGTCTTTGTACCTGTAGTGGGCGGCGAAGCCATATTCCGCGATCTGGTCCATCCTTTCGGTGCGGATCTGCACTTCTACCCATTTGCCCTGGGGGCCCATGACGGTCACGTGGAGAGATTCGTATCCGTTGGCGCGTGGCATGGTGATCCAGTCGCGGATCCGGTCAGGCTTGGGGGGGTATATGTCTGTCACCAGCGAAAGCACCTCAAAGCACTGTCTTTTTTCTGAAATGTTGGGTTTGGCTTTCAGAATGATGCGGATGGCCAGCAGGTCGTATACCTCATCGAAGGTGACACCTTTGGTATGCATTTTTGTCCAGATGGAGAACATCGATTTCAGCCGGTGGGTAACGGTGCATTCTATACCCTCTTCGGCGAGCCGAAGCTGGATGGGGGCAATGAATTCGTTGACCAGGTAATTCCGTTTTTCTTCCTGGTCGTGAAGCTGGTACAGGAGGTGTTTGTAATCTTCGGGATGTTTGAATTTGAAACTTAGCTCCTCCAGTTCGTTCTTGATGGCATAGAGTCCTAGCCGGTGGGCCAGCGGGGCGTACAGGTAAAGGGTCTCTCCCGACACCTTGAGCTGCTTCAGAGGGGGGAGCGACTCCAACGTCCGCATATTGTGCAACCGGTCGGCCAGTTTTATCAGGATCACCCTCACATCGTCGGAGAGGGTCATGAGCATCTTTTTCAGGGTCAAAGCCTGACGGGTATCCATTTCTCCCGACAGTTTGGTAAGTCCGTCCACGATCCTGGCAACATTCTCCCCGAAGAGGTTGCGGATGTCTTCCGTCGAATAGTCGGTATCTTCCACCACATCGTGGAGAATTGCGGCGATGACCGAGGTGGCGCCAAGGCCGAGGTCGCGCGCCACAACGGTGGCCACTGCAATGGGGTGGATGATATAGGGCTCACCTGATTTTCTGCGGATCCCATCATGGGCGGCATTGGCGAAAAGAAACGCCTTGCCGACCTTCTCCATCCGTTCCGCATCGAACCTTTTTCCGATCTCCCTTTTCAGGTCATCGTAACAGTCGTTGATTTGCCTGATTTCAGCTTTTGTAAACAGTGACATCTTCGATGGTTATCCTTCCTGTTTCTTTTACCAGATAATTGACCCCGATTCCGGCTCGCAATCCGCTCAGGATATCGCGCATCCGGTCGCCGATCAGTACACAGGCTTCCGGGTCGAGGTCATACTCCCCGATCAGGTCCAGGATCATTCCCGGTTCGGGTTTCCTGCACCTGCACCGCCCGGTGAATTCTGGATGGTGGGGACAATGGCGCACGTCAGCAATGACGATCCCTTTTTCACGGAATTGGCTGACCATATAATCGTTCAGAAGCTGGAAATCCTCTTCGGTGTACAGCCCCCTTGCAATTCCTGCCTGGTTTGTCACTACAAAAATAAGATATCCCTGGGAGGAATATTCCCGTACCAGTTCAAAAATTCCTTCCCTGAATTCGAAATCTTCAATTCTGAAAACGTAGTTCTTTTCCACGTTGATGGTTCCGTCGCGATCGAGGAAAAGCGCCTTATTCTGCATGGTTCCCGTATCAGTTGTCAGCCGTCGTTTTTCCCGAAGATCCGTTGTTCCACCTCTTCGCAGATGACATGTCCCAGGAGCATGTGGGCTTCCTGGATCCGGGGTGTGTCGGCCGAGGGAATACGGAGGGTGATGTCAGCCAGCGAAAGCAGATCTCCCCCGGTTGCCCCGGTAAGGGCGATGGTGCGGATCCCTGCTGCGGAGGCATAACGGGCAGCCCTGACGATATTGGGTGATGTCCCCGATGTGGAGAGGAGGAGAAGCACGTCGCCCGGTGCGGCGGCCCCTTCGAGATAGCGGGCAAAGGAGTAACTGTAATCGTAATCGTTCGACACAGCGGTCAGAAACGGAATATTGAGGTTGATGGCCTCGGCATTCAGGGCTGTGCGGTCGAGATAGAATTTCCCGGAAAGCTCTGCGGCAAGATGCTGGGCATCGGCGGCACTTCCCCCGTTTCCGCAGAAGAGCACCCTTCTTCTGCCTTTCAGCGCTTCTGAAATGATACGGATGGCCTCCTCCGTTTTGTCCAGCAGATCACTATCAGTGAGCAGCGCTTCTTTCACCAGAATTGCCTTACGAATGGTCCCCGTAATTTTTTCTCGCATCACATTCTTCCTTTAAATCGTAAAACAGCTTTGTAAAATGATCCCATCCAAACCGCTGCTTTTCTGCAGCCACATAGGTTTCAAACGTTTTTTTCCGGTCATTGGAAAAGAAATCATGGAGAGCCTCAGCGATTTCCCCGGCTTCAGGCTGGCATACATACCCTGCTCTGCCGTGTGCGACGGTTTCAGCCAACCCGCCGACACGGGTCACCAGCATCGGCTTGTTGAAATGATAGGCTACCTGGGTTACCCCGCTTTGGGTAGCACTTTTGTAAGGTTGGACAACAATGTCGGCGGCATTGAAAAAGTCTTCCACCTCGCTGTTGGGAATATAACGGTCAAAGAAGAGAACCTGCTCTTCCAGGGCTGATTTTTTCACTTTGTCGAGATATTTCTCCCTGTCGGAATAAAACTCTCCGGCCACGATCAGCCTGACGTTTTGGTGTTTCAGCCGCGGCTCCTTCATCGCATCGATCACCAGGTCCAATCCCTTGTAATCGCGGACCAGTCCGAAGAAGAGCATATACCGGTAGCCGGGGTCCAGGCGAAGGTTTCTCAGAGCTTCTTCCCTGCCGTAGATCCGGCCATAGTGGTCGTAAATCGGGTGGGGTCCGTATTTGCGGGGTTTATTGGGGTCGAAACCATCCAGGTCGTCCATGACGCTTTTTGACATCACCACGATGCCATCTAACGAATGGATGAAATAGGCGGTCAGCATCCTGTCGCCCGGTTTTTTCTCGTGGGGCACGATGTTATCGGCAAGGCCCAGGATCAGGGAGTGCCGGTTTTTGCGGATGATCCTGCAAATGGTCCCCAGGGAAGGCCCTATGAAAGGAATCCAGAAGCGGGCAATGACCAAATCGGGCCTTTCCTTCCGGAGGGAGATCCCCGTCCTGATCCAGTTCAGGGGGTTGATGGCGTTGATTTTCCTGGTTATGATGATCCCTGCAGGGGGCGGATCATCGGTGAACTGTGTTTTTCCGGGGAAAAGGAATCCGGGGTACTGCAACGTAAAAGTGATGATTCTCACGTTGTGCCCATCCCTCCCCATGGCGAGGGCCAGCCTCTCATTCAGGGCGGCGATCCCCCCCCTGTACGGATGGGCAGGACCCAGAATTACAACTTTCATTGAAATGACGTGTTAGTTTCAGATGAGCAACAATGGTTGCCTCTTCATCCAGGTTACGAATTTAGGAAATGGAATAAGAAAAACAGCACATTCTCGTTATTTTGCCGGTTTTATTTCCTTTTCGATGAATGTGATCAGCTTTTCTGTTTCATCGGGATGAAACCATGTGATGGCCTGATCCCTGCGGAACCATGTCAATTGCTTGCGGGCATATCGCCTGGTATTGGATTTGATCTGTGCGATGGTTTCTTCCCTGGTGCATGCGCCGTCAAAAAAAGAGAACCACTCGCGGTATCCCACCGTATTGAGGGCATTCAGGGACCGGAAGGGTAACAGCCCCCGGGCTTCCTCTTCAAGTCCGGCAGCCACCATCTCGTCCACCCTCCTGTTGATCTGCTCATACAAGCTCTTCCTGTCCATGTTCAGTCCGCACTTCAGGATCCTGAAAGAGCGTTGTTTCTTTTCACGTTTCAGAAAGGAGGAATAAGGCTTGCCTGTCATCATGCAGATTTCCAGTGCATGGAGCAGCCTTTTGGGATTATCAGGGTCGACTGTCCGGTAGTATTCGGGATCCAGCTGACGAACCAGTTCCCTCAGGCTCCCGATCCCTTCTCTGTGGTATTGGCGGAGGAGTTGGTCCCTGATGAGGGGATCGATGGTGGGAAGGTCATCGATCCCGTTGCAAACGGCATCGACATACAGCATCGATCCGCCGGTGAGGACCACGACAGGAGACCGGCGGAAAAGCCGGTTCAGCAAAGCGATGGCTTCCTCCTCATAGCGGCTGGCATTGTAATAATCGGAGATGGAGAGGTTCCCGATGAAATGGTGCCTTACAAGCGCCAGCTCTTCCATAGAAGGAACGGCGGTTCCGATCCTCATCTCCCTGTACATCTGCCGGGAGTCGGCCGACAGGATCTCCGTCCCGAAATGGCGGGCTGTTTCCAGGCTGACCCTGGTCTTGCCGACTCCTGTCGGACCTGCTATGACCACCAGTGTAGAATCCATTTTTCGTTGCAATTTACTGGGACAAAGATACAATTGCGGGAATAAAAAAACTGACCGGCATGAGAGGCCGGTCAGTTTCAGATTCCGTAAAAAAAAGAGAATTCAGCTCAGAAAGAGGAACTAAAGGACATATTCCTCCATCTCCCCGAAAATTTCATAATAGTCAGTCAGGATGCCATAATCAGCATTTGGTTTTTTCTTATTAAGTTTATCGAACACCTCTTCCTGAAGCTCCTCATCCATGATCTGAACCGGTGCTTTACCCCGGTTCATCCTGACAAGTGGTTCCCTGAGATTCTTTTCCATAATCGTTCCGGTTAGTTGTATCTGTAAATATCGGTCATTCATTAAATCAAAGACATACCGGAAAAACCGGATGCCGGGTTTCATCAGGTCGCCGAGCAGCGTGTTCCGTATGGGGAATACCCTGGCTGTTTTCAATCCGCCCGATTGTGTAACTTCTATTTGTTCTCTTCCACGTGCCAGCGGTATGAAAAACGAGGCGAGTTCCAAAGGCTGAAAACCAAGGCAGGACTGGAGGGCAAGGTGAAGATCAAAAAAGGAGTGTTGTGAATCAGCATCAATTTCCAGCTGAAAATGTGGGGATTCCTGACAACTACACCTGAATTGATAAATCATAAGTTGATGGATTATGCCGGGTCAAATTTATAAAGGAATTTTCATAATAAGCAACAGTTTAAAAGCTTCAGGGAGGTGTGACCTTGCGGTGCCAACCCTGTAAAATGTGGTTCAGACAGAAAAAGAGCAGGCATATCTTCTTATGAATGAGAGATTAAATCGGGTATTCCATTCTCGGTGGATGAAACATTTGTTCTAATAAAACCGATTTATAAAAAATGTTAAATCTTTTTTGGTTGGCAGACGTGCAGCCAATGCCACTTCGTAAAACCTTTGCCCGGCAATATCTTATACCAGGGGCCTGGCGGTTGTTGTCAAGGGTTGTTGTCCTGTCCGGAAGGCCGCGGTACCAGGCTTGGCTTATGCTCTGCCGTAATGAACGAAAAAAGGGGCGATTGTCGCCCCTTTCATTATGTTAATGTATGGTTGTTTACTTAACAGAATTCATGTATTCAATGAGTTCCACGAGTTTGGTGGAGTAGCCCCATTCATTGTCGTACCAGGCGACGATTTTCACGAAGTTGTCATTCAGTCCGATTCCGGCGCCGGCATCGAAGATTGAGGTTCTGGGATCGCCCAGGAAGTCAGTCGATACCACGGCATCTTCGGTATAGCCGAGGATGCCTTTGAGTTCTCCTTCGGAAGCCTTTTTCATGGCGGCGCAAATTTCAGCGTAGGGGGCCGGTTTTTCGAGGCGGCAGGTGAGGTCGACGACCGAAACGTTGGGGGTGGGTACGCGGAAAGCCATCCCGGTGAGTTTCCCTTTCAGGGAGGGGATCACCTTGGTGACGGCTTTGGCAGCTCCGGTGGAGGAAGGGATGATGTTCTGCCCGGCGCCGCGTCCGCCTCTCCAATCTTTCTTCGAAGGACCGTCGACGGTTTTCTGGGTGGCCGTGGTGGCATGAACGGTGGTCATCAGTCCTTCGACGATGCCGAAATTGTCATGCAACACCTTGGTGACGGGGGCCAGACAGTTGGTGGTGCAACTGGCATTGGAGACGAAGTCCATGTCATTGGTATAGGTCGTATGGTTTACTCCCATCACAAACATGGGTGTGTCATCTTTCGAAGGAGCCGACATCACCACTTTTTTGGCGCCTGCATCAATATGCCCCTGGGCTTTGGCTTTGTCAAGGAAGAGACCCGTGGCTTCCACCACATATTCGGCACCCACTTCATTCCACTTCAGCAAGGCAGGTTCCTTTTCCTGGGTTACCCTGATCTTAGTGCCGTTCACCACCAGCATGCCGTCTTTCACATCCACGGTGCCCTTGAAGAGACCGTGCGTCGAATCATACTTCAGCATGTAGGCAATGTAATCGACATCCAGCAGGTCGTTTATCCCGACCACTTCGATGTTCTCCTTTGTCATGGCGACCCGGAAAACCAACCTTCCGATGCGCCCGAATCCGTTAATCCCAATTTTTATTTTTGACATAGCCGATAAGATTTATAAATGTTAATAGACTAGAAATATCTACAGAATGTTAATGGTCTGATATTGCAAAGTAAACATTAATTATTTGATTTGTCGGGCATCGCCGTCATACTTTTTCCCTGAAAGGTTGAAGGTTAAGATTTTCTTAAACCGGTGACCTCCGGGGAAGATCCTCCGGCGCAGTTTCCCCGGCAGTTCCTAACCTTTCCTGACTTGCCAGGCGTGTGGGGCAGGAAACACCCGAAATCCGGTTCAGGATGGTCTCCGGCACGGAAATCCGGTTCACGGAAACTGTTTTATTTACCATATATATAATAATGGTATAAAATCCGTAAAAGTTATCCCCGGGGCGGCGTTCCGACTTCATGGGGCACTGCTCCCCCGGGAAGGGAGGTATAAGCCGGACAGTCGCAGGTTTTGCAGGAAACAAATCCCGTCAACAGCAGCAACAGGAGGATTACCGGCAAACCAAAGCAGCTTTTTTTACGCTTCATGGTTCAAATAGAATTAAAATCAAATATTTTTTTTTGAGTTGAACGCATTTCTTTAAAAAAACGTATATTTGACCGGCCATTTTTCAGATAACCGGTAGGTTAATCGGCTCCCGGGATCGGGGAAATGAACAGGTTACATATGATAATTAAACCAGAAAATGCCGGATTGTTAACAATTACCGGAGAAAAAGATGAAATTAGTTCAGAAATAATGAATCAATTATTTTGTACATTGCGTTTAAATTTAGTAGGTTTGTATTATGAGATAAAAAAATAGGACAAGTATGTCTTAAAATCTATAATTTTATTAATAAATCAAAATCAATCAATCAATTAAGTTCAATTAAAAGCAAGTTGCTATGAAAAAATTTACTAGAGATTTCTTGCTCGGAGAACTTGGCATTTGGTGTCACCTCCGAAAAATTGGCCTTGGATTGGTATTGGTATTCCTGACGACCTTTGCATTTGCACAAGGTAACCAGGTTACCTATCAGTTGAAGGTTGGTGGTTATGATAATTGTTATCGGATCGATAACACTTATCAGATTCCTGTATATATGCAGGATTTTCTGAAAATCAAACAGTTCGCTCTGGAGCTCACCTTCCCGAACGTAACTGATTTTGATTTCACAGGAGTTACGGGCGTACACCCCAGTCTGTCGACTGCGACTTTCGCGGAGGCAGGCGGGAAAATAACAATGAACTGGTCGAGTACGACGCCTGTCACCCTGGAGCCTGTCGGTGAAGATATCAGGGTGTTCACCCTTAAATTTACCATACCTGCGTACCTGCACCACTATTCCGTGGCCAACCAGTTTGTATTCCAGACGGCATTAAACTGGAGCAAGGTGGAGCTGTGGAATGATGCCGGTCAGTGCGACATTCTCAATTCGAATATCTTCAACAATAGCCTGAAGGTGACTGAGAAGTGGCAGGAAGTTGTGGTGGACGGCGCTGTTGCCAACTGCGAGGGCGACAATGTCACCGTTGAAGTAACCACTCCCGCCCATGTAGACGGGATGCTGTACTCTTTCAACGGGGATACCTATATGCCCCTCAACAAGTCGGAAGTGTATGCCCCTTCGGTGGACAACCAGTTGATCATCCAGGATGCCTCCTGCATTTCCTATATCAAGAAATTTGACGTGGAGGCGGTAACCCCGCTCACTTTCACTGTGGCATCACCTGTCTATACCCTTTGCCCTGGCGGCAACGGAGATATTGAGATTGTGGCCAAAAACGGCACCAAACCTTATATTTATTATGTTGTTCCTGAAAGCCAGTGGGAACATGGCGACCAGGTTTATCAACATCTTCGGAACGGCAACAAAACCATTCTAAACAAGTATACCTTCTCCAACTATGTGGTGCAGCGTCCTCCTGGAATATACTGGGTGGCCGTTCAGGATGCCAATGATTGTGTCCCGATTTCCGGATCCTACATGATGGCGTCGTGGAAAACGGTTGAAGTGATCGATAATCTGGAACCGATCGAAGTTACCGATGGCGAAGATATGAAACTGATGACCACTTGCTTCGGGCAGGATGACGGCCGGATCCAATTCTCTATCTCTGGCGGTACCCCGTATGAAGAGGGATACCATGTTTCTGTCAACGGCGTTTATGTTGGGAAAAGGTTGGTATATGACAGCAATGTCGATGTGCTTTGCGGTACGATTCCCTGCAACAAAGAAGTTCTGGAACCGGGCAAATATACTTTCGTGATCACCGATGCCAACGGCTGTGAATTTACGGTCGAATATACGGTGGAGGAACCCGATAAAATCGTGTTTGAGGTCGATCATACCGATGCCGGTTGCGATGAGCCTGTGGGTGAAATCTGGATTCGCGAGGGTAGCATTTCAGGTGGTTCAG
>Ga0302246_1002607_pt1 | contig 10615 bp, 10 predicted proteins | sample AAG_UR_Trp_MG_FD_193533 | JGI IMG/M metagenome (GOLD analysis project Ga0302246, IMG submission 193533) | Enriched activated sludge microbial communities from anaerobic digester in WTTP, New Holstein, Wisconsin, United States - AAG_UR_Trp | ecosystem: Engineered > Bioreactor > Anaerobic >...
AACGCCTGCCGTGCCTTTCCACCCGGCAATGGAGGTGTCTGTTTGCGGACGCTGACAGACTTCGCAGGATATGTTACAGTTACGCCAAGACCCGTAGTCCAACCCCGCGTTATCCCGTCGCCCCGTTGCGGGGCACCACGCCGTTGAAGGCTGCGGGCGCTCACCGCCCACAGGAGAACGGACATGACACGCATCGAAGCCGCCATACTCGCCTCGTTCGTAGCGGACTCGCTCGCACTGGGCGCACACTGGGAATACGACCAGCAGCACATCCTTCAGGAATACGGCCGCATGACGGAAATGCGCGCCCCCGGAAGGCGCGGATACCATGCCGGAAAGGCTCTTGGCGACCTGTCGCACTACGGCGACCAGACCATGTTGCTCTTCAGGTCCGTGTCGGCCCTGGGGCGTTTCGACCTCGCAGACTTCGCCCGGAGATGGGTCGAGGAGATGTCGCACTACAAGGGCTACATGGACAAGGCGACCTTGGGCGCGCTCGAGAACTTCCGGGCCGGACGCCCCCCTTCGGCGACAGGCGCCATCACCAACGACTTCGCCGGTGCTTCACGCATCGCACCGCTTCTGGCAGTCCATGCCGCAGCGCCCGATGTGCTTGTCGAGGCCGCACGTGCGCAGACGCTCATGACGCACGGGGCACCCGTCATCGGCGACGGTGCCGCGTTCTTCGCCCGCACCGCGTTGTACCTGCTTGATGGCGCAGGCATGGAGGACGCGTTGCGCAAGGCCGCGTCAGAACCTTACGGTGCCCTGCCCGCGCAGGACTGGGTGGAGTTCGCGCTCATGGCGGGTGGCACCGATACCTCTGCTGCCATTGCAAGGTTCGGCCAGTCATGCGGTATGCAGGGCGCCTTCTGCGGGGTGGTGCACATGGCGGTGCGTCACGAACACGAACCGGAGACGGGCCTTGTGGAGAATGTCATGGGCGGAGGCGACTCGTGCGCGCGCGGGCTCATGCTGGGGATGCTGATGGGCGCGCGCCACGGTGGCGAGTGGTTGCCCCGGAGATGGCTTGATGCATTGCGTGTGACCGGAGAGGTGCGTGACTGGTTCGAGTCGCGCTAGGTCTTTTGGCTGACGCGGGGGGGCGTTCCTCTCTGCCCGTCGTTTGAGCGGGTTGCACCCGTGCGCGAAGCGCGTGTCATGGATGGCGGCCCGACATGCGGTCATGCCACTTGAGATTGCAGCACATAGCGGAGATGAGACAGGGGCGACCCGGCTTGGCCGGGTCGCCCCTCACGCTACGCGGAACCCCTTCCGCGGAAACGACAGTGGGAGGGCATGGTGCCCTGTGCGCGATACCTACTGCACGGTATCGCAGGAAGTGGTGGAGGCGCGGGTGCTGGCTTCGCGCGCGGCGTCAATCTGGGCCTTCACCTTGTCGGAGTTGCGCCATTCGGCGAACAGGGCCTTCCATGTGGCGAAGTCGAGGAACCCCTTGTCGAGTTGCTCTTCATGGGTCTGCACCCATACGCCGAAAAGCTGAATCTCGTTCTGGAAGGTGGTGCTGCCGAAGACGGTGGCGGGCACGCCGTCACGCATCCGTTGCCCTTCGACGTGGGCGGCCACGTAGGTGCACACGGCCTGCTGCGAGGTGGTGTGGTCGATGACCTGTCCGTTGAGGGCCTCGACCAGCGGCACGAGGTGGGCGTGCTGTTCAGTGATGCGCGCAAGGCTGGCTTCGGGCACCTCGATGGTCAGCGTGTCGCCCTCGCCTTCCTTTATGAAATAGAACCGCAACCAGTTCTCGAACATCAGGATTTCGCAGATGTCCTGAACGGCATTGGTAAATTCGCTGGACATGGTGTCTCTCCTTGCTTGGTGGGTCGCGTGGACAGGGGCACTATGATTCCGGTGCGGCGTCAGCGTCAAGTCCAATTTTTCACAAGCCGCTTGCGAGAAGGTGGCAGCGGGCCGTGTGGCTCATCTGCCCCGTTCCCGACACCGTGTGCCATATCGGGTCGTCGTCTGTGCATCGGGCGATGGATTCGGCGCAACGCGGGTGGAAAGGGCAGCCCGTAGGCACGGCGAGTGGGCTTGGCAGGTCGCCCGAGAGGGCCGGACGCCGCGTCCGGCGCGAAGGGTCGCGTCCGGGGGCCGCTGCCAGCAGGGCCCGGGTGTAGGGGTGCGCCGGGGTCCGCAGCAGTGCGTCGCGGGGGCCGTATTCGACCACCCTGCCCAGATACATGACCGCCATGCGGTCACTCATGTGCCCCACCACCCCGAGGTCGTGGGAGATGAACAGGTAGGCAAGCCCCATCTCGTCCTGCAGGTCGCGCAGCAGATTCAGCACCTGCGCCTGTACAGAGGCGTCGAGCGATGAGACGGCCTCGTCGCAGACCACGAGGTCGGGGTTGCTGATGAGGGCCCGCGCCACGGCGATGCGCTGCCGTTGCCCGCCGGAGAATTCGTGCGGATAGCGGCTGGCGTGTTCCGGTCGCAGGCCCACCCGGTCGAGCATGGCGGCGACCCGTTCGCGGCGCCGGGCTGCGGAGGAACGGCCGGAGGCCGTCAGTGGTTCGGCCATGCTGCGGCCCACCGACATGCGCGGGTCGAGCGATGAGAAGGGGTCTTGGAACACCATCTGTAGCCTGCCGGTAAGGCTGGTCTGCGCCTTCGTGCCGGGGGTCACCAACGAGTCCCCGTCGAGCAGGATGTCGCCGTGCGTGGGGTCAAGCAGGCGTACGACCAGCCGTGCCAGCGTCGATTTGCCGCACCCGCTTTCGCCCACGAGGCCGAGGGTCTCGCCCTTGTCGACGGAGAGGCTCACGCCGTCCACCGCCTTGAGCGTCAGCGGTGTGGGGTCGAAGAACCCCCGCCGGACGGTGAAGTGGCGTGAGACGTCACGCAGTTCGAGCAGTGGTGTCATGACGGGTTCTCCATGGGGATGCATGGGCGTTGGTGCATCTGCGTGAATCGCCTTCGGGCTGGTATCGGCTTCGGCCTTCCCCCTGCCCGCAGTGCGGGGTGTGCAGTCTTTCCGTGCAGGCTGCCCCGTATGCGGTTCAGTCGTCGGCCTCGCTCACGCCCGCATCGGCGAATGTGGCCATGTCGTTGAAGATGTCGGCGGCGGCCCGCATCAGGAACATGGCGAGTGCCCCGCCCGTGCCTTCTCCGAGGCGCAGGCCGAGGTGCAGCAGCGGCTGGGCATTGAGCGCATCGACCACGCTACGGTAGCCGGGTTCGGCCGAGGCATGGGACAGAAAGCAGTAGCCGCGCACGTCCGGGCATATCTTCCACGCGGCGGTGAACGCAGCCGTGGAGATGAACCCGTCGATGACACAGGCGAGGCCGTGCCGCGCGGCCCCGATGACCAGCCCCGCCAGTGTGGCGATTTCGATGCCGCCCAGCGCCGCGAGGGTGGCGACAGGGTCGCCTGCCTCCACGATATGGCGGTTCACCTCGAGCGCGCGGCGGATGACCTCGACCTTGTGGCGGACGGCTTCGCTTGCCAGCCCCGCGCCGGGGCCGGTGATATCGGCGGGGTCGAGACCGAGATAGGCGCAGTAGAGGGCGGTGGATGGAGTGGTGTTGGAGATGCCCATGTCGCCCGTGCCAACGCAGCGGCAACCGTCGGCAGCGGCTTCTTCGGCAAGCGAGATGCCCAGCAGCAGGGCCTTTTCGCAGGTCTCGAGGCTCATGGCGGGGCCACGGGCGATGCTGGCGGTGCCTTCGGCCACCTTGCGCTGGATGAGTGCGGGGTGTTCGGGGAACGGTCCGCCAAGGCATCCGGCGTCCACCACGCGCAGGTCGACGCCCGCCGTGCGGCACAGCACGTTGATGCCAGCCCCGCCGTTGGCGAAGTTGAGCACCATCTGTCGGGTGACCTCCTGCGGGAAGGGGCTCACCCCTTCGGCCGAGACGCCGTGGTCGCCCGCCACGGTGAAGACGCGGGCCGGGTCGACGCGCAGCGGGCGCCGTCCTCCGGCGATGCAATAGAGACGCGCCGCCAGTTCTTCGAGCCTGCCGAGGCTGCCGCGCGGTTTGGTCAGGTTGTCCAGATGGGCCTGTGCAGCAGCCATGAGGCTCTGGTCGACAGGGTTGATGGCGTCGATGACGCTACGCAGTTCGTGGTTCATGGTCGCTCCTGTGATGCTTGGCGGCAAGGTAGCGTCTGCATGGGGCGTTGGCAATCGCCCATGCGTTCACAACAGGTCGGGCTTGCAGTATAGGGATAAGGGATAGAGGTCACGCACACCCGATACGCGAAGAGGTCCCCCATGCCCAGTCCGCATATGTCGTCACATGATCCGGCGTCCTGTAGCCGCCCTGCCGGAGACTCCCCGCCTTCCTGTGCCTGCCCCGGTGCGTCGGGCCCGCTTCCGCGAACGGATTGGGGCGTGCCTGCTGAAGGGGGTGTCGTATCGCTGCCATTGCGGTCTGTCGCACGGCGCACCGGGAGAGTTGCCAGCAGGAGGCGCGCCGTGCTGCGGGTGCTGTGCCTCTGCCTGTCATGCCTGTGTGTGCTGGGCGGCCCTGACTCGCAGCCGGTCGCGTTCGCTGCGGTGGACCCTGCCAGCCCGCGCGTGACCCCGGTGGTGCAGGCTGTGCAGCGGGTGGCGCCCGCTGTCGTCAACATCACCAGTGCCCGCGTGGAGGAGCGCCGCGTCAATCCCATGCCGGGACTCCTCGATGACGAGATGCTCGACCAACTGGCGCCGGGGCTGCCGAAACAGCGCGTCACCTCGCGCAGTCTGGGGTCTGGGGTCATCATCGACGGAGAGCGCAGGCTCGTGCTCACCAACGCCCATGTCATCGCCGGGGCCACCAGCATCGCCGTGCGGCTGCTTGACGGGCGCACCTTCACGGCAGACCTCGTGGGCGCAGACCCGGACTTCGACCTCGCGGTACTGCGCCTTGCCGGCGCGGGACGCCTGCCCGAGGCCCCCATGGCCCACTCCGCCGACCTCATGCCGGGAGAGACGGTGCTCGCCATCGGCAATCCCTTCGGTTTTTCGCACACCGTGACCACTGGGGTGGTCTCCGCCCTCAACCGCACCATCCGCAGCAAGGACGGGCTCTTCACCGACCTCATCCAGACCGACGCCGCCATCAACCCCGGCAACAGCGGCGGCCCCCTTCTCAATATCCTTGGCGAACTCATCGGCATCAACACGGCGGTCTATGCGCGGGGCGAGGGCATCGGCTTCGCCATCCCCATCGACAAGGCCCGTGGCGTGGTGGAGGAACTTCTGGGACAGGGGCGCGTCAGCCCCGTGTGGCTTGGCCTCTCCGGGCAGAACGTGGACCCGCGTACCGCCTCGGTGCTCGGTCTTGGCAAGGTGGCGGGGCTTCTCGTCACAGAGGTTTTCGCAGGCGGTCCGGCAGCCACCGTGGGCCTTGAACCGGGCGATGTCATCCTCTCCATCAACGGGCACGATGTGGGCGGCAAGGACGAGTACCTGCTGCTGGTGGGCAACTACACCCATAAGGACGTGCTGCGCGTCATCATCATGCGTGGCGGTCAGGAGCGCGAATTGCGGGTCGTTCCCGCCATCTTCGGACGGGCCGACGCCGAACGGCTGGCGGCACAGCGCTGGGGCGTCATCCTGCAACAGGGGCGCGGCGGGCTGGTCATCGCCGAAGTGCGTCCCGGAAGCCCCGCCGCACAGCTGGGTCTGGCACGCGGTGACGTGCTGCGCGCCGTGGGGCCGCGTCAGGTCGAAAGCCTTGATGATTTCGCGGTGGCCTATCGTCGGTATCAGCTGAACGCGCAGGTGCTGGTACAGGTGCAGCGGGGGGCGCGTCTCTACCATGTAAGGCTCGTGTTGCAATGAGCGGCGCGGGTCACCGGGCTTTCTGCGCGGAAGGCTTGACACCCTTGGGGCCGAAAGCTATCAGCAGGAACAAGTGCTGAACGTGCCCCTGACATGCGAAGCGACATTACTCCTGACATGTCAGGGTGATATCATGAAAAGGGGGCGCATAGGCGCTCACAACAAAACGCCCGGAGGAAGACATGGGTTGGACTGTTACTGTTGACACTGACAAGTGCACTGGCGACGGCGAATGCGTGGACGTGTGCCCCGTTGAAGTTTACGAACTTCAGGACGGCAAGGCTGTTGCCGTGAATGAAGAAGAGTGCCTCGGCTGCGAGTCCTGCGTGGAAGTCTGTGAAGCCGGTGCCCTCACCGTCGAAGAGAACTAGACGCAACTCGTTCCGCACCGTTTTCGTGCCGCCGGACGACGCAACTCGCCGCCCGGCGGCATTCGCATAGGGCCTTCGACGCACCCCGCAAGCGGGGCCGCCCGCGTCCCCCTGTGGACGGCGTTCCGCGCTGCATCCTGCGCAGCCCACCCCGTCGCACGTTCCGGCGCATGGCCGATGGCAGCGAGGCCGACCTCCGGTCGGCGTCTGCCGACGCCCGCGCCGCATCCCAAGGAGCGCAACTACCGCAATGAACATCGACCTTTCGGCCATCTTCGCACAATACGAGGCTCTCGTGGCAGAGACAGACGCCCTGTTCGAGCGCGTCCGTGCGCTGCACCCCGACTGCGTGACCTGCGGTCTCGGCTGTAGCGACTGCTGCCATGCCATGTTCGACCTGAGCCTTGTCGAGGCCATGTATCTGAACGGCAAGTTCGCGGCTTCCTTCGACTTCGGCCCCGAGCGCTCCGCTGTGCTCGAACGCGCGAGCGACGCCGACAGGCACGCCTACCGCATCAAGCGCCGCATGTACCGCGAATCGGAAGACGGCCGCCCGGCAGAGGACATCCTCGCCGAGGCCGCCCGTGAGCGCGTCCGCTGTCCGCTGCTTGGCGAGGGCGACGCCTGTGTGCTGTATGCGCACCGGCCCATCACCTGCCGCCTGTACGGCATTCCCACCGCCATCGGGGGCAAGGGCCACACCTGTGGCAAGACGGCCTTCCGCGCTGGCGAGAAGTACCCCACCGTGGCCGTGGACAGGATTCAGGACCGCCTCGCGGCCCTGAGCAAGGAGATAGCCGTGGCCGTGGGCAGCCGCTTCAGCGAACTGCATCAGGTCTATGTGCCCGTTTCCATGGCGCTTCTCACCCGCTACGACGACGCCTACCTCGGCATCGGCAAGCCGAAGAGGGACGACTGATGATATCCGCCTCCATCTACAGAGACGGTACACCGCGCGTGCTCACTCCCGAAGAGGAGGAGCAGAAGCGCGCCATCTACGAGAAGATGGCCCCCCGCCGCCGCAAGTTCATCGACCGCATCGGCTACGAAAACTGGGACCCCTTCCAGAAGCCCAACGACCCGATGGAACTGCGGCAGGACGTGACCAAGCGCACGACACAGCAACTCGTCCGCGAATTTCTGCAAAGCTCCAAGGTCAAGGACTACTCCAACGAATACGGCCGTGGTGCGCTCGAAAGCGCTCTCGGCATCATCAACAAGGACGAGAAGTACCGCGGAATCTTCGATTTCTGCATCTGGTACTACAAGCTTCTGCTCAAGGAGGGCCACGTCGATGAAGGCCAGATATGAAGACCTCGACGAATACATTGCCGACCTGCGGGCCGAGATAGCCCAGAGCGAAAACTGCGCGAACCACCACTACAACCTCGGTCTCGCCCTGCTTTCGAAGCGCGATTTCGTGGCTGCCGAGGAGTCGTTCCTCAACGCCGTGCGCAACTCACCCCGCCTTGCCGAGGCCTATGTGCAGCTTGGCGGCATCTGCCTCCAGCGTGGCGACCTCGAAGGCTGCCTGCGCTACAACGAAGAGGCCGCGCAGTCGCGTCCCAAGTTCCCCGTGGCGTGGAGCAACATCGGCTTCGTGCACCTGCAGCGCGGTGAACCCGAGAAGGCCATCGCGGCCCTCAAGAAGGCCCTCAAGTGGCAGCCCGACTTCATTCAGGCCATGGCCACCATGGGCGCGGCCTTCTACATGGAGGGCGACTACGAGGCCTGCATCAACATCAGCAACGAGGCCATCAAGAAGGAGCCCTCCTTCGGCCCGGCCTACAACAACCTCGCCCTCGCCTACTTCGAGCTTGGCGACTTCGCCAAGTCCGTGAAGTTCGCCGACCTCGCCATGGAGAACGGCTTCGAGGTGCGCCCCGAGTTCCTGAAGGAGCTCGAAGCCCATCGCTAGGGCACATCGCTGCGCCTGAAGGGTGCACGTAGCGCCGTGCACAGTGCCGTAACGGGGCGGAGAGGGTTGCTACACCCCCTCCGCCCCTTCCTTGTTTCTCGTCGCAGATGCATTCCCAGACGTATGCCCGTCATGTGCCCGCCATGTGCTCGACAGGCGTCCGGCCAGACGTTCGGCCAGACGTTCGGCCAGACGTCCTGCCAGACGTCCTGCCAGGCGTCCGGCAAACACCTGCCTCGCAGTGTATGGCACCATGTCTGGTGCCCTGTCGTCCTGCGCGAAGCACAACCGCACGTCGGCGGCGTCCAGAGAGGGAACATGCCAGACGTGCAGCATGGCGCCACCCGAGTCGCCGTCATCCGGACCGGGCACCTTTCCCAGTCGTGACAGTTTCTTACTGCCAACGCTGACGCTTCTGTGCTATAGTCTGTCTATTCACGTAGAGTCATGAAAAGGCTGAAAAGTACTTGCATGTTAGCAGAAAAATGCTATCAGCAATCATTACTTTTGGCTGTTATGGAGCGCACGGCGGGCTGGCCGGGCTCCTTGTAGGTATCACGGTAACACCTCAACGGCATCCCGGCCGGGATTCCGCCAAAGGGGGAGCGTATGGACGTCGTCATGCTGTCACGGCTGCAATTCGCGGTAGCCGTCTTCTTCCACTTCATCTTCGTGCCGCTCACGCTGGGCCTCTCTGTGCTGCTTGCGGTCATGGAAGCGCTGTACGTGCGTACCGGCGAAGAAGTGTACAAGCGCATGGCCAAATTCTGGGGCAAGCTCTTTCTCATCAACTTCGCCCTCGGGGTGGTCACGGGCATCACGCTCGAATTCCAGTTCGGCACGAACTGGTCGCGCTACTCCGAATATGTGGGCGACATCTTCGGGTCGTTGCTTGCCATAGAGGCGACGCTGGCGTTCTTCCTCGAATCGACCTTCCTCGCAGTCTGGGCCTTCGGCTGGGACAAGGTGAGCAAGAAGGTGCACCTCTTCGCCATCTGTGCGGTGGCGTTCGCCTCCAACATGTCGGCGTTGTGGATCATCATCGCCAACGGCTGGATGCAGAACCCCGTGGGCTACGTCATCCGCAACGGTCGTGCTGAACTCGACAACTTCCTCACCGTGCTCTCGAACCCCTTCGCGTGGGGGCAGTACTTCCACACCATCTTCGCGTCGTGGATGCTCGGCGGTTTCTTCGTGCTGGGCGTTTCGGCATGGCATCTGCTGCGCCGCAACGAGATGGACTTCTTCGGCCGCTCGTTCCGCATCGCTGCCCCGTTCACGCTGGCCTTCGCCATCCTCGTGGCCGTGCAGGGGCATAGTCATGGCAACACCGTGGCCGAAATCCAGCCTGCCAAGCTCGCCGCCATGGAGTCGCACTGGGAGACCGGCAAGGGCGTTCCCATGTACCTGCTTGCCATGCCCGACGAGAAGAACGAGGGCAACCTCGTACAGGCCATCGGCATTCCCAAGCTGCTCAGCGTTCTCGCCTTCAACGACCCCGATGCCGAAGTGAAGGGCCTCAAGGACTTCCCCAAGGAAGACCGCCCGCCCGTGCTCATCACCTTCCTGAGTTTCCGCGCCATGGTGGGCCTCGGAACGCTCTTCCCCATCGTGGCGGGTCTCGCCTTCCTGTGGCGCAAGCGTCCGGAAGAGAAGGCATGGCTGCTGCGTGTGCTGCCGTGGCTCATTCCCCTGCCGTACATCGCCATCATGGCCGGGTGGACGGTGGCCGAAGTGGGACGCCAGCCATGGATCGTCCATGGGCTGATGCGCACCACCGACGCGGTCTCACCCGTGCCTGCCGCCTCTGTCGCCACGTCGTTGCTGGCCTTCACGGTGGTCTACACCTTCCTCGGGGTGCTCGACATCTACCTGCTGCGCAAATACGCCATCAAGGGCCCCAAGGCTTAGGCGCATGACCTGCGTCGCCCAACGTCAACCGAGAGGTTCATAACGATGCTCGAGACCATATGGTTCGTTCTTTGGGGTCTGCTGTGGGCCGTGTACTTCGTGCTCGACGGTTTCGACCTCGGCATGGGGACCCTGCTTCCGTTCGTCACCCGCAACGAGGTGGAGAGGCGCACCCTCTACAATTCCGCCGGGCCCTTCTGGGACGGTAACGAAGTGTGGCTCATCACCGCTGGCGGTGTGACCTTCGCCGCGTTCCCCAAGGCCTATGCCGTGATGTTCAGCGCGCTCTACGCTCCGCTGCTCATGCTGCTCTTCGCGCTCATCATGCGCGCCGTCTCCTTCGAATTCCGCAACAAGGTGGACAGCCCCGGCTGGCGCAAGCTGTGGGACGTCTTCCAGTTCCTCGGCAACTTCGTGCCAGCCCTGCTTTTCGGTGTGGCCTTCGCCAACCTGTTCATGGGTATCCCCATCGACAAGGACGGTGTCTACCACGGCAACCTGCTTCTGCTGCTGAACCCCTACGGGCTGGCCGGAGGCGTGTTCTTCGTGCTGATGTTCTCGCTGCATGGCGCACTGTGGCTTGCCATCAAGTCGCAAGGCGACCTGCACGCCCGTGCCGT
>Ga0302246_1002610_pt1 | contig 10603 bp, 13 predicted proteins | sample AAG_UR_Trp_MG_FD_193533 | JGI IMG/M metagenome (GOLD analysis project Ga0302246, IMG submission 193533) | Enriched activated sludge microbial communities from anaerobic digester in WTTP, New Holstein, Wisconsin, United States - AAG_UR_Trp | ecosystem: Engineered > Bioreactor > Anaerobic >...
TACCTGATCGGCATTGCCTTCTTCGGTCTGTTCCAGGCTATCTTCATGGCAAACGCTGGCGGTTGCTGGGATAACGGCAAGAAGATCGTCGAAGTCGACCTGAAGGAGAAGAACACGCCCCTGCACGAGGCGACCGTTGTCGGCGACACCGTCGGCGATCCCTTCAAGGATACCTCTTCGGTCTCCATGAACCCGGTCATCAAGTTCACGACCCTGTTCGGTCTGCTGGCTACGGAAATTGCCGTAACCATGACCAATGCGGGCTTGAAGACGGGTCTCGCGGCAGTCTTCTTTGTCATTGCCTGTATTTTCGTGTACCGTTCCTTCTACGGCATGAGAATCTCGGCAGAGAAACTGTAATCGTTTATCTTCAAGGGAGGGAAGGCGAGAGTCTTTCCTCCCTTTTTTCCTTTTAAACAGATGCAAGGGGGGCGAGTATGTCAGGCATTGTCCGTTTCGGCGTTTCTCTTGAGGAAAATCTCCTTCAACGATTCGACGATCACATCCATCGGAAGAAATATACCAATCGCTCCGAGGCGATCCGGGATTTGATCCGCGAGGAACTTGTCCGACAGCAGTGGCGGGAAAACAGCGAGGTCACCGGAGCCATCACCCTCGTTTATAACCACCGTCGGCGGGGCCTGGCCGCTCGTTTGCTCGATATTCAGCACGACTATCATCACACCATTTTTTCCACCCAGCACATCCATCTCGATCACGACAATTGTTTGGAAATCATCATCATAAAGGGCAAAGCCGAGACCATCGAAGAGCTTTACGGCAAGGTGAAATCCACCAAGGGGGTCAACCATGCAGGATTTGCCATGGCAACGGCAGGAGATATTTCTGCTGGAGATATTTCTGCTTGACATGGCCCGTCGCCTACGGTTAGTATCGTAACACATATTTTTTACTCGTGGCATCCTTGTGTATTGATCGCTACGTCGATACGGGGTTCTCCAAAACCACATAGACAATTAGAAGCTTCAGAGGAAGGTTTTAAGTTTACCTTGACAGGTCACCTGCGTTACGGAGGTGTGCCGGAGGTTGCCTGTCAGGGAGTGCCGAAAATGGATGAATATCCACGGAGCTTGTCGAATAATTCAGGAAGACAAAAAGGATGCATGTTCCGGATGGTTTTCTGACCGCTCAGACGTGGGTGCCGGCGTGGTTCCTGTCCGCCGCCGGCATCGGTTACTGCATGAACCGGGCGAAGAAGGCAATGCAGGACCGGGCCGTTCCCCTCATGGGGGTGATGGCCGCTTTCACCTTTGCCGCCCAGATGGTTAATTTCCCCGTCTTTGGGGGAACATCGGGGCATCTCCTCGGCGGTGTCCTGGCGGCCGTCTTGCTTGGGCCCTTTGCCGGTGCGATTGTGATCGCCTGTGTACTGGTTATCCAGTGCCTCATCTTCCAGGACGGCGGGCTCACGGCCCTGGGAGCCAATATTCTGAACATGGCCGTGATCGGGACAATGGTTGGCTATGGGATATACCGGTTTCTCCGGGGACGCTCCGGCGACCGCCGTCGTATCCTGTTCGGAACGGCCGTGGCATCCTGGTTTTCCGTCATACTGGCTTCGGGCGCCTGCGCCGTGGAACTGGCCTTTTCCGGGACTTCACCCCGGCATATCGTGCTGCCGGCCATGCTGGGCATCCATGTCCTCATCGGCGTCGGAGAAGGTTTCATTACGACCCTGATTGTCGGGTTCGTGCTTAAAGTCAGGCCGGATCTGCTCCATTTGTTGCCGTGCCAAAACGGTAGGGATGGGCATCTCGGCCAGGGTAACGCTACATTGAATAGGCCGGGAGGTCAGTCATGAAGAAAAAGGAGATCCTGTGGGGATTGTCCATCGCGTTGGCGGTGGCTCTTTTCCTTTCCCCCTTCGCCTCTTCCTGGCCGGATGGCCTGGAGTGGGTTGCCGAAGACCAAGGTTTTTTGAGCAAAGGTGAAGGGACGCCTGTCCTGGTGTCTCCGGTTCCCGATTATACATTCCCGGGCATTCCGAACGATAAGCTGGCAACCTCCCTGGCCGGTATCCTGGGCACCCTGATCGTGTTCGGCCTGGGGTATGGCGTGGCCTGTTTTTTAAAAAGGCGGAATTTATAGCATGCATCACGCGTTCATCGATAAGTACAGTGAGCTGGACAGCCCGATCCATCGTCTCGATCCCCGGATCAAGGTGGTCGGGTTCGGTCTTTTGATCTTCTCTGTTATCCTGATGGACGTCATCACTCTTCGGGTTTTCGGACTCCTTACGGGGATGTTTCTGGTCCTGGTCGCTTCCTCTTGTATTCCCCTTTCCTTTGTTCTGAAGCGTTCCCTGGTCATTGTGCCGTTTTCCGTCATGATTGCTGCTTTTTTGCCTTTCATGAAGGAGGGAGCGCCGTTCTGGCGTGTTGAGTTTTCCGTTTTCTCTCTGAAGGTGACGGAGGAGGGTTTACGTCTTTTTATGAATGTCGTCGCCAAATCCTTTTTGTCCGTCATATCCGTTATCTTCCTGACCTCGACAACCCGGTTCCCCGATCTCCTGAAGGCCCTGGAGAAACTGAAATGTCCCCAGGTGATGATCCTCATTTTCTCCTTTATGTACCGGTATGTCTTCGTGGTGGAAGACGAGTTCATGAAGATGCGCCAGGCGAAACAGTCCCGCAGTGTCAACCATTCCTGGTGGCCGGAGGTGAAGTGCCTGTCCAACATGGTCGCTGTCCTGTTTCTTCGCTCCTACGAGCGGGCCGAGGCGGTTTATCTTGCCATGTGTTCTCGCGGTTTTACCGGTTCGATTTCATACCATCCTGAATTCCGACTGAGATTTGGAGATATGGTATTTCTGGCCGTAATAGTGGTTTCTCTGGCTGCCGTTCGATATCTTGAGTATTTCCATGTGTAAAAAGGCCATTGAAATCAGCCATCTGGATTACAGTTACCCGGACGGGACCCGGGCTCTTGCAGACATCACCCTGGATGTTCTGGAAGGAGAAACCCTGGGACTCATCGGGTCTAACGGGGCCGGCAAATCGACATTGCTTCTCCATTTGAACGGGATTCTGCAGGGATCCCATCCCGTCCGGATCTTGGGCATACCCGTAAACAAGGGAAATCTGAGTTTCATTCGCAGTCAGGTGGGGATGGTTTTTCAGGACCCGGATCATCAGCTCTTCATGCCGACCGTGTTTGACGATGTCAGTTTCGGTCCCGTCAACATGGGAATGAAGACAGAGGAGGTCAACGCGTCGGTCCGGGAGGCCCTGGCGGAAGTGGATGTGTTACCGCTGGCCGGGCGATCGTCCCACCACCTGAGTGTGGGCGAGAAGAGGCGGGTTTCCATTGCGACGGTCCTTTCCATGAAACCGGGAATGATCGTTCTGGACGAACCGTCGAGCAATCTCGATCCTCGCCATCGACGTGAACTGATTGAACTGTTGAACCGCCTTCGGATGACGAAGATCATCGCCACCCACGACTTGCCTCTGGTTTGGGAAACCTGTGACCGGGTGGCCCTGATGGATGGTGGAAGAATCTGTGACATCGGAGAAACGCGGGCGATTTTATCCGATGAGATCCTCATGGAAGCGCATGATTTCCAGATGCCCTTTGCCTGGAAAGAAAGGAAGAAATCAAGATGATCACGGATCCTTGGGATATGGATTTTACAGGAAGAGAAACCCTGAGGGCCTGTGTTGATTTCCACGGCCATCTGTGCCCCGGGCTCGTCTATGGCTACCGGGTGGCGATGGAGGCCATGGTGAGGTTGGGTTTGTCACGGGCCAGGGACGAAGAAACGGTCGTGATCTCCGAGAACGACTCCTGTGCCGTCGATGCCTTCCAGGTTGTCCTGGGGACGACTCTGGGAAAGGGGAACCTGATCCTGCGGGATTACGGAAAGAATGCTTACACGGTTCTCGACCGGAACACAGGTCTCGCACTGCGGTTTACCCGCCGGAAATCCTATGTTTACGGGGGAGCTGTTCCAGAGGAATACGTGGTCCTGGAAGAGAAAATGAACAGCGGAGCGGCCACGCCGGAAGAATTGGAAAGGCAGAAATACCTGAAGGCCCTTGATCTCCTGCAGTTGCCTTTTGCCGATCTATATGACACGGAAGAGGTCGCCGGTCCGGACATGCCTCCCTACGCGCCTCTGTCCCCGTCGCTTCCCTGCGACTGTTGCGGCGAGATGGCCATGGCGACCCGCCTGGTTACTTTGATTGATGGAAAACGCTGCTGCCTTGCCTGTGCCGGGAAGGATCTGAAACCGTAGGCCGCTGCCGCGGTTCCGATCGGTCCGGCCTAAAAACAGTAGGCGAAGACCACCCCCCCGTAGACAAACGTATCATCCTTTCCAGTCATGCTGAAATATTTCATCTCATGCCGGGCGTCACGGCAGAGGGGGAAGGTATAAGACAGCGTCGGGGTGATGGTAATGTTATCCGCCGCGGTGTAAGGCAGGCTGACCGTCACGGTCCCGTCATGGAAATTTTCATATTCCCGGCCTGTCTCATTGCCGCTTCCATCGACTTCGGGATATTCCTCCGCATCGTTGCTGGAAAGATAGGCGGCTGAGGCGCACAGTTCAAGGGACAGCCTTTCTGAAAGCGGGAAAGCATGGCTGACGGAAAGAACGAAGTACCAGTAGAGGTCGCGGCCGACTTCCCGGTAAACCGTCAGGGTCGGCTGGAGCAGGATATTCAGTCCCAGGGTGAGAAACACATCCTGGGAATCGTCGTAACCGCCCATATCATAGTAGCTGTAATTGACGCTGTAGTTCAGCAAGCCGAATTCGCCCTCGTACGAGAGGGTATAGTCCGTTTCATACCAGTGATCTTCCCCTTCAAGGTAAGGATCCGAATCCCAGCTTCCCCAGATATTGGCGGAGAACCCTTTGTAACAAAGTGTAAAGGAAGGCTGCAGGACCACACTGTGTCGGCTCAGTTCCTGCCCGCGATCGATATACCGGCTCATGGCGGCGACGGACAGTTCGCCCGACAGTCTTCCCGTGTCTTCTTCCTCCGCTGGAGAGGAGCCTGCCATTACCAGGATGGTAAACAAAACCACAAAAAACACGAGGACCTTTCCACCGATCAGAGTTTGTGTCCTCCTGCCTGGATCGGCAAGGGTTGTTTGGATGTGATCCGCAAACCGTGAGTCGAACGACATGACTATCATGACTATGCCCACGGGAGACGACTGCGAAACAGGAAGAAAACGGCGCCGAGAAGGCAGATTCCCGCCCAGAGATAGTCCAGGGTCAGCTTTTCCTTCATGTAGAAAACGGAGAAGGGGACAAAAACGGAGAGCGTGATGACCTCCTGCAGGATTTTCAACTGGCCGACAGTCATGACCTGGTGACCGACCCGGTTGGCAGGCACCTGGAGCAGGTATTCGAACAGGGCAATCCCCCAACTGACCAGGGCGGCTACAATCCAGGCCCGGCCGGACAGATTGCGGAGGTGCCCGTACCACGCGAAGGTCATGAAAACGTTGCTGCAGCAAAGCAGCGCCACGGTGACAAGATAATGATTCATCAATCCATAAAATCCATAATTTGTCCGGATATTTAGGTTAAATGATGGGGAAAATGCAAGAAAAATCTGTGCTCTAATCTTCTTCCGAACCGGAATGACGTCGTGACAGAAATGCGTGGATTTGAAATACGGGAAACAGGATGCCGACCAGACTGATAAGGGTGATAAAACTTCCGGAGAAGAAATACATGATAAATAACTGAGGCTGTTTCAGGTTATAGGCTCCCAGCAACACTTCTATACCGAAAACGAAAAAGAAAAGGGAAAAGATGCCGATAACGATATTTCTGACCCACCAGAACCAGGAACCCATGTGTCCGTGAACCATTTTTTTTAACCTGACCTGTGAACAGCCATGCGTGAATGGCGGTTGCAAGTGAGAAGAAAAGGGAAAAGCGTTCCTCCTGCAAGAGGAACGCTTTTCCCTCCCGTGAAATAACGGAAAGACTTGAAACTATTTTTTGCCTTTTTTTACCGGTTTTTCCGGGGCCGCAGCCAGTTCCTGGATGGTGGTATTCCACTTGTCGATGATGGCCTTCAATTCTCCGGCTTTGGCCTTTGCGCCGGCCAAGTCGGTTGCGATCATCCCCTTGGCGGCCTGCAGCCCTTCCGTAAACAGCAGGGCATCTGCGGCCCAGGCTTCTTTTTGGGCTGTCATTTTCTTTTCAATCGCCAGGGCATTCGCCTCAAGGGCTTTCCATCCCTCTTCCAGGCCGGCTACCGTTGCGTTCACCTCGGCGATCAAGGTTTGCTTCGCCGTGGTCGCCGTCTTGACGGCCTTATCGAAGGCGCCCTTAGCCGCTAGGTAACCCACTTTGGCTTCGTCGTATTTTTCCGCCTTCAACTGCTCCTCCGATGCCTTCAGGAGCATCGTTCCCGCTTCCATTTCAACCGGGGCGTATTTGTCGGCTCCCGCCGTCTTGGCGGCATTCAAAGCCGTCTGTGCCGCTGATTTTTCCGCATCGGGCGGTTTCGCGCAGCCGATAAAAATCAGGGCCAGCATCAGAACGAACAAAAACGGTACGGTGTGTTTGAAATGTTTCATACTTGCCTCCTTATTGTTTGTGTTTGATCGAGAAAGGGGCTTATCCCCCCGTCGCGTGGGGCCGATTTTCACTCCCTTTTCATGGCCTTGTCAAGAATAATTCGGATTTGTATATCCCTTTTGACAATAAAAAAGCTTTTTACAATCGAACAGCGATGCCCACGATTTCCTTCTTGACAAAACATCACTACTATTCAATAGTTCGACAGAAATCCGATCAGGGGCCCTGTCCGATTACCACCTATTGTCGGTTCATGAAATGAGTGGAATGAGAAAAGCCGTGATCGATCATGAAACGATTAAATACAAAAGGATACCTGGCATGAGCCGTTACTGGAGTTCCGTCGTACAGAACATCATTCCCTATACACCCGGTGAGCAGCCGAAGCTGTCGAATCTGATCAAACTCAACACGAATGAAAATCCCTATGGACCGTCACCGAAAGTCCTGGAAGCGGTCAAAGCCGAGGCGGCGGATACGTTACGCCTGTATCCGGATCCGAATTCCGACCGGGTCAAAGCGGCCGTGGCTGCATATTATGGTTTGACCCCGTCACAGGTTTTTGTCGGAAACGGTTCCGACGAGGTTCTGGCCTTTGTTTTCCAGGCCTTGCTCAAACATGAAAAACCCCTGTTGTTCCCGGACATTACCTACAGTTTTTATCCCGTCTACTGCCGGGTTTACGAGATGAACTACGAAACGGTTCCCGTGACCGGCGATCTGGCCATTAAACTTGACGATTACCTGCGACCCAACGGCGGCATTATCTTTCCCAATCCAAACGCCCCGACGGGGCGTTCCGTGACCCTTTCTGCGATCGGGGAACTGCTTGAAAAGAATACGGAATCCGTTGTCGTCATCGATGAGGCCTATGTGGATTTCGGTGCAGAATCCGCCGTGCCGCTGGTCGATCGCTATCCCAATCTGCTGGTGGTTCAGACCCTGTCGAAGGCACGGTCTCTGGCGGGTTTGCGGGTCGGTTTTGCCATGGGCCATCCAATGTTGATCGAGGCCCTGGATCGGGTCAAAAACAGCTTCAATTCCTATCCCCTGGACCGTTTTGCCATTGCCGGGGCCGCGGCGGCCCTGGAGGACAAAGCCTATTTTGAGAAAACACGGGACAGGATTATCCGGACCCGCGAGAGTCTTGTCAGAAAGCTGCGGGAATTGGGCTTTGAGGTCTTGCCTTCGGTGGCCAATTTCATCTTTGTCCGTCATCCGGAAAGGGATGCGGTGGATCTGGCCCGAAGGCTGCGGGAGCGGTCGATCATCGTCCGCCATTTCCCCCTGCCGCGGATCGAGCAGTACCTGCGCATTACGGTGGGTACCGATGAACAGTGCGAGGTTTTAGTTTCGTCCCTGGCGGAAATCCTTGGTTCATGAGTGGTAATAAAAATCGGCGGAATAAATTGCTCCTGAATGTTGCGGGGTATTTAATTGGCAGGCCAGAGGACCGGCAGGATGGAATGGTTTAACATCGGACAGTCAATAAGCGAATGAATTATGAGGTGGCCATATGAAATCTTACGTCGTCTTTTCGTCCATGGGGCCGGACCGACCTGGTTTGGCGAGGGAAATTGCGGAATTTTTTACCGCCCGGGGCATCAACATCGAGCGTTCCCGGGGCTGTGTTCTGGGGAATGAGTTCGGCATGATCATCCTGACGTCCGGCAATACGGACGATATCGAACGGCTGATCAACGACCTGGACAATCTCCGGGAGAAGACGAATCTCGATATCCATGTCCGGAAGACCAAGGCGCCGGGGCACCGGGATGTCCTGCCGTCGATTCCTTATAAGCTCGTGGCCACGTCCATCGATCACCCGGGCATCATTCACCAGATCTGTAAGGCCCTGCAGCAGCGGGGGGTGAATATCGACGACATCTCGACCAATGTCGATCACAATCCCGTCACGGGGGCCAACGTCTTCCAGATGATCTGCTATTTTTCACTGCCGCCGGCGATCAAGATTCTCGACCTCAAGAACACCTTCAACCGGATCAGCGACGAATACAATATCGATATCCGTTTCGAAGCGGTGGTTAACAAATAACGGTATGAGAAACACAGCCAGTCGACACGCGGCCAAGGGCATCCGTCCGATCATTGAAATTGCCGAAACGATCGGTCTTTCCGACGACGACCTGGAATACTACGGCCGGTACAAGGCCAAAATCAGGCTGGAAGCTATCCGGCGTTTCGAGCGCCGGCCGGATTCATCTCTCATCCTGGTTTCCGCGATGACGCCCACCCCCGCCGGGGAAGGCAAAACCACCGTATCCATCGGTCTTGCTCAGGCACTGACCCGTTTGGGCAAGGCGACCATTGCCGCCCTGCGCGAGCCGTCTCTGGGACCCGTCTTCGGGATCAAGGGCGGAGCAACCGGCGGTGGCCTTTCCCGCGTGCTTCCCATGGAAGACATCAATCTCCATTTCACCAACGATTTCGCGGCGGTGGAAAGCGCCCACAACCTGCTGGCCGCGCTGGTCGACAACACGGTCTTCCACGGCAATCCCCTGAACCTCGATCCCCGGAAAATATTCTGGCGCCGGGTCATGGACATGAACGACCGTTTTCTCAGGAATATCGTGATTGGTTTAGGGGGGACGCTGAACGGTTTTCCCCGGGAAAGCGGATTCGATATCGTTCCGTCCAGCGAAATCATGGCCATTCTCTGCCTGTCCCGGTCCTATGCCGAACTGAAGGAAAAGATCCGGAAGATTCTCGTGGGGTTTACCTACGACGACAAACCGGTTATCGGCGGGGACTTGAAAATCGAAGGCGCCGTGACGGCTCTTCTGAAGTATGCCCTGCTTCCCAATCTCGTCCAGACGACGGAAGGGGTGCCCGCCATTATCCACGGAGGTCCTTTCGCCAACATAGCCCAGGGGACAAACAGCATCATGGCGACGGACCTGGCCCTGCGCCTTGCCGATTACGTGGTGACCGAAGCGGGTTTCGGCTTCGACCTGGGGGCGGAGAAGTTCTTCGATATCGTGGCGCCCTACGGCGATTTGAACCCCCGTATCGTGGTGCTCGTGGCGACGGTCCGGGCGTTGAAATACCATGCCGGTGTGGCCCGGGAGGAGCTCAACGAACCGAATCCGCGCGCGGCGGTTCTCGGCATGGCCAACCTTCGGAAACACTATGAAAACATCGACAAGTTTAATGTGTCCTGTATTATCGCCCTGAACCGTTTTCCTTCCGACACGGATGAAGAGATCCGGACGGTGGTCGAGGCTGCGGAGCACGAGGGAATGAACATCGCCCCGGCGGACATTTTTAGCCGCGGTGGTGAGGGGGGCCTTGAACTGGCGGAAAAAGTGGTGAACATTATCGCGAAATCAACCGGCAAATTCCGGACCCTGTATCAATGGGACCGGCCCGTGGAGGACAAGATCTTCACCGTGGCGAGCGAAATCTACGGCGCCGTGTCCGTCGACTACCAGCCGGCCGCCAGGAGGAACCTCGATTTGATCAAGCAGTTCGGTTTCGACAAGCTGCCGGTGTGCATCGCCAAGACCCAGCAATCCCTCTCGGACAACCCCCATCTGCTGGGATTACCCAGGGACTTCATCGTGACCGTCCGGGATATCAAGGTCGCCTCCGGCGCGGGCTTTCTGATTCCCATTACCGGCGAAATCCTCCGCATGCCCGGCCTGGCCAAGGAACCGGCCGCCTACCGGATCGACATCGACGACCACGGCAACATCAGCGGGATCGGTTGAGAAGCGGGGTGGGAAACCTTGGAAATAAAAGGGGTGCGTCCGCAGCAACGTAACACAACGTTATAAAATACGATGGGTTATGTGGATTGAATCCACTGGGCAAGGTTCTGTTTTATCCTTGCCAAACGAACTTTATCTATCCGCCCGATGTTTCCCAAGAGAATATCGGAATTTACAACGGCGAGTCTGCCGAGCCTGATGAGGCTGGTCAGTTTCAGGCCGGAATCTTCGAAATCTGTGTCTCCGGGAGAAATCACCTCATCAAAACCGGATATTTCCTGGATGAGTTGGGACGATATCATGG
>Ga0302246_1002611_pt1 | contig 10603 bp, 8 predicted proteins | sample AAG_UR_Trp_MG_FD_193533 | JGI IMG/M metagenome (GOLD analysis project Ga0302246, IMG submission 193533) | Enriched activated sludge microbial communities from anaerobic digester in WTTP, New Holstein, Wisconsin, United States - AAG_UR_Trp | ecosystem: Engineered > Bioreactor > Anaerobic >...
AGGCCGGTTCTTACTTCAACAAATGCATTACCTTTACCTATAAAACCAAAAACTCCACTCATCTCACTACCTCTTAATAGTCACCACAGGCTTGGTGAACATCTTATATCGTTCTAATCATGAAAAACCTCTGGTCTGTTCTTTATCATAACCGTAGTAACAAGTTTATAGCAATAGTAATCTGAGATAACCCACTCAAAATCCACACAAAGACAAGCATTATCAAGACCGAAACAACAGCCTTCGTCATTCTAAAGAAACCAGATAAACCAGAAAAAGACAGAGGGTTAGAAGGTTGGAGGGTTAGAAGGTTGGCAGAAAACAGAAGACAGAAGTCAGAAGACAGAAGTCAGAAGACAGAAGACAGAAGGCTGGAGAAGCCAGAAGGCAGAAGTCAGAAATCAGAAGTCAGAAGGCAGAAGGCTGGAAGGTTGGAAGGTTGGAGGGTTGGCTAAACATCAGAAAAGAAAGGATTCGAGGATTCGAGGGGTCAAGTGGTTCTCTTGGAATATTTTTTTCAAAACTTAGAAGCGAAGAATTCCACTTACTCTACTGATTTTACCGCTCAACACTTCACCGCACTCCCTTACTCTACTCACTCTACAAGCCGAAGGCAGTTGAGGCTTTATGTTTTCAATCCTAAATCCTAATTCCTAATTCCTAAATCCTAAATGATTCTTGTAATTTATCATGCTAAACTAACCCAGTTTTTTTCACCAAAAGTAGTCCACCTGAAATAAACCATTTCCTAACTAAAGAGTATGTTCAAGTAATCATAATCCCTTCTGCGTTCCTGAAATAGAATATGCTTCTCGGCAAATCTTGCCATGTCCCAGGTACCGTCGTCGTAACGTTTATATAAATCGTTGTATGGCGTGGCGGAGACGATGAACGAATCAAGGATAATGTTCTTCTTCTTGCTTCGCTTTCCCATTTCCTTTGCCAATTCTGGAAGTCGCTCGTGAAGTCTCGCTTTTTCGTCGTGGATATAGGCTTTGGCATGGACCATGCCGTGCGGTTCTATAAAGACTATACGCTGGCTTTTATTATCTTCGATTATCCAGAGGATAAAATCGGGATAAAATCCGCTTTCTTCAAAAAAGCCCACGCCTCTGCCGCGACTCAGGTTGCGAAGCAGAAACACCTCTTTCATTGCAAGCGATTTATTCTTTTCTGCTGTCCAGTAGTCCTTTAAATCTCGTACAAATTGTGCTTCACTCTTTTTTAGCCCCGGCGGGACAGTGTGAACATTGTTGTCTTTTTCAAACAGGAGCGGTAAATACAGATGCCGATCAAAATAGATGCGCGGCAGTTCATGCGTTTCCTGTTTTCGCAAGATTTCAGCATTTTTACGGAGTTTTTCTATGGCAGCGATCAGTTCCTTTTCTGACTTCCGCACTTTGACAACGTAGGCTCCATCTGCGCGTTCGCGCATCATCTCAAGGTTGAATGCCAGGTTCGGGTCGCTTTTATCAAGGGTTTTGTACACCAGATTCCGGCTTTCCCATTTCTCGCGCTTGTTTCGATAGAAGTTATCCGCATATTTACGCAAAATGCGGGTCACGGCTTCTTGAAGCAAAGCGCACTCTGCAAACGAGCGTGGCATAACAACGGCTTCATCCGCCACCAGGGCGTAGATACCGTTCACGATAATGTTTTTCAGCGCTTCCGGTCGAATAACAAGGTTTTGCAATCCTTTGCGTTCTTTGTACGTCAGCAAATCGAGATAGGCCCGCTCCCAATCCACCAGCGCCAGGCTTTCGGGTGGAATAGTTCGCCAAGCACCGGTGCTTACTTCCGCGGTCTGGAAACCATTTTTGTTGCTTTCCATAGCCTGCACCTTAACTGACATATCCACAGCCACACGCACGCCCGGATCAGCTTCGAGCAAAAGATCTGTTTCTTTTGTAAAATCACGTCCTTCTTCCGTTCGCGGCACAACCAGTCCACGCTTAAGAAACTGCTCATTTGCCCAAACGAACAGCGGAAGTTCAATCGTTTCTTCAGTCTCCACTCCTTCACGTTCCAGGTAGTCACGGAACTGCGCCATGTAGTTGGCACGCACTGCAAATATGTTCAGCATTTCCAGCGAACGGACTCGTGGTGGATGTGTTCCTTCTAACGCTGCACTTCGCTTCAGCAAGTGGCCCTTGCCGCGCAGTCGCACACCTCGACCAAAGAGTTGAATAATCTGCGAACCTTCCTTCTTGCCGATATTCAGCAAGCCCATGTTGGAAACACGCCACGAATTCCATCCCTCCATGAATTTCTTCGCGCCGATCAAGATATTGACTCTTGAATCGGGGCGATTGATGTCTGTAAACAATGAACCTGCAATGACGTCCTCCTCGAGTGTAATGCCCGCTTTATCGTTTTCTACCAGTTTCTTAAACTCGGACGTATCGCCTATGTAAATGAGGCCGAAATAACCTTCAGCGCCGATGGCCTTCAATCCCAGTTCACCCGCGCTTCCGCGGATGTCGCACAGGTGGAGGCCCCCACTTGCCGACGAGCGAAAAAGCCGTGCGAGAATGTCCGCATACAGGGCATGTGAAGCAAGACCGGTTTCACGCAGAGCCTCAAAGCGACCGGCAAAGATGTCAATACCTTCAGGCGTGGCCAACCCGCTTTTGCCCTTGAGCAGTTTATCAATGCCTTTTACCACCCAACCGCGCTTATTTTCAAGTACGTGGTGCAGAAAACGCGCCACAGTCAAGACGTCGCTGCGTTTCTCCTTATTTTCGCTGTAAACGGCGTTTACCGTACTGCCCACGAACACCCACAATGGTTTTTCTAGGTTATAGGGGCGCAAATGCTCGATTTGTTCCTGAAAGATGCGCTGCTGTTCGTAGAACGAAAGCAGATTTCCCAAAAGGAGCATTTCTGTTTGTTTCTCGCGACTGTCTTCTTTCAAGTTGAGAATGCGAAATTCCTTACCATACCCGTCGCCGTAAAAGTAGCGGTAGGAGTAATCGAAAACTATCGCCTTGCCGTATTCCGCGGTAAGCGGGTCGTTGCGTGCTGCGCTTAATGCCTGTCCGAAGGTGGCACTGTATTCAAAGGTAAAACCGGTAGCGCCCAGCGCGTCGCGGTAGCTGCGCCAGACCTCGCCACCTGAGCCTTTGTGTCCTTCGTCAACGAAAATCAGGTTACAACCCTCGAAGGCCTCCACAGGAACGCTCATCCCGCCTCCGCGCTTTTCCTCCACCAGTTTGGTGATTTCGATGACCTGAACGGCGTTCTTTCCGCCGGTAAATAGACCGCTGTGATTCAGGTCAAAGCGCCGGGCAGAGATGCCAGAAGCGGCCAATTCGGTGAGATGTTGTTCGCTCAGGCCATCGTTGGGCGTTATCAGCAAAATGTTGTCCAGCGATTCGGTGTTATAGTGCAGAAATTGGTGGTAGTTGAGATGCAGGATCAGGGTCTTGCCGCTGCCGGTGGCCATCCAATAAGCCAATTTGGCAAGATCGGATTCAGCAAATACTTCGTCGGGCGGCTCGCCGGGGGCTTTGGCGGCGTTGCGTTTGCGGACAAAGGCATTCAAATCGGCAAGAAGTTGGGAACGATGATTGAAATAACGATCCAGAACAATTTCTGTGTAAAGCACAGCCAGATATTGAAAATACCGCAGGGTAATCGGCTCAGTGCGTCCGCGGTTAATGGCCGCAAGATGGGCTCTAATGTTCTCATCGTATCTTTCGAGGTCTTCTATGGAAATTTTGACCTGACTGCCACGGCCTATGAGATGGTGGCAAAGAAAACTCCGACCTGAATCGTCCGAACCCTCGGAGGCGCTTTTAGTATCAGTAAGAAGGTCTTTGTTTTTCTTGTACCCCAGAAGGCTGTTGATCCATGCCAGCAGGACAAGACAATTTTCAAGTTTGACGTATTGCTGGAGGCCGTTCGGTGATGGTGATGAGGATAAATTCGTGTGTAACCTTGTTTTGCGCGGCATTACGAATCCTCCGGCGGCAATGGCGGAATAAGCGGGGCCAGCATATCCACGAGTGCCGGCAGTTGTCGTTGTATAAGACGATAGATCAGGTCGTAATCCACTCTGGTATATTCGTGGCTTATCACATTTCTAAGTCCTATGATACTGGACCATGGAATTTCTGGATGCGTCTGTTTGAACGAAACGCTGATGCGTCTGGCGGCCTCTCCCAGGATTTCCAGTTTGCGCTCCACGGCCAGTCGAACGATAAGCGCTTCTTTGCCGTCAGCCGTAAACTGTTCAAGAGCCAAGCCCTTCATGAACCCCATGATCGTCTGCGCCGCTTCAAGCATATCCCAAAGATAGGCAGGATCGCGTTCCTCAGCTCGCATAGATCACCTCGCGATGTGTGAGAATATGATGTCGGCGGAAAGGATTACGAAGGGCATTCTTTTCCACAAGATCCACCTTTCTGCCGATGATTTGTTCCAACTCATCCTCGGCAGCGATTACGTCAAACAGGCTCCATTGGGCTTCTTTGCTAAATACAATCAGCACATCCACATCGCTATCTGGGCGAAAATCTTCACGCAGTGCCGAACCGAAGAGGGAAAGCTCCTCGATTTTCCATTTAACGCAGAATTCGGCAATCTCCCTGTGGGGTATGTCAATCTTCGGCTTCATAACTCACGCCTCCACAGGGGCGAACATTCGCTCTTTGAACAGTTTCTCCAGCACCCGCGCACCAGGGATGTAGGAATCGCCGTTGACATACACATCGTCTATGCCTTCGGTGATTTTCTGAGCAGCGACAAATTCCTTGTCGCGTTTGTATTCGTTTGCCGTCCAACCTTCGTTCTCGCGCCAGATAACGGCCACTTTGCGCCCCTCGCGGGTAGCGCCGCGATAGACAAGATAGTGGCGGCCATTGTCGTTGAATACTTGTCTTTTTTGGACGTATAGACCCAATAGATACGCGAAAGATTCGGGCAAATCCACAGTTTGGGCGCGCGTTTCGCCGTCGCGATGGATGTGTAATCGATACGAGAAAGGCTTGGCGAGCTTCTCCACGTTGAGCAGGGTTTCGCTTTTGCGCGTTTCCCATTGGAGCATGTATGAAAGCAAATAGTCTTCAAACTGCATGGCTTGCTGACCAGATGGTTCGTCGAAGGTGATGTTGTTCAGCGCGTCTTCGTAGGATTCCAGACGGATTACCTTGACAATGCGGGGGCTACGTTCGGCTTCCTCAGGCGTAGCCATGCGCTTGGGCTTGCCGTTTTTCCACTCCGGCGAGAAGGTGACCTTCTTGATGCGCGGGTTATTCTGCTCCACATCTGCAGCAGTCAGTTTGAAATGCACGGTCACACCGTTCGTTGCTTTCCAGGTGTAGTCGGCAAAGTGCTCGCCGGTCTTTACATAGTACTGGTCATGGTTTGCCCAGTAAAGCGTTACCTCCTCTCCGTTATAAGGGATGGCGTAGCGTTCACGCTTGGAGTACCGACGCTTGGAGATAAAGTCTCCGTCCTGCCAGTAACGGCTGAAGAAGGCGTACAGATGATTGTAGATAGTAGCTTCAAGCGCCTCGTGGCCTTTGGTGGATTTTGCTTTTTCAAGGGCGGCCAGATATTCTTTGCCGGGCTTCGTGTTGTGGTATTTTATCAAATTACCCGTAGCGTCAAGGGCGTCGTCAAATATCTCGAATATCTTCTTCTTGGCATCTTCCAACCCCTGAGCAGCCTGCGTTTGCTCTGCCAGCACACCCTGAGCAAGTTCTTTGGATATGGACCTGGGCAAATCTTCCTGGATGAAGCGTTCGATTACGCCGCGCTTGTAATTCATAATACGGTAGATGCCAAAATCCAGGTCGGCACAATCGAATTGAAAAAGTTCACGCAAGAGAGATTGAAATTTTATTTGATGGTCACCCATATATTCTTCTCATCATAGTAAATAAAAAAGATATTTACAAAGGTTTTTTTGACAAAAAAATATACCCATATTTGCCATTAAAACTTTTCCAATTCCATGCTATTTTTCTAATGGCGGCCATTAGAGATTGGGATGTAATGACAAAGGTGGGATAAATGTTCTGATTAATCTTTTGCAGTGAGCCATCCGCAATCTACAATCTTTCTTTCAATTTCTTCAATAATTGAAATGAGTTGCATATCCCCTTCACATGCTTTATCCTCCCTAATTGCCTGAAGAAGGGTTTTGACATCGTCAAGGCTTGCAAACCAAGGAAGCCTTAATCTTGTCAGGTGTGGCTGGCAGATCGTAGATCCGCACGCCGCAAGCATCATAAATGGCATTCGTCACCGCAGGAGCAGTGCATACCATTGTCATTTCGCCTACACCTGTAGCCCCTAAAGGTCCTTTTCGGCGGGGAGTCTGATTGATAATCACATCCATGTCAAAAGCTGTCTTCATAGTGGGAAATTTGAATGTGACCCAGTCTTTTGTCTGGCCGTGGACATACTCTTCCCTAAGGGCAAACCCCACACCCTGATCCATACCACCATGTAACTGGCCTTCCAGATTATGGGGATTAATGACAGTGCCTGGATCCACGGCGGTTGTTACTCTGATGACGCGTACTTCGCCTGTATCGGTATTTACCTCCACCTCGGCCATCTGAATCTCATGGATACGCGATTCAAAGGAAGGTCCCTGACCGGTTTCGGGATCCAGAACCGCTTCCTTGCCCTCCGCAACCTTGGAGCCCACATAGCGTGTAGGTTTGCCAGCCTTCACAAGGGCTTCGTAAGTATTGGCGCAAACCTCCTCCATGGATTTTTTCAGTTGCTCAATAGCAAGAACAAGGGAACCGCCCGCCATATAAGTCATTCTGCTGGCCGCTGCGGGTCCCATTCCCGTTGTATGGTCGGTGTCTCGAGTAACCAGACGGATTTTGTCCATAGGTATGCCGGTGAGATGTGAGGCGATTTGTGTAAGCATGGAATCGTTGCCTTCTCCTGGGTCTGCAACCGCGGCATAAATCGTAATACCGTCATCAGGATCAAGCTCTAAAGCAACCCGACCAACATCCGCCGGACCTCCAACGCCGAAGGCATGGCAGCCGAGGCCGACTCCCCGTCTGATCAAACCGTTTTTCCATGCCGCGGCTTCATTTTTTGCCCGTTCGTAAGCGGGCCTGATTGCGTCGCAAAGTTCCGGAAAGGGCCACTGGTCGTACGCCATACCGGTGGATACACTCTGACCTGGCAGAAGTGAATTCAAGCGGCGGAATTCCAGAGGATCGATGTCGAGCTTTTCGGCCAGCATATCTATCGCTGACTCCAGCGCAAAGGTCACCTGTGGAGGGCCTGCTCCCCTGGCTGCCCCTCCTGCGGGGTTGTTTGTATATACAAGGCGCGCCAGGGCATTGATGTTGGGAATATAATAGGAACCCGAGAGCATCCACAGTGCACGTTTGACAATAACCATTCCATTAATTTGATAAGCTCCATTGTCAACGATGAAATCAATATCGAAAGCGGTCAGCTTGCCATCTGCTGAGGCGCCAAGCTTGACCTTCATATTAAAGGGGTGCCGTTTGCTGGACATAAGCATGGATTCGGCAAGACTGGGGATATACCGCACAGGGCGTCTAAAATGGAGTGCGGCTGCCCCGGAAACGGCCTCAGATGTCATCGCAAGCTTTTGACCGAAATTCCCACCGGAGAAGGCTTCTTCGTAGCGGATATTCTCATATCCCAAAGCCTCCTGGAGATTAGACATGTGTAAGTGTATATTGATGCTTCGTCCGACTACCACCAACTGAGCGTCTTCTCCGTCACCTTCAATGTAGGCGATTGTGGCTTCAGGTTCTAAGGGGGCTTGGTGGTTGCATTGTGTGGAAAAATGTCCCTCCACCACAGCGGCTGACTCTGCCAAAGCCTTTTCGGCGTCACCCCTGATCTGGGGCTGGCGGAAGCAAAGATTTGGCCGTTCGCTGTGCAGTTGTATCGCATCGGGGGACATTGCTTGTTCGGGAGTCTTGAGAACAGGCAATGGTTCGTATGCGACCTTGACGGCAGCGGCAGCGGCAAGCGCCTGTTCCCTGGTGTTGGCCACCACTATTGCAACAGAATCTCCAAGGCAGTAGACTTTATCTTCAGCAAGTATGGGTTGATCCCCATAGACGATCTTGATTCGATTAGTACCTTTGATGTCTCTTGCTGTCATAACTCCAACAACTCCTGGCATCTTCTCGGCTACGGAGGTGTCGATAGATGTAATCATTGCGTGGTGCTCAGTGCTGCGGTGTACCGCCACTTCAAGGGCATTCTGTAGCTTGATATCAGCCGAAAACTCTGCAAGACCGCAGGCCTTGAGCATACTGGAGGGACGAGGATGGGAAACACCGATCTTCGGACCATTCGGGTCAGGCCTAACTGCATCTGGCGTTGTTTCTCCCCGAATAAACCGACTGGCCAGCTTAACCGCATCAATGATTTTCAGGTAACCAGTGCAGCGACAGAGATTGTGTTCGAGGGCATTCTTTATTTCTTGGTCGTCGGGATTCGGATTGTGGTCCAGCAATGCCTTGGTTGCCATAATTAAACCTGGTGTACAGAAGCCACACTGAATAGCCCCCGAAAGGACAAATGCCTCTTGAATGAAATGAGGGTTATCCGGCGTACCGAGACCCTCCACAGTAATAACTTCAGCGCCGTCAAGCTTTGCGACTTTCTGCAGGCACGATCGAACTGCTTTACCATTTACAATAACTGTGCACGCGCCGCACTGTCCCTTTCGGTCACAAGACTGCTTGGTGCCGGTCAATCGGAGGTCTTCTCTCAACAGGTCGAGAAGCACTCGATCCGGTTCAACGATGAACTGATACCATACTCCATTGACCTTTAATTTCACTTTTTTCATATATTATCCTCCTTATCCTGATTAAAGGGCGCTCTCATATATCAGCTTCACATCGTTTTCCGACGGGTCTCTCGGGTTGGGAATAAAGAGTCTCGTCTGTTTTAACCAGCCCGTCACAAGCTTTGGCAGATCGCTTTTTTTACAACGTTTCCGGAGAGTTTGCACGAGATATTAACGATTGTGAGTGGCGATATTCTGTTTGGTCTTTTGTTTTCTCGTTCATGTCCTTGTGCTCTCCTGAATACAATTATAACCGAAAGCGTTCTCACAAAAATATATATTTTGTCTAATACCATAAAAAACAGGCCAAGAGAAGCGAAGGGGTCGAGAGGCGAAGGCAGAAGTCAGAGGTCAGAGGGCAGAAGACAGAAGGCAAAAGACAGAGGTCAGAAATCAGAGGTCAGAGGGCAGAGGGCAGAAGACAGAAGGCAAAAGACAGAGGTCAGAAATCAGAGGTCAGAGGTCAGAAGGAAGAAGACAGAGGGAAGAAGGAAGAAGACAGAAGGCAAAAGACAGAGGTCAGAAATCAGAGGTCAGAGGGCAGAAGGAAGAAGACAGAGGTCAGAAGGTTGGCTAAACATCAGAAAAGAAAGGGTTCAAGGATTCGAGGATTCAGAGAAGCGAAGGGTTCGAGGATTCAAGGGGTCAAGGGGTCGAGGGGAAAAAGACAGAAGTCAGAAGACAGAAGACAGAGAGTTGGAAAAAGCAGAGGGCAGAAGACAGGAAGGTTGGCTATACATCTACACTTCCAAACATCTAATCTTCTAAAAAAAGGGGTCAAGGGGTGAAAGGCGGTTGTTTCTCGCAGAGCCCGCAGAGAACGCTGAGTTATAATATATTCATCAGAACAGGAGAAAGATTTGTTCTGATGAAACAACTCACCCCCTGTCCCAGGTACCGTCGTCGTAACGTTTATATAAATCGTTGTATGGCGTGGCGGAGATAATGAACGAATCAAGGATAATATTTTTTCCTCACCGTGCTGATATCAAGAATTAAATATCAGTAGCCTGCTTAACTTCAACGAGACCAGCGTAGTACAGGAAAATGTTGACAATCATCCTATATTATCCCACTATTAGGTAGGAGAAATTGATATGATAAAAACTTTTATTACCATTCCAGACGATCTTTTCAAAGAAGCAAAGGAATTTTCCGACAATTTTAGTGCCCTTGTTACAGAATCTATAAAAGACTATATGCGAAAGAAAAAGGTTGAAAAGGCATTGAACAGTTTCGGAAAATGGGGCGAAAGAAACGAGGATAGCGTGGACATAGTAAACGAATTACGATCAGAAAAAGAGAGAGACTTTGCAAACCGTTCTCATTGACATTGACATTGCCATAGATTACCCCAGAGGCTCTAAAGAAGCTGCTGCAATTCTGGGATCATTATGGAAGAACAATACTGCATATTTGAGTATTCTTTCTGTATATGAGCTTTACGCAGGCATGAAACCGGCAGAAAAGGATGAAACCAAAGAAAAACAGAAGGTTAGAAGGTTGGAGGGTTAGCAGAAAACAGAAGTCAGAAGACAGAAGGCAGGAGGGCAGAAGTCAGAAGACAGAAGTCAGAAGACAGAGAGTTGGAAAAAGCAGAGGGCAGAAGACAGGAAGGTTGGCTAAACATCAGAAAAGAAAGGGTTCGAGGATTCAAGGATTCAAGGGTTCAAGTGGTTCTCTTGGAATATTTTTCAAAAAATAAAAGCGAAGGGGCTAAGGATTTCACAACCAGAGAAACCAGAGAAACTAAAGAAACCATGTCTTATATTGTGACAACGGTTG
>Ga0302246_1002628_pt1 | contig 10548 bp, 8 predicted proteins | sample AAG_UR_Trp_MG_FD_193533 | JGI IMG/M metagenome (GOLD analysis project Ga0302246, IMG submission 193533) | Enriched activated sludge microbial communities from anaerobic digester in WTTP, New Holstein, Wisconsin, United States - AAG_UR_Trp | ecosystem: Engineered > Bioreactor > Anaerobic >...
TTGGACTCCAGTAGGTCGGAAACGCTTTCGGTCTCCATTTGGCTCTTGGAATACAGAACCATCCAATGGCCCGCGTCATACTCTTTTCGGAAGTGGGGATTGTTCAGGATATTGTTAGTTTTGGCCCCTTTGGCGGCAGCGATGGCTTGCGCGTTCGTTCCAAACAATATGTATCCATCCGATTTTTCTAGCATCATTCCCGAATACGGGTCCACGCCCCAGGCCATCTCCATTCCCAGCGCCTTGTTCCAAGTCTTGATCACGAGATCGGGGTCGGCGGTAGGTTTTACGATGAAAACCATAGACAAGTCTTGAAGCCGGTCCATCATCTCCGGAAGGAGATCGTCCGGGTCCGAAGCGAATCCAAACAGGTCACCGAAGACAGAAAAATCGAATTCCCCTTGACTAAACGCGGCGATGTCGCCCCCCAACAACCCCCAAAAGTTCTCGGGTTTAAAACTCGGGTCCGTATACTTCATACTTTCGAATTGTTGCGCGATCATACTTTCCAATCCCATATCTCTGAGTAGAAACCCGAAAATTCCGACTTTCTTGAGTTGCTCGTATTGCGAGGCATTGTTCCGCATCACCAGCGCAAAAGACGCGTCAGCGGGCACGTAATCCACGATTGCGGAAAACGCGCTAACGCACAGTAAAACAACCAATAGGACCGACACTAACACTTTTTTCATACTTGCACCTCCGAAGGTTTGGTTTTTTTTGTCAGCGAAATGAATATCTCTTCCAACGTGGGGTCTTTCATACGGAAATACGAGACCCTTGAAAAGAGAGATTGGATGATACGGAGCTTTTCTTCTAGACGATCAAAGGATTCTATTTCAAAGACGAAAAAATCTTCTCCTTTGATTTCCTTGAGGCGGATCGGTTCCGAGAGCCCGCCGATGGGCTCGCCTTCCCTAAGCGAGTCCGCAATCAAGGTCCCCTTGACCTCTATGCGCAGCGTCTTCTGTTTCCGGAGAAAGTCTTCTTTCAAGGTCTGGGTTTCTGCTTGCGAAAAGACTTTCCCGTGATTGAGGATGATCACATTATTGATAAAGTCATCCACAGAATCCAAAAAATGTGTGGTGAGCAAGATCGTTTTCCCTTTTTGGATCATACGAGTCAAATAGGCTTTGACTACCGAGCGTGAAACGGGGTCAAGTCCGTTGAATGGTTCATCGAGAACCAGAAACTTCGGGTCGTGAATGAGACCGCGGCAGATATTCACTTTTTGAATCATACCCGTAGAGAACTTCCGTAGCGTCTTGTGCCGGAAATCCCATAGGTCGAAGGCCTCGAGTAGCTCTTCTATCGCGGCGCGAGCCGTTCGTTCTTTGATTCCGTAAAAATCAGCGAACAAAATGAGGTTCTCCCAAGCCGTCAGGTGCGGGTACAAAGTGGGTTGGGCGGGCACGTAGCCCATAATCTCCCGTATCTTCTGCGGGTGCTCGCTTAGTCGATACCCAGCGATGCGGACCTCTCCAAAGGTCGGTTTTAGAAGCGTTACAAGAATCTTGGAGAGAGTGGACTTACCGGCCCCGTTGGGGCCCAATAGACCAACCAGCTCGTTCTCACGGATAGATAAGGATACCTCGCGTAGCGCCTTGACCTCACCGAATTCCTTCGTCAAACCGTTGATTTCGACGAAGGCCTTGCCGATCGCGTCATCCATCACATTTTCGTTTTTTTCAACCGGTCCAAATCGTTCAACAGTCCGGGCGTCGCGATCTGGATACGTCCTTTTTCCTGTTTCGGGGCGTCCTTTGCCATTTGTTTCAACATATGCTGGATGCGTTCCAAGTCTTGTCTTATCGATAAAATATCGCACTGAAACCATTTGACGATTTCTTTCGTGAAAAGCGAAATCTCTTCTTCGGTGTAGTTTTCTTCAGCGTTAAGGCTTTTCATCACGTGGAACTGTTTTTTCACCGCGTTCTTTATCTTTTCCTCATTGACCAGTCCGGCGTCCATCAAAACGGTGCCGACGACGTTTTGTTTCAATCGTAAATCCTCTACTGCGGCCGAGAGGGACTCGACTTGGGAGACGAGTATGTTCAACAGCCTATCGATCGAGATTTCCAATGGTTTTTTCCTCCCTTTCTTTCCGATTTATTCGCCCTATTGTATCACAAAGAGCCCGCCTTAATACCGCGGGTCGAGGACATCCCTCAGACCATCTCCGATGATGTTTATGCTCAGTACGATCAGCGCGATAAACAACCCCGGGAATAGCGCGATCCACGGGGCCGACAACAGAAAGTTGCTCCCCTGTCCGACCATCCCTCCTAGGGTCGGCGTCGGCGGTGGTACGCCCAGGCCTAAGAAGCTCAGCGAAGCTTCCGACAAGACCGCGGTCGAAAAGTTCGTGGTGAAGCTGACAATCAGCACCGAGGTGAGGTTCGGAAGCACGTCTTTCAACATAATGCTCAAATCGCGTTTCCCCAAAGCTTTCGCAGCTTTGATGTATAAAAATTGTTTGATCGAAATCGTAGAACCTCGAACGGTTCGGGTGAAGATCGGGGTATAGACGATACCCAAGGCGATGATCAGGTTCTTTTGGCTGGCTCCGTACAGCGCAATGATGAATAGCGCCAAGATTATGGTGGGAAAGGCGAACATCGCGTCCATTAACCGCATCACGATTTGGTCTATCCACCGACCGTAAAAACCGGAAATAACCCCTAAGGCCGTTCCCAAAACACAAGCCAATACGATTGATAGAAAGGCGATGGAGAGTGTCTCGCGTACCCCGTGAACGACGCGTGAATAGATATCTCGACCGAATTGGTCGGTTCCGAAGATATGTGAGGCCGTGGGAGAGATCATCCGAACGGCGCTGTTCATCCGATTGGGTTCGAACTGGGTGAAGATTTGCGGAAAAAAGGCCATCGCTAAGAACAGGGCGAAGACCACCACACTGATTAGGTTCAGAGGATTCTTCGCGAACTTCCTCCTCAATCTCTTCCACTCCATGTTTTCTCCTTAGGCTACCTTAAATCGATGCGTGGGTCGATAAGCGTATACAGAATGTCAACGAGGATATTCATCAGTACGATGAAAACCCCGGTGAACAACACGACGCCTTGGATCACGGGGTAGTCGCGTTGGTTGACCGATTGGAGCAACAGTCGTCCCAAGCCGGGCAACGCGAACATATTCTCGATCAGAATCGTCCCGCCCATCAAGTATCCGAACTGTATGCCCGCGGTGGTGATCACCGGTATCATCGCGTTTTTTAAGGCGTGTCGATAGATCACCTTCCAGGTCGATACTCCTTTGGCTTTCGCCACCTTCACGTACTCTTGCGACAGAACGTCCAACATCGAACTGCGCGCCATCCGCATAATTTGGGCCGCTAACATCAACCCCAGCGTCAACGAGGGAATGAGGAGAATCTGCAGGTTCTTGGCCATATCCTTTTGAAATGAGACAAACCCGAACAGGGTGTAGTCCTGAAATAGGCCGGAAACCGCGACGATCAGTATCGCGCCGATCCAAAAAGTGGGCGCCGAAAGACCGATCAATCCCAAAACCCGCACAACGTAGTCGCCGAAACGGTTGCGTTTCACCGCGGATGTGATCCCTAGGGGAATCCCGAAGACCAAACTGAAGAAAAGAGCGAAGAAGGCGAGCTCAAAGGTCACCGGGAGCTTTTCAAGTATCATCGCAGAAACCTTCTGGCCCGTTCGCAAAGAGGTCCCGAAGTCGAAAGTGATTAGGTTTTTCAACCATATCCCGTATTGTACGACAAAAGGTTTATCTAAGCCGTACTGTTTATACAGTCCGGATAATTGCTCGTCGGTCAGGTAGTTTTGGGTCCCGAGCATAATATCGATGTAGTCGCCTGGAACGAGATGGATGGCGAGAAACACGATGAAGGTCAAGATCAGTATCGTGGGGACAGCGGAGAGAACTCGTCCGAAAATGTAAGTCGCGATCACGGTGAGATTAGAACCCCCCGCCGAAGCGGGGGGTTTCCATTCTATTTATCCAACCACGTTTTTTTGAGCATAATCAGGCTCTGGTTGCTCATCGGCACGAAGCCCTTAACCTCCGGTAAAGACACATAGAGGTTGTTTGGAGAGTAAAGGAAGAGGAACGGATTCTCTTCGACCAGAAGCCTCTGAAGGGCGCGATAAATCTCGACGCGTTCTTCTAAGTCCAGCGCCTGACGCCCCTTCTCAAGAAGTTCGTCGACTTTCGCGTTCTTGAAATTGAACTTGTTGGTCGCGCCATCGGATTTGAAGGTCCGATAGAACTGGATATCGGGCTCCGTGGACCCGCCGTTGAGAGAAAGGAAGGTTTGGAAGTCGATCTCGCGCCATCGCTTGACGAAAATCCCGAACTCCGCGACGTCGACTTTCATCTGGATACCCACGAGGGCCAGCTGCGCCTGAATCGCCTCTCCGATTTTGTCGAGACTGTATTGGGCGTATGTAACGGCCTCGAAAGAGAAACCGTTCGGATAGCCGGCCTCTTTTAACAACGCTTTCGCCTTTTCGGGGTTGTAAGAGTATTCGTCAAAGGCTTCGGGCAACAACGCCCATGTCTTCAGAGACGGGTTCAACGGACCGGTAACCGTGCCTTCGCCGAAAGCCACCATCTCCACGAGTTCTTCTCGGTTGATCGCGTAGCTCAAAGCTCTCCGAACCAAAACGTTGTCGAAGGGTTTCGCAGCGTTGTTGATCCCTAACAGGAGATAGGGCAAAGTCGAGACGCGGTAGGTCACGAAGCGCTGCGCTGGGAAGGTATTTAAGCTCAACGGCTCCATAATCTGAGCCATCTGAACGTCCGCGTTTCTCAACGCGGAACTACGAGAGATCTCTTCCGGGATGACCACGAAGGTCAGGCTATCGAGTAACGGGAGTCCCGGGACATAATACCTCTCGTTCTTTTGAAGCGCAATATAATTCCCTGCGGCGTATTCTTTCAGTTTGAAGGGGCCGGTACCGTTCGTCTGGAGCTGCATATTGACGCCGGATTCGACGGTCTTTTTACAGACGATCGCGCTGTTTACTCCGGCGAAATTTAGAAGCAGAGAGTTGACCATCGGCACCTTAAGTGTGAAAACCACGGTGTAAGGGTCCGGGGCCGTGATAGAAGAGACCTCCGTGTAGTAGGAAGCGGCCGGAGAGGCGAAGGCCGGGTCCTGTATCCTCTTAAAGGTGTAGAGCACATCCTCCGCGGTGAACGGAGTGCCGTCATGGAAAAGGACGTTTTTTCGAAGGTGGAAGACGATCTTCGTGGGTTCGGGGACCTCAAAACTCTCAGCCAATCCCGGCACGATATCCATATTTTCGTTAAAACTCAAGAGCCCTTCGTAAACGTGCTCAAGTAACCGGTGTGAGCCGAACGCCGTCGCCAAATTGGGATCGAATCCGGCCGGTTCCACCTGCACTGCGAACTTCAAATCCCCGCCCGCGCGTGCGCCAAAACAGAAACTAAAAAAAACCGTTAAGACAAGCAAAAACAAAAGGGATTTCTTCATTGAACCTTCCTCCTTTGATTTGGTGAGTATAGAAGACGTTGTTAAGAACATTATACCATAAAAACCCTACCTGCGCTTTAGTAGTGTGCGTCAAGTTATGAGGTGCTACCGAGAAACAAGGTCAGAATCAACCGGGCGATTTTTTGCCTGTGTAATCTACGCGGCGTAAGCGCTTCTTCTTATCGCGACGGCGCGATACGCTTTTGCACGGGCCCATTGCGGCGTAGAAGGAAGGGGCTAAGGGCGTATCCCGGGGTCGTAAAAACCACTTACCCCGCGATAACCCCACTGACCCAGCGCGGCGTAAGCGCTCCTTCTTTTCACGACGGCGCGATACGCTTTTGTGCGGGTCTGTCGCGGCTAAAAAAAGCAAAGAGCGGATCGCGGGGTCGTAAAAACCACTTACCCCGCGATAACCCCACTGACCCAGCGCGGCGTAAGCGCCACTTCTTTTCGCGACGGCGCGATACGCTTTTGCACGTGTCTTGAAAAATAGGGTTCACACGGAGGGCACAGAGAACACAGAGAAAAGATTCTTGTGAACGCCCCGGGAGCGAGGGACTTTAATTCGGTATGGTCTTCGGCTTCGCTCTCCCAAGCGCTCCCGGAGGGGCGCTAAATAGGCCGAAAGGTCAACGCCGTTTTGACCAAATCGGCGAAGGACTCCTGCAAACTGGCGCCACCGACCAATCCGCCATCGACGTCCGGGCGCGCCATCAGGCTCGCGAAGTTTTCAGGCTTGATACTCCCTCCATAAAGGATCGAAACCTTCGAGGCCACCTCCGCGCCGTACAGGTCGCTCAGCTTTTCTCTGATTCGCGAACACGCCTCCTGGGCTTGCCAAGGCAACGCGACTTTCCCCGTGCCGATGGCCCACACCGGCTCGTAAGCGATGGCGATCTTCTCCACATCCGGGGCGGGAAGCCCCTTTAACCCTTCCGTCACTTGGTTATCCAACACCGACAAAGTCTCTCCGCTCTCACGCTGGCTCAAGGTTTCGCCTACGCAGAAGATCGGCTTAAGGCCGGAAGCCAAAAGACTTTTGAGTTTCGTGTTGATGAAATCGTTGGTTTCTTTGAAAATCGCTCGCCGCTCTGAATGACCGACGATGACGTAGCGGACACCGGAAGCGACGAGCATCCGAGGGGATATCTCTCCGGTGAAGGCGCCTTCTTCGGCGGGGTAGACGTTCTGAGCTCCTATGGCCAACGGTGTTCCGACGAGAACATCGCGCACCGCGTGAAGGTCTACGTAAGGAGGGCACAAGACCACTTCGACGGGTTCGAAAGACTTCGGTAACACTTGAAGCAAACGGCGGGCGAACGCCCCCGCCTCATCAGGCGTTTTGTACATTTTCCAATTACCTGCGACGACCATTTTCCGACTCTTCCGAACGCATAGGCTCGCCACACCGGGCATTTCTTTCCCTTCCAACATCTCGAGCGAGGCTCCGCCGCCCGTAGAAACGTGGGTCACTTCTTCTTCCAGCCCGAATTTGGCGATCGCCGCTGCGCTGTCTCCGCCTCCAACGACGGTTGTGGCGTCCTTCCGCTCCGATAGCGCCACAGCGATCGCTCGCGTACCTTCCTCGAATTCCGGGAGTTCGAAGACACCCATAGGTCCGTTCCATACGATCGTTTTTGCGCCTTTCATCGCCTCTTTGAACAAAGCGATCGTTCGTTCTCCGATATCCAATCCCATCCATCCGCGAGGTACCCCGGCTTCCCGGGTGACCGTCCGCTTGATTTGACCGCTTTCCATCTTTTCGGAAACGACAACGTCTATCGGTAACAAAATTTCGACGGATCGTTCTCCCGATTTCTCGAGGAGCGCCTTCGCCAAGGGTATCTTGTCTTCTTCTACCAAGGAGCTGCCCGTTTCAAAGCCGAGGGCTTTCCAAAAGGTAAACATCATCGCCCCCCCGATCAACAGCCTATCCGCTTTGGTCAGAAGGTTTTCGATGACCCCGATTTTATCGGACACTTTCGCGCCTCCCAAAACGGCCACATAGGGGTGCTCCGGCTTCTCCACGAGTTTACCGAGGAAGCGGAGTTCTTTTTCCATCAAGAAACCACTATAGGAGGGCAGATAATCGGCTACCCCGACGTTAGAGGCGTGCGCTCTGTGGGCGGTGCCGAAGGCGTCGTTGATGAGCAGATCGCCATAGGTAGCCAGCTCACGGGATAGCCCTTTGTCGTTCTTTTCTTCTCTCGGATCGAAACGGGTATTTTCGAGCAAGAGGACCTCTCCGTTCTGAAGTTTCCTCACTTTTTGTTCGGATTCTTCTCCGACGAAGACGCTTGAAAATAGAACCGGTTTCTCCAACAGCGCAGATAGCGCTGAAACCACCGGAAGAAGGCTGTACTTCGGATCTGGCCCGCCTTTTGGTCTTCCGAGATGGGATAGCAGTATCACTCTGGCACCTTTCTCAAGGGCGTAACGTATGGTCGGCAGCGCGGCTCGTATCCGTGTGTCATCCGTTACTTGGTTCGTTTTCTTATCGAGCGGAACATTGAAATCCACACGCATCAACACGTTTTTCCCGGTGAGTTCCACATCTCGTATCGTCAATGCTTCCATTCTCTCCTCCTTAAAAAAAGGCACGCCGAAGCGTGCCGATGTTTTTGCGACGACTACATTCCCTTCATCATCAAGCCGACGAGATCGACAACGCGGCAACTGTATCCGTATTCGTTGTCATACCAGCTACAGATCTTCAGCAGGTTTCCATCCATCACCGCAGTCAGCGTCGCGTCGAAAACTCCGGAACTGGTTAAGCCTATGATATCGGAGCTGACGATCATTTCTTCGTTGTAATCGATGATCCCTTTCAACTTCCCGGAGCAGGCCTCTTTCATCACCCGGTTGACCTCTTCTTTGGTCGTGGGCTTTTCCAGGACGATCGTCATATCCGTAATAGAGCCGTCACTCACGGGCACTCTCAACGCGATACCATCCAGCTTTCCTTTAAGCTGAGGAATCACGAGTCCGATCGCCTTAGCGGCCCCGGTGGTCGTAGGTATCGTGTTAAGCGCCGCCGCTCTGGCTCTTCTGAGGTCTTTATGGGGAAGGTCAAGGATCCTCTGGTCGTTCGTGTAAGCATGAACCGTGGTCAATAACCCTTTCTGCACGCCAAAGGTTTCGTGCAGGACTTTGACGATCGGGGCGATCGAGTTCGTGGTGCAAGAAGCGTTCGACACCACTTTCATCTCAGGGGTGAGAATCCCTTCGTTACAACCGATGATGATCGTCGCGTCGACCCCTCCTTTTTCGGGAGCGGTGATTAAAACCTTCTTCGCGCCCGCATCCAGGTGAGCCTGGCACTTATCTTTCCCCGTGAACACGCCCGTCGACTCGATCACCATCTCGGCCCCCAGCGCTTTTAATGGCAGATCTGCCGGGTTTTTCTGTGCGGTGACCTTAATAGACTTCCCGTTCACCTTGATAAAGTCCTCTCCGTGTTCGACCGTTCCACCGAAAGTCCGGTGCACGGAGTCATACTTGAACAAATACGCCAAGGTCTTCGCATCGGTCAAATCGTTGATGAGTACGACCTCGTAACCTCCCCGTTTAACGATTTCGCGTAAGACGAGCCTTCCAATTCTTCCGAATCCATTGATCGCAATAGGCACTTTAGGCATACGCCACCTCCATCAGATTTGTATCAAATTCCTAATCCACCAATTCCCAACTGAGTTTTCAACTGCTCGAGCTCAGCGTCTTTTTCCTTCGACACAGTTTCTATCGCCTGGTTGAACGCCGCGCTCAGCAAATCGGTCAATTCCTCTTTCTCTTCTAAAAGACCATCTTCTAACTCGATCGCGCTAATGTGGAAGTCACCCTTCATCGTGATCTTGATGGCACCACCGCCAGCGGTTATCTCGAAAGATTTTTGCGCGAAACTCTCTTCGATTTCTTGCATCGTCTCGCCCGCTTGATTGATTTTTGTCATAAGGTCTTGCATAGAGGGTTTTCCTGAAGTGGATGATGGCCGTAAGGATTTTCCTCCGAAACTCCGCATCTTTTTTGCCATTCTGACTCCTTTCTTCTATTCGCTTTCGATAATGCGTATTTCTTCGTTAGGAAACAACTTTTTCAATTTTTGATAGTAAGTTTTCATCTCCGGCGTCAGAGTCTTCGGGTCTTTTAATGAGGGCTCTATCCACCGGGCCTCGTACCCCTTCTCTTTCAGGAACGCAGCGACCCATTCTTTCTTCTTCCGCAGTACCCAAGAGGTTACGGAAGCACAGCCGGTATAGTCTATCTCAATTGAAGAGTCCTTCATATTCACTTTGCTCAATCTTAAAGCAACGGCGACGGCCATGTCGGATTCTCCGATCTTTCGGATCAACCCTTCTAGTTCCGAAGCCAGCGGAGACTGAAGGACACGCTCGTATGCCGGTTCTTTCGCTGTCTCCGTCCCGATACCGGAAACCGGAGAAAAACCCGCGCCGATCTCCAAAAACCGCAGGGTTAAATAAGCGGTTTTCTCCTCCATCCGGTTCATCTTTTTGGACAGACCCGCGATCGCCGCTCCCAGCTGCAGATAGGGCTGCGTTTTTCCGGTCGTTTGTATCCGCGCGACCAACGCCGTCATCATCTGATTCAAAAACGTATCCCATATCACGCCTTTCTGGGCGCATCCTTCCACGAATCGCACGATCTCGAGCGAATCGTTCCGCAGCAACGTCTCGATCCAACCTTCCATTTCTTGGCGCGTGATCCCGCCGATAACTTTCGTGACGTCCATTTCCGTGATCGGCTGCCCCGGTTCGGCGAACCGCAAGGATTGCTCCAACAAGACCAAGGCATCGCGCAGCCCGCCCCGGGCGAAGCTCGCGATCGTTTCGGCAGCGTCGGTCTTTAGTTCCGAACCTTCCAGGCGGCTAATCTTCTCCAGGTACTCCACGATCTCCGCTTCGCTCAGGTTGTGGAACGGGATCAGCTGGCAGCGGGAAAGCACGGTTTCGGGTATTTTTTCGGGATTTGTGGTCGCCAAAATGAACAGTACGTGTGGAGGCGGCTCTTCCAAGGTCTTCAAGATAGCGTTGAAGGCTTCG
>Ga0302246_1002629_pt1 | contig 10539 bp, 6 predicted proteins | sample AAG_UR_Trp_MG_FD_193533 | JGI IMG/M metagenome (GOLD analysis project Ga0302246, IMG submission 193533) | Enriched activated sludge microbial communities from anaerobic digester in WTTP, New Holstein, Wisconsin, United States - AAG_UR_Trp | ecosystem: Engineered > Bioreactor > Anaerobic >...
AGAACCGTGGATTTCGTGGCTCCCGGGGAACAGCAACCCGAAGCCGATCACCGGATGGAACGCGAGCGGTCCACCAGCGGAACGTTCCACGATCATTTCTGGCGCGATGCCCGCAACGAAGGGTTTTTCAGCTATCTCATGTCCACAGATTCGGAAACGGGCTTGAGCCTGATGGTCCGCTACTGGGGTGCCGAATGGGGAAACCGGAAATTTGACATTTTTATCGACGACGAAAAACTCCTCTCCGAGGACAATACCGGCCGATGGAACCTAAGCAGGTTTCAGGAGGTCCTCTATGACATTCCCGATGCCATGGTGCAAGGCAAATCCCACATCAGGGTGAAATTCCGGGCCTTACCCGGAAGCACCGCCGGCGCCGTCTATTATATCAGGCTCCTGAAAAAGCAATAACCCGGAGACCACCGGGTGGCCGATAAGGACGCTGGCGGCCGGGTCACCTGTAAGTACACCGGGAACCGGATAACCGGTCACGACGCCAACGTCCCGGTCACCGGTCATAACAAGGCCGCCGGACTACCGGAAATAATCCCGGCGATCCGGCGGCCGTTTATTTTCACTTAGGGTTTTATTCCGCCGTTCACGATCCTGAAATAGTCAAATGAGACATCCCAGGGAGTGGGCGGCTTGGTGGTGTCTGAATCGAACCAGAAGGTACTTTTCATGTACTGAGTAACCACCCCGTCACAAACAATCAATCCGGCTCTGACATCTTTCAGCAGCATATCGACACTCCCCAGCTTCTCAAAGGAGGCACCATCGAGGGAATAATATCCCGTGTAAAGGCTCCCTTGTTTCGTCAGCCTGAGATACAGGGGCCGCTCGCCGGTGATCTCCTCGGTGAGGTTGAAAGAGCCCATCGATTTGACGATGTCATTCTCCTCCATGATCAGGTCGATGGTGCCCGGCTGCATCCTGGCACCGGGAGCTCCTCCCCGTGAGGTCTTGATCACGGCCCTGAACATCAGCTTGATGAAATTATGGTCATCCTGGTAAGCCACGATCCCGCCATTCTCGGGTTGCATGGGAATCCTGGAGGCGGTCAGCTTCGTGTCAATGGTCCAGTCGTTGTTCGCACTCTGCAACAAAAGGTTGCGGGCGTTGTTCGTCCCCTCCGACACATCTCCCGGTTCGCTGGTGATGGAGAGAGACCCGGCAACTTTGGAGAGGCTCACCGCCGCAGGATTCTCCCTGATCCATTCCCACTGCGGACCCACGGAGACCTCGTTGAACTCATCACTCCCCGAAGCGACATCGAAATTGAGATAATAGCTGTTCTTTTCGAGGGTGATGTTGTCGATGAACTGAATGACGGCCGTCCCCGGGATCCCCCTGGCCTGTTCTATCTCCACCGAAATCCCCTCTCCCGCGACTGATGCCGCCACCACGGGAATCTTGGCTTTGTTCTTCAGAAGGTAACTGTAAGCTTTTACCTCATTCAGAAAACCGGGAATCTTTTTCCCGTTCACAGTAACCGAGGCAGGGGTGAGATCGGGCATCACCTTCAACGGAAAACTGCCTGACAATGTTTTACCTTCTACGGTTACGTCGGCAAATACGGTAACTGCCCCGACTCCCGTGGCCTTCACCCTGCCGTCTTCACTGACGGTGACCACCGCGGGATTGTTGCTCCGGTAGGTCACCTTCGCCTTCGCGATATCATAAAAGCTATCGTCCGACATACAGGCGGTGACGCTGGTTTGCGTCTCCTCACCAGGCCGCAGCACCACAACGCCGGTTTCGGCCACCACCGTCGCCAGTTCAGGCCGGTAGACGCCGCGCATGACAGCTTCCACACTTCCCCGGATATCTTTGGAAGAAGAGCCTATCTCAAAAACATACCTGCCCGGGTCAAAGGTAATCCTTCCCTCTTTGGGATCCCAGAACCAGAGCTCTTCGCAATCGATGTCGACGGAAACCCTGCGGGTCTGTCCCTTCGGAATGGTGACCCTCTGAAAGCCCTTCAGCCTTTTGATGGGCCTTTCCAGGGAAGCACCACTATCGGGCGTCCTGACATAGACCTGTACCACCTCATCCCCGTCCATCTCTCCGGAATTTCTCACATCCACGGAAACGGTAACCTTGTCGTTGGGCGTGATCTCTTTCCTGCTGATGCTGAAATTGTCATATTCAAAGGTGGTATAAGACAAGCCGTATCCGAACTCATACGTAACCTCCTTATCATAGTACCAGTAGGTTCTCCCGTTGTGCCTCCCGCCCCGGAGGGTATAATCGTTGAATTCAGGAAGGTCTCTCACCGATTTATGCCAGGTAACGTTCAGTTTTCCTCCGGGATTTACTTCGCCAAAGAGGATTTTCGCCATGGCAGTGCCCTGTGCCTGGCCGTTGTATCCCGTCCAGATCATTCCGGGGATGTTTGGATTGTTTTTGAACGATTCCGCCTCTACCATTCCCATGGTTTGCATGACCACGATGGTATTCGGGTTCACCGCCGCCACAGCTTCTATGAGTTCATTCTGGTTGCCGGGAAGGGCCAGGGAGAAACGGTCCGACTCCTCCCTTCCGGTGTTCTGGTCGGTACCCACAAAGAGGAGGACCACATCGGCCGATGCGGCCATGTCGAGGGTTTCCTTGTCGGTGGCCGGCACCTCCGCTTCACGGTATACCAATACCAGGGTTTTGGGACCCGTGATGCCCAGGGTTTCGGTTTTGACGGAGAGCGTTGAAGACCTGCCAAAACCGCGGAGCCCAGCACCTCCCCGCGAGGAAGGAGGCATCACCCTGGCCGTGGCCAAGATATTGCCCGTCGCGGAACCTTCCCTCACTTCGAGGATACCGCCGTCACCGCTCACCGACACCTGAAACCTGATAGAATCGAGATGGGTAACGTCGATGTTGTTATAAGCGGTCCAGTCACCGTCCTTGATCCCCCGCATCGAAGCCTGTCCGAAGCGCGCCGACACAATGATGCCGTTTGCCGAAGCATTGAATTTCGCGGCATTGCGCTCTTCCGTACTCCCATCAGTATTGACGGTGGAAAAACTGGTCACGTTGAAGAAATCGGTCCTTCTTTCGGTATTTCCCGAAGAATGGGAAACCACTTCCGTTGTTAACCCATTCGCTTTAATAAACTCCTGAATTCCCTGAAGGGGTGAAATCCGCAATTCGGGTTCCACGGGACCGGAATAATCTCCCAGTTCCACTTTGTCGGCCTGGGGTCCCAGAACGGCGATTTTTCCCACATTTTTCAAATTGACGGGGAGTGCCATTTTTCCGGTGGAGGCCACCGTTGCGTTCTTTAAAAGCACCGGCGTTTTGACAGCCACTTCCACAGCCAGGTCGTTGTGTGAAGGATCGTTGATTATGGAGGGTTTTATACCTGCATAAGGGACCTTCCGGGGAGGATCAAATTCGCCCATCCGCATCCTGATGGTGAAAATGTTGACCAGCGCCTTGTCGATGGCTCCTATGGTGAGCAAACCCTTCTCCAGGGCTTTGAGGGCATTGCTCTGGTAAACGCCTCCGCAATCGGTGTCAACCCCTGCAAGAAGTCCCAGGGCCGTAGCTTCTTCATTGCTTTTGGCAAAGTTGTGACCCCGTACCATATCGTCGATAGCGCCGCAGTCCCCGGTGACATAACCATCCAGACCGTAGGTCTTCCGGGCGATGGTGTCGATAAGAAACTGGCTGGCCGATACCGGCACCCCGTTCACGGCATTGTACGCCGACATGATGGAAGGAAGATTGTAATCCCGGATGAGTGTCCGGTAGGGCGCCAGGTAATATTCCCGCATGTCCCGCTCATCCAGGCCGGAACTTCCGGAGTGGCGGTTAAATTCAGTATTGTTGGCCAGGTAGTGCTTTCCGCAGGGAACCGACTTCAGGTAAAGCGGGTCATCCCCCATCATCCCCTGGATGAACCCTTTCCCGATTTGCGATACCAGGAAGGGATCCTCGCCGAAAGTCTCGGCAGTTCGTCCCCACCGTGGATCACGGGCGGGTTCTACCACCGGCGACCAGTAGGTAAGCGTGAAAATGAGGTCGTGATTGAAACCCCTGGCCTCATCGGCCACTACCGAGGTCTCCCGCCTGATCAGTTCAGGGTCCCAGGTGGATCCCACGGCGACACTGTTGGGAAACGAGGTGGCCGTCATTCCGCTGTTGTTGTTGCGGCCCATTATCCCGTGGAGCGCCTCTCCCCACACATTGTAGCTCCCCACTCCCAGCCGCGGCACGGGAGCCATGGTATTGCCCAACAGGCTCTGCTTCTCTTCGGGGGTCATCCGTGAAACCAGGTCAGCGGCCCGCTCCCTGAAAGAATACGCCGTGTTGAGGTAAATCGGTTTTGTTGCTTTTTTGGATTCCGGCATCAGGGCCATCAATGCAAAGCAACTGATCATAATCAGGCTCAACCGGATTAGTTTTTTCATATGCGTTAATCTGGATTGGTAAATAAGCCGGGCTTATTTTGATTTTTTCAAATATATTTATAAACGACCGGAAAAAAGCAAAATTTCCCTGAAGTTTTGGATACTTTGTAAAAATTGCGGGGTGGCTCCGTAGTTTTTGTTCTTTTCAATATTTTGCAGATTGATATACGTATTGTTGAATTCCGGCGAGCGCATTGACTATTTCTGTAAGTCCAACATTCAAGGCATAAAACATCGCCACATGCCGGGGAATGTCAAATGGTATTGCATACGTTTTCCGTAACTGGCCAGAATAAAACGGCAATGACCAGGATACTTCAGGCATTGGCACTGTTCATACTGATGCTCTTTTCAGATCCCGAAGACCGTGTGGTTATCCGGCTCCTGCGGGGCCCCTGAGAAACGCGCTTCCTCGTCGTGGGCGGGAAAGCCCGCTAATCTGTTGTAATACTCTCAATTTGTCCGGCCATCTCGAATGTTCCGTTTCTGCCGGTACCCGGATTTTTTTATTTTTGTGAAAAACGGTTACCATGAAAATGAAGATATTCCTGATGCTTGCCGGAGTGGCGCTTCTGGCTTCGCTGCGTGACAGCCATGCGTGCACCAACCTGATCATCACCCGCGGGGCCAGTAGCGACGGTTCGGTGATGATCACCTATTCCGCCGACTCTCACACCCGCTATGGTGCTCTTTCCTTTTATCCCGCCGCCGACCACGCCCCGGGAACGGCCTGCGAAATCTACCACTACGAAAACGGCCGCCTTCTGGGTACCATCCCCGAAGTTCCCCATACCTTTTCGGTGATCCAGTTCATGAACGAACACCAGGTGGCCATCGGGGAGACTACCTTCGGAGGTCATGACTCCCTGCAGTCACAGCCGGGAGCCATTCTCGACTACGGCTCCCTGATGAAGATAGGCCTTCAGCGCGCCCAGACCGCCCGCGAACTGATGAAGGTGATCACCAACCTGGTGGCGGAATATGGATACGCCTCCCACGGAGAGTCCTTGTCCATCTCCGATAAGAATGAAGCCTGGATCATGGAAATCATCGGCAAAGGGAAATATGAGAAGGGAGCCGTATGGGTGGCCCTTCGCATCCCCGACGACATGGTTAGCGGCCACGCCAACCAGGCACGCATCACCACCTTTCCCTTCCAGAAGGTCAACAACTGGGACGACGCCACCCAGACCGTCTACCACTCCCCTGATGTTATCTCCTTCGCCAAAAAACAGGGCTTTTATAAAGGTCCTGACAATGCTTTCAGTTTTTCCGATGTTTACAATCCCGTGAATTTCGGAGGCGCCCGCTATTGCGACGCCCGCGTATGGTCCTTCTTCAGGAAGATCAGCGGAGAGATCCGCGAAAACGATGACTACACCCGCTATGTCATGGGCAACTTTGACCGTCACCCGTCGATGATTGACAAAAGCCCCAATCCCAACGGTTTCGTCTCCAACAGGCTTCCCCTCTGGGTGAAGCCCGATGCGCCGGTGACCCTGCAGCAGGTAATGGCCGCCATGCGCGACCATTACGAGGATACTCCCCTCGACATGCGCCATGACCCGGGAGCGGGACCCTTCGCCCTCCCCTACCGCTGGCGCCCCATGGAGTTCACCGTCGACAGCGTCACCTACCTCAACGAAAGAGCCGTGGCCACCCAGCAAACGGGATACAGCTTCGTAGCCCAGTCGCGTTCAGGACTCCCCGACCCCGTGGGAGGCATCTTTTGGTTCGGCGTCGACGATGCCGACGGTTGCGTATACGCCCCCATGTACTGCGGCATACGCCAGGTCCCCGAAAGTTATGCCGTGGGAAACGGATCCATGATCTCCTGGTCGGAAACGTCGGCATTCTGGACCTTCAGCCAGGTCAATAACTGGGCCTACACCCGCTACAATAGTATCCACCCCGAAATTGAAGAACTCCAGATGGAGACCGAAAACCGCTTCTTCACCGAAACCGCCATGGTCGACCAGCATGCAGGGGAACTTTACCTCCGGAATCCCGGTGACGCCTTCGACTATGTCACAGCTTATTCGGTCTATACGGGGAATAAACTGGTGGCCGACTGGAAAGCCTTTTACCACTACCTCTTCATGAAATACGTCGACGGCAACATGAAAGTCACCCAAGGGCGCCGCCTCCTGGACAACGGAAACGGCAAAAACATACCCCCCTCCCCGAAATTTCCGGGATACGGAAAAAACTGGGAACGGATCATGATCGGGGGAACCGGCGACCGCCTGGTTGTCCCGACACAGGATTGAACCGTCATCCCTGGTTGTAAAACCGGGAGCTCTCCTCAAAGGTAGCAGGATCCATCTCGACAAAGATATTTTTCAATCCCCCCTTTCCAGCAGCATTGAAAAATTCTTTCCAGTCGACCACGCCCTGACCAAGGGCAACATTCTTGTTCTGCAGAAAAGACCAGTCGGCCAGGTGGGCTGAGATGAACCGCCCGGGATATTTGTTGAAATAATCGGCCGCCCGGAAACCTATGTTGACCACCGCAACCTGAAATTGCATCTTTACCAGGTCAGGGTCCAACCACCTGAGCAGTTCGTCGTAAATCAACACCCCGTCCATCTTTTCAAATTCGCCGTGGTGGTTATGAAAACCCGTCTGGATGCCTGCGGCTTTGGTCTTCCGGCCAATCTCGTTTAACTCGTCGGCCGCCCTTTTCCAGTCATCCATGGTGGCATTTCCGGGTAATCCGAAACTGGAGAGGATGATCTGCTTCTGTCCCGAATCTGCGGCAAAGGCAATACGGTCGTCGAGGTGATCACGTAACTCAGCCATCCCGTAATGGGTACTCTCAAATGTCAGTCCGGCATCGTTAATGACCATAAGCATCTCCCTGCCGGAATATTTCATCAAAGGAGTCCAGCCATACCCCGGTGGAGAACACATCTCCACGGTTTCATAGCCGAGACCGGCCATTTTCTTCAGGGTACCTGGAAAGTCCTTCAACAGCTCCTCCCTGATCGTCCACACCTGAAATCCCAGGGGAAGTTTATACATTTTTCCCGCCGGCACGGCTTGCAGGGTGAAAGGCAATTGGGTGACCATCGCGGCTCCCCCGAGAGCCAGCGACGCGCCCAGAAATTTTCTTCTTGAAATACTTTTCATATTCATCGTAAAATGGTTGTAAAATTTAGCTTCCGTTATTTTCGCTGTAAAAATGATGCTGTAATTTATCGTCATGTGCAGTCACAACTGCAATTTTTGGCGGAAGGGTCCGGATTCTTCCTGTGCTGTCATACGTACACCCATGGTGCCATCCGAAATCCGAAATAAGCATTCTGTCGATCACCAATATTCTCTTCGTTCTTACGTGTCTTCGTGTTACAAATATTACAGCTCCCATCCCGGCCGGTATTCGCGGGTGAGGAACCTGTTGGCTTCGGGCAGGTTGGTGATTTTCATGGCGGAAGCGTCGTATTCCACGATCTTCCCGGCCTGAAGGGCCACAGCTCCCATCAGGATGGTTTCGGTTACCGGACCGGCATGGATGAAACTTCCCGGTGAGGGGGTCCCGTTCCGGAACGCATCGATCCAGATTGAGTTTCCGCGTGGACCCTCTTCTTCTTGTTCCTCCTGTTTCAGCCATTTCATCTTCGATTCGGGCACCAGCACCGGTTTTTCACCCCGGAAGCCGCTGATGATTTTTCCCTTGTCGCCCACGAACATCATCCCTTCGGGGGAGAGGGTTTTGCCTGCCGACCGGAGTTCTTCGGGCACCAGGGGACGCATTCCTCCGTCGTACCATATCAGGTCGAAGGGCGGCAGGGTCTTCCCGGCAGTAAAATGAAAACGGATCATACAGGAGAGCGGAAACGCCACATCATTTTTCAATCCCCGCGATACCCCGTTGTCGAGAATGGAGGTTGTGGTGCCATAAGCTTCAGCGCTGACGGAAGGCTCCTGAATCCCCAGGGTGAGGAAAAGGGGGAAGAGGCTGTAATGACCCATGTCGGCGATGCTACCTCCGCCAAAGTCATACCACCCACGGAAGACAGCGTGAGTATAATGGGGATGGTAAGGCCTGTCGGGAACGGGTCCCAGCCAAAGAGGCCAGTCAAATCCCCCGGGCACCGGCACGACCTCAGAAGGGTTGGCCTGCCACTGCGGCCAAACCGGACGGTTAGACCAGTTGTGGATCTCCCGAAGGGTGCCGATAAAACCGGCATCGATCCACCCTTTGATGGTGTCGTATCCGGGACAGTAGCTCCACGCCAGCAAGTGACTCCCCACTCCCGCCGTCCCCGCCAGGGCAATGGTCCGTCGCGCTTCGTTCATCCGGTTCGCAATGGGCTTGTGTGTCACCACATGTTTACCTTTCCGCATCGCCGCAATGGCAATGGCAGCATGCAGATGATCAGGGGTCATGATCTTCACGGTGTCGAAATCCTTCTCCTTCTCAAACAACTCCCTGAAATCGGCATACGACGGACAGCTATACCGCGATACTCCTTTTGCTTTTGCATAATACTTCTGAACAAATTCCTGCCCCACATCCCTGCCGCCGGGAATGCCGCTCATTTTGGAACCCCAGGAGGGATCCCCCAGGGCACGGCGTATGTCGTTCTTCAGTCCGTTGGCCGACCAGTCGACATAGTCGGTAGTGAACTTGTTGGGATCGCAGACCGCTACAATCCGGACGGATGGATCGGCAATCAGGGTGGTCATCTCGCGGAGACCCTGTGTGCCGCAGCCGATGTAGGCAATGGCCAGCTGGTCGCTCGGAGCGGTGTGTCCACGTCCTCCGAATACGCTCCGCGGCAGGATGGTGAAACCTGCCGCTGCCGCAGCTGTCGTCTCCAGAAATCTGCGGCGGTTGATTTTTAAGGTAGATGTCATAGTTTTACGCTTCAGTTATAAGGTTTTGGATTATTCTCCTGAAAGGTAGGTAAATTTTGGCAATCTCCCCCCTCCTTACAAAACCTGATTCTCTTTTTTCCGTACACATTCAGGATAAAAAGCAATGCATATGTCTTCAGGCCCCAAAAAAACGATGAACCGTCAGGCTGCTGTGGCGGGCCGGTTTTATCCGGGAACGGAAAAAAGACTCCGGGAGGAAGTCCGTGAATTGTTTGTGAATGCCAAACCTCCCTTACGTCCCGGAGAGGTTCCCCGGGCGCTTATCGTGCCCCATGCGGGATATGTCTTCAGTGGCGGCGTAGCCGCTTCAGCTTTCAGCCAGATTTCAGGCACCGTCTCCCCTGAACGGGTTTTTGTGATCGCCTCCAGCCACCGTTATCATTTCCCCGGAGCCGCTCTTTTCATGTCGGGGAATTATGAAACACCCCTGGGCGAAGTAGCTGTCGACAGGGATACCTGCCGGCAGCTGACGGAACAAAACCCCCTCTTCACCGCCCGGGAAGAGGCCCACCTCGACGAACACAGCCTCGAAGTGCAGCTCCCCTTCCTCCAGGAGAAGCTGACACCCTCCTTTTTATTGGTTCCCATCATCCTCGGAACCCAAAAACCTGCCGAATGCAAAAGTCTGGCCGATACCCTCCGTCCTTTTTTCACCCCCGGGAACCTCTTCGTCATCAGCTCCGACCTATCTCATTATCCGAGCTATGAAGATGCCGTGAAGACCGACAGGATTACCACGGAAGCCATTCTCGCCAATTCCCCGGCGCACTTGCTTGCCGTTCTCGAGGAGAACCGAAAACAGAAAACCGAAGGATTGGCGACTTCGCTCTGCGGGTGGACGTCGGTACTCACGCTTCTGAACATCACCACGGGCATGGAAGTGGATTATGCCTGGGTTGACTACCGGAATTCGGGCGATGAACCCATGTACGGCGACCGTGACCGGGTGGTGGGCTACAGTGCCGTGGCCGTTTTTGGAAAAGAAGAATCTTCATTCTCTCTTTCCGAAGAGGAAAAAGCAGAGTTGCTGAAGATCGCGGAACAGTCCATCCTGAAAAAAGTCATCACCGGCGAACGGATCCTCCCCGAAGAGCTTCCCCAGGAAGGACGTCTCTCGGAACCCGCCGGAGCTTTCGTAAGCATATATATCTCCGGAAAACTGCGCGGCTGCATCGGAAGCTTTAACAGCGGGGATCCCCTGGCAAAAGTGGTAAACCAGGCCGCATTTTCCGCTGCTCAGGACCAC
>Ga0302246_1002639_pt1 | contig 10515 bp, 10 predicted proteins | sample AAG_UR_Trp_MG_FD_193533 | JGI IMG/M metagenome (GOLD analysis project Ga0302246, IMG submission 193533) | Enriched activated sludge microbial communities from anaerobic digester in WTTP, New Holstein, Wisconsin, United States - AAG_UR_Trp | ecosystem: Engineered > Bioreactor > Anaerobic >...
GATTTTCACTTGCGGGTAAAATTCGGTCTGCTTGACATCCCCAACTTCGGTGATAATCAAATCTTTCGGCTTGCCGTCTTTGGTCAATTCCTTTTTCCCGCCCGACAACCGAAAAGCATTACTCACGATGGAGTATTTGTCTTTGATTTTTTTGTTGATTTTGGTGGGGTCAATTTGTGGCATATCTGTTCCTTATCCCTGCCCCCTTTCCTCCGTAGGGGCAAGAGAAAAAACCGATTACGACAGCGTTATTTCAAGGGTCAACACCCACGTTTGTCCCGAGGTCTTCGTTCCTTGGTCGGATACTTTGCGGTTCAGCAATTTACCCGATGACGAGGCGTTCAGCACGCCAAACTCTTTCCACGCTTGATTGGCGTCCGAACTCCCGTAAGACGAGGAAAAAGTGATTTTTTGGTTCGTGCCATAGGTCGGATAGCCGGCCTCCATCGCCTTTTTCACGCCATTGGTAAATGACGCTTCGGTATTGGTTGCGGCGGCGGCGGTATCACCCGTGCCAACAATCAAGTGGGCGTTGGTGTTGTCATATTTTGTCCCGCTTGACGCGCTCCCCAAAATAGTCAACAACTCGTTGATGCCCTCATTGCAAAGAACATTACCGTCAATCTCCACGCTTTCGTATTTCTTTTTTGCCGCAAAATCGGCATCGTTGGCGTATTTATCAATGCGCCATTTGGTCTTATGGCCAAGAAATTCCGCCAGAGAAATATCTTTTGTTTCCATTTATTTTGCAGGCTTGCTTGCGACTTCGGCGGGTTCGCCGTCAATCTCGGCAATCTGCTTTTTAACTGCTTCAAGACCTTTGACATACTCTTTGGCTATGGCCACGCTCATCTCGCGATAAGCGTTAGCCACCGGGTCAAAGAATGATACTTTTTTTTCCATAAGTTTTTTTGCCTTGCTTTTTCTTTTTCTTCTTGCAATGGCAAAGATTATTTTTCACGATTTTGGTTCTGTAATTTTTTGAGATCAACATATCTTTACACCAAGAGGGGAGGCAAACGCTCCCCCCTTGGCTTTAAAGATTAAGATTCTCCGCCAGTCTTCAACACCGCGATACCGCTGGGCAACACCGGCACATAACCCGTGCGTTTGACGATACGCAATGCTTGCATATCGTTTTCGGCAAGGTTGATGTTGTTGGGCGATTCATCGCTATCATCAAAGTCAAGCGTGGCTTCCGACAATAGCTTCAACCGCAGGGTGCCTTTGTCTCCGTATACGCAAGTCTTTTTCAGATTGGTATAAATCAAGAAAGGCGTTTCTTCGGTTACCAAATCGTCATCGGGCAGAATATCAAGCTCTTCATACGGCCGGCCGCACAAAGTCGGCGCATTGCCGTTTTGGGCGTCGTGCAAAATATACCGGTTGTTTTTGTCTTTTAGCTTTTCGCAAAGCTTGAAGATTGCGCTGTTCCCGTAGAATTTGCCGGTTTGGCGGACTTCTTTGGGCACCGCGTATTTCATCTCAATCAAATCGTCAACATCAATATCCGCGGCCACATCGCCATCGCCCATAACCACCGGCACGATTCCGGTAGCGTTAAGAATACCGTTATAGGCATCTCCGTCATTGGTATCACCGGCAAAGAACACGCGATCCTCTTCTTTGGCCACCGCTTCGCCGAACAGTTCGCCCAACAAAGCATTGATGTCAATCGCGGAATCTTCCACCAATTCCTCGGTGTAAATAGCGATGGCAACAATCTTTTTAAGGGTTTGAGTGACCAATTCAAACGAAGGCTTGGTTTTTGATTTCTTTCCGGCTTCGGACGCCCAATACACGCTCACCGAAGAACCAAGGCGAGGGATTTTTCGCGAATTGGCCGGACCGGAAAACGGCAAATAGCGCATCTCGCGCCGGGCGACTCCGTATTGTTCGGTGAACCGATTGATTTCGGCCATCAACGCCGGAGGCGGGACAAGATAACCGCCGGAAGCATCATCGCCTTCCCGCATATAATCCTTTTGAATTGCGCGCGCGCCGGAAATGTCTTGATTGACAAGACAATTCCACCACTTACGGGTCAATTCCTGTTCGCTGGTCTTTTTCACCGGAGCTTTCCGTCCGTCAATGGCGGCTTTTCTTTGCTTGGCCACGCCGTCAAAAAACTTCTTGACCAGCTCTTCGGACTTGGCGTCCAATTCCTTATCAAGGTTGGCAATAGTCTCATCCTTGATAAATTTTTTGAGGTCTTCTTTCACGGCCTTTTCCTCGTCTTCATCGCCGTCGCCCTCATCTTCTTTTTCGGCTTCCTTGTCTTCATCAACGATCTCCTCTCCCTCTTCGGGGGTGTAGTCATCGTCAACTTCAACGATGGAGCCATCTGCTTTTTTAATTTTCATAGGTTTGTTTTTTAAAATTAAAACTCTTCTGACTACCGCCTCCCCGATAAGGGTTTCTGACCTTTCAAAAATTAACGGGCTATCGGTTCTTTGAACAAAAAACGGGCGAATGCCTGGCCGCTTTAAGCAGTCAAGACATTCGCCCGTTTTTCGGTTACGAATTTAAAATCTATTTAATTGTAATGATATTATACCATTAAAAATAAAACTATCAAACGCCATCGCCATATTTTCGCCTTGTCGTTCCCCAAAAATGCTTCGCGAACACTCTGTCTTTACCGATGTAGACATACGGGACATCCGACTCGCAAGTGTAAGGATGATAAGGAATGAAGTAATGCATCGGCCAAATCATTATTTTCGGATCGTATTTTTTCAACATTTCCGAACAAAACACATTTCCGGTAGATTTCCACGGCTCGCCAAAATTTTCTTTCTCGCCCAATTCTTCAATCAGCCGCAAAACAAATTCGTTTCCTTTTTTACAGGCGTATATCGGGGCGATAAGCCTCTTATCTTGCCTCTCCAAGAATAAAGGCAGTTTTACCGCAGTCTTGCCATCTTCCCGCGCCCAATCATCTTTTTCGCCGCCGCACCTCACCGCAAACAATTCATAATCATTATCAAACAGCTCGTCAATCGGATTCAAACATTCCGAATCCGCCCCGGGCATAAACCCGCCAAATTCATAAAGCACTTCATACCGCACAACATCGGCAACACCGTGCCATTTTTTCTTTGAGGCGTAAAAATCAATTATTCTTTGATTTTTCCATTGGCGGCCGAATACTTTATCATTATCCCACAAAGTATAATTCCAATCGGGATGTTTGACGATCCACGTATCCATCCACTTTGCCGGGCGCGGCAACTGGCCAATCCATATATGATGAAAATTTTTATCAATCATTCTCCGATAAATTTGTAAGCTCGGCGCCCTCCGCCAACATCGCTTTCCACAAGGCTTTTTTCGTCCCTGTGGTCAACAAGCGACGGCATCGGATACCAAACCGGCAACTCTATTTTTTTAAGATAATGAGCGATCGCGGTATCATCGTGATTTTCCAATTTTCCTTTTATCTCTCCCAAAAATTCCAGCATCTCCGGAATAATCCTTGTTGTCAAACATATCGCCACCCCCCAAGACAACCAGTTCATTTCAACTCCTCCTTGCGCGGCCGCCAATTTTGCTGTTTTGCCAAACCGCTTTCTGTTCCCAAAATAAAAGCTAAATGCGTGCGTGGGTCTTTTCTCAATCTGCGCCAAAACATTCCTCTTAAAATCTTTGCCGATAATCGCGTCATCCTGGACTACTAAATGATAATCAGCATCTTTATCAAACATCCCCCAAGCTCTCCGGCTCGTGTCCAAAATTCCCAGTTCTCTGTCCATTGATATTTTCACCTCGCCGAAATCCGCCAGCTTGTCCAACAGATAGTCCCTGTATTGCGTCCTTGACGGATGCATCATTATACTGGCGGATATTTTAATCATTTCTTGCCTTGATTAGCTCTCTAACTGCTTTGCCGAGAATTTTTTTGTATTTGAATTTTGCTTTTGCTTTTTTCGGCTCTTTTTCGCTGTCGGCCGCCAAGACTTCTTCCAAAGATAATTTCGCTTTTTCAATTATCCCGCGGCTCTTTGAAGATAAAACGCGGCCTTCCTTTTCGCTGTGTTCCGGCACTTCCGGCGCAAGAAAATCCATCCGCTTCATTTTGGCCAGCGCGGCCGCCTGCGCGGGGATGTTCACCACCGAAACTTCAAGCAATTCGTTTTCAACCAGTTTTACAATTTCGCTCTCTTTGTCAACCTCATAAACGTTGTTGATAAATCCCACCGAAAAAGCGCGGAGATATTTTCCCTTCACCAGCTTAAACGCCGTAGCCGCGGTTTCGTATTCATTAACCGCAAATTTCATCGCGCCGGCAAGGTTGCCATTCTCATACCCGATACGCACCATCTGTGCCAGCGGAAACTCCATATTTTGGTGACTCCACAATACCACCGGATTTTTTAAATAATTGTCCAACTTCCATCCCTCTTGCATCACCGCTTCGTTATGCCGGTCGGTGTCCGGCGTTGAGAATATACCCTCAACAATATATTCATCTTCTTTGACGGATTTCACGTCAAACGAAAACGTTTTGACGATTTTTTCACTGCTTAAAAGTTTTTTCTTCATATGTTTATTTTTTCAAACGATGACCGGTTTGGGAATTTCGTTTGAATAAATTTCTTAAATGTTATTTCCGCGGCCACTCTGTCGCTACAACTTATGAATGGCGGATTGGAAGGTAAAAATTCTATGTTTTTGAATTTGCTGTTGCCGGAAACCTTATAATCAAGGCTTTCTGCAATCGGCGACAATTCTTTGGCATATTCATTGCCGTAGTAGCTTCTCAACATCAGCGTAATTTCCAGTTTGTATTTTTCAATCACCGCCTTGGCTTTTTGCTTGTTAAACACAATCGGGAAATGCAGTTCAAAAAATTTACCATTCGGAAAGTCTTCGTGCAACGCGCAAATGTTCTTATAGTATTTGCCCCTAAACGCCGGATAATGCTCCACCCAATCTTTTATTTTTCCGTTCCACAAATAAGGAATTGCATCGTATGGCCTCATCAGGAAAAAATCATCATTCATATAAATGAAATCGTCCGAAATATCTTCGCAATCCAAAATAAATTTCACTTTCTTGGTAACATTCGGATATTTGTGGCCTTGGTCGTCGGCAATCGGAATATGTATCAATCTGTCATTCAAAAAAGATGGCTTGTGCCCAACAATAAAAACATTGTCAAACTTCAAATATTTTTCGGCACTGCGAAGCGAGTATCGCAATTCATTATGACCCCAATTAGCGGGACTGCCGACACAATAAACAATATCCATCGTTTTAATCTTTTAAGTTAATCACCGGCGCCACGGTGCACCGGCAATTCGGTTCGCTGGGAAACATTAACCCGTTGCTGAATGCCCTGCCTTTGGCGACAATCTCGCCGTCCATCATCAGGTGCTCGTCCCTCACACGATCATCCATCGTGGCAATCCATTCCTTGCCCTCAATCACCTCGCTGTCTTTATAGGTTTGTAGATGCGCCTCGTTCACCACCGCGTTCGTTTCAGTGCGGGCAATAAGCGTAGCGCGGTAATTTTCAAATTCAACATAAACGCCCTTAATGCGCTTTTTAAGTTCGGGAATGCCTTCCTCCTCTTTAATTCCATCGTCAATCGTGGCCACCAACGCCAATAATGTCGTATTGTTCACGCTCTCCGCGAAAAAGTCCGCCCGTTTTTGCAACAAATCCAAAATTGACGGCGTAATATCTTTTTTGTTTTCCGACTTAATCATTTTTTCATCAACTAAATCACGCGCGTCATTTCGCGCTTCCTCAAAAATGGAAATAATCAACGGCATTATCGCTTTGCTAAATTTCTTGATTTGATTTTTGATTGAAAATAATTTTTTAATTCCCGCCGCGCTTTTGGGCGGATTTTTCTCAAATTTCGCGATAAATTCATCCGCTTGGGCACTGGCCAGCTGGTTGACAAGCTTCTTGATTTTCGCGCTTTTTTTATCAATATCTTTCATCCGATAATCCCAGTATTGTTTGCGCCGATCTTTATCTCTGAAAAGAGAGTTATCTTTGATTTCTTTTGCAAGAGATTTTTTGATTTTATTTTTTGCTTCATCTTGGATTTTTTTGATTTCTCCAAAAATCGCTTCTTTGGTTTCCATTTTAATTCTCAACGCCCGCCGCCCGTGCAAATTTTTGGAATTGTCTGGCTCGCGATTTATTTCCATCTGCTCGCCCAACGGTTTGACTGTAAGCGTCCGGTAAAGCTGGTCGCCGCCGTCAATCGGTTCAAGCCCCATTTCTGACCTGATTTCATTGACGGTAATCCAGCGATCAACACCTTTATCAAATTCGGCCAGCCTTTGCTCGCGGTCAACCGGCGCTTGGTTCACCGGCTCAATATAGTATTCCTCGCCAAATTCGGGAATAATCAACTCCTCATTGATTTTATTTGCCCACCGGATAGCTTCGGGATTGATTGTTTCGCTATAAAATATCCTCATCCCTGTTTCCGCATTGGCGCGGTTCACGTCTTCGGTAATACCAAAAATTGATTTGGGGCATTTAAACGCCACCATAATGTCATCGCGCGTAAATTTCATTGACTCAATAAAATCAAGCTCCTGCGGCGACAAACTGATTTGCTGATATTTCAACCCGCCCCATAAAAACGCCACCTTGGAGTTCTTTCCCTGCCCCTTGTGCTTTTTTTCATAATCTTTTCTGATTTCAATTCTCTGCGCCATCGGCGGCGTTTGGTCTGATTGCACCACCGCGTCCGGCCGGCCGTTGTTCAGGAATGTGTTTTTTTGGTGTTCAACAGCATAGCTCTCGGTATCAACCCGCTGTTTTGCCGCGGAAAGCGGCGACAATCCGAAATACTGATTAAGCGGCGAGGGATATTTAATGTGAATCATATCGTCCGCTTCAACGCGCTGTTTTTTGCCTTCTGCACTGACTATCTCATAATAATCAACAAATCTTATCGGATCGGCGTGGATTATCACATTCAGCGGGGAAATCGGCCACAATTCGGCAACCTGTCCGGAGCTATTGCGAACTTTCAAAATAAAACTATCCCCGGAAAGCTTGCGGTTGATAATATCCAACTCCATCGCTTCTTCTTTGGTCATGAACGGATTCCAGCGATAGATAAGGTCAAGAATTTCGTGATTTTTGACTTCTTTGACATCGCCCTTGCTGTTGATAATCCGCTTCAACTTAAATTCAACCGTGGAGTATTTTTCCGCGATTTTGGAAACGCAAGCGTGGACATAAAGCGACTTTCCGTATTGCTCAATGTATGTCCGGTCGTTCCATTCCTGCCCGAAAATACGGCCAACCAAACCGAAATCCGCCGAACTCAAATAATTGACGGCTTTCTGAAAAAAGTAGCTCTGAATCTTATTTATGATTCCCATAAATTAAAATTAAAAGAGGCGAACATTAAACCGCAATAAACGGTCTTATGTTCGCCTCTTTTTTTGAGATTAGCGATATTCTGTTTTACTTCCAAAATTCCTGCAAACTCGCGCTCACGTCTTTTCCGGCAAAATGAATTTCAATTTTGCCACGATCCATTGCTTCAATCGCAATTTCCTTTGATTTCAAAAGCGCGACAATCGCCTCAATGCGGCTCTTATCTTTTTTTATTATACTGCCATTTTTATTATAACACAACCCCCGCATTTTGTGTAAAGTTTATCCCCAGTCGGCTCCCGGCTCGGGGACGCTTACGAGACCCAAAACTAAATTGATAAGTGCGTCAACAAGATCATCGTGCGATTCAACTCCCCATCCCAACATCTGCAAAATCAAATCCTCACATCCGGTTCTTGGAAATACCACCGTGCCGTTTTGGATATACGGCGCGATTGATAACAGCATTGCGTGCTTGTCGGTAGTTCTCTTCATCGGCACCACCGGAATCAAACTTCTTTCCATTTCTTGAATCGCCGCTTTCTGATAGGCAACATCTTCAACATAGAACACCGCCCCCGGCCTTGATAATTTCTTGGCCTTGGCCATTTGCATCGTTTCGTGAAAAGTAAAACGCTCATTAATCGGATTTGGCTCAATATAAATTTTTGGCACATCGTTGACTTCGCACTTCACTCCGTCAACCATTGTCGTATAATCCGCGGTTTCTTTTTTGCTGATTGCCAAATCAACGCCGGTGCCTGCCATTCCCTCTATCGCTTCTTTCGGCTTGACATCATAGTATTGCAACCATTCTTCTTTGATTGGCTGGCCTTCCTCGGCGACCGCTTTAAGCATATACTCGCGCTGGAAAATAATTGCCGCCGCGGGCGTTGATTTCAACGTTTCAAGAGATTTTTCGTCCGGGAACATCGCCGGCCAGTAAAATATCTTTTTGCCGTCCTTCTCGGCCATTATCGGAATTTCAATGTTTTTAAAATTTGGGTCTTTGGCTAATCTCGCCATTAACGCGTCATAATGAAGCTTATTCCCGATAACAATAATCCGGCCGACTTTCGTGTCAATTCCCAACTTCACTTCCCCTAAAAGCCACCTTTCTGTTTTATCGCGGTTTTCTTTTTTTTGCGTCCAGTCATAGTCTTCCACATCATCGGCAATCACCAATTTCGGGCGGTGCTGGTGGTGCTTCAAACCTCTCACTTTCTGGCCGCGCGATCGCGCAAGAATACGCACGCCGTTGGACAACAGCATATTTTTTGACTGCCACTCTTCCTCGCTCTTCAAATCCCACGCTTCGGTAAATTCACCGTTGATATTCCCGTAGTCCTGCTTGATAAGCAAATTATGGTCAAGCTCATCCTTAATGTTGGCGATATTGATTGCGGCTTGCATTCCGGTATCGGCAATCGGCAAGATAAACGGGTAATAATCCGGATGTTCCAACGCCGCCCATAACGGCAATGCCAGCGACGACAGCGTTGATTTAGAGCAACCGCGAAATCCGAGTATTGATAAAAATCTTTCGTTGTGATTACTCAACAAAGCCATCAAGTCATCGTGATATATTCCCGGCGGCGATGTAAAATGATGCGCCAAATATACTAAACAAAAACCTTTAAAAGTTTTTGCCATCGCGCGGCGGAAATCATAATCATTCAGCAGATTGCTGGATAACCGCAATGGAGCGACACTCTGGTTCTGGTTTTGGTTGTTGGATATTTTTTCCATTTTCTGTTTCAATCTTTGGCAATTCTTCATCTTCTGGAATTATGCCCCAACTTTTAAGTGCTATCCACGCCGCATCGCGCACATTATCCGGTATTGCTTGCTTGCGCGCCACCTCAACATCCACATCACCGTTAAATTTAATACTTTGTTTTGGCTTGCCGTGCGTCCTGTCCATAAAATCTTTATAAAACTGATAATCCTTGCTTAACGCTCCGGCGATCCCCACCATATAAAGTTTTTTTCTGATTTCGCTTTCAGGGATATTATTCAATTTTGCGTATTCTTTAATCGCCTCGTTCATCATCGTCCCATAGCCAACACTGCCCTTTGGTCTGCCTGGGTTTCCTTCAACAAATTTCCCTGTCTTTGGGTCATTATAATCCGTTATTTTTCCGTTTTTTCGGTCTGCTTCCATACTATTTTTTCACCATTTAAAATTATGTTTTCGTTCCCTGTATAATCGACATACCGCTGAACAATTACATCATTCCCATTCTATTTCAATCCCATTTTTCTTAATTTTTCTGTTTCCGGTATAGGCGCAATATCTCTCTACAATAATGTCAGTATACTTCGGGTCAAGCTCCATTCCATAGCATACGCGGTTTGTTTTTTCGGCGGCGATTAGGGTAGTCCCGTTTCCTAAAAAAACATCTTTAACTAAATTTTGTTCATCGCTAAAACTTTTAATAACATCACTAACAAATAAAACTGGTTTCCCCGGCGCAACATCTTTTTTATTTACTTTTCCTTTTTGCGCCTCTGTCAATTCTTTTTTTATAACTCTCTTAAAATCAAAAAAATCAAAATTTCTTTTTCTATCAAATTTTCCATAAAAAACAATCGGTTCACATTGCCTAAAATGAAAACAACTCGCCCCGCTTCTTGAATTTTTCTTATACCACATTCCAATATCTAAAACATACTCATCAACAATTTCCTCTCTATACCAACCAACATCTTTGACATCTAAAATATCATACCAAATACTTAAATTTCTCGGACCGGGCGTGATAATAACTCTTTCGCAATCAAGCAATTCAAAAAAATTCTTACAAAACTTCGCATAATCATCATATTTCATTTTGTCATTATGCTGATTATACGAAAACCCGATATTATACGGCGGGTCGGTAAAAACCATATCCGCCTTCCGTCCATCCATCAACCGCTCCACATCCTCGCGCTTCGTGCTGTCCCCGCACAAAACCCTGTGCTTGCCTAATTCGTATAAATCCCCCAACTTGCTTTTGCTTTCTTTAACTTCGGGTATCACATCGTCTTGGTCGTCCGGCTCAATCAATAAATCCTTATCAAATCCCGTCAAGTCAAACATCTCATCGCTCAATCCTTTTAATTCTTCAATCGCCAACCCCATATCCCAATCGCTCTCGTTTAACTTGTTG
>Ga0302246_1002645_pt1 | contig 10504 bp, 11 predicted proteins | sample AAG_UR_Trp_MG_FD_193533 | JGI IMG/M metagenome (GOLD analysis project Ga0302246, IMG submission 193533) | Enriched activated sludge microbial communities from anaerobic digester in WTTP, New Holstein, Wisconsin, United States - AAG_UR_Trp | ecosystem: Engineered > Bioreactor > Anaerobic >...
CGAGCACTTGTGTGCGCGTCGCAATCCCTTCGTAAATCAGGTCGGTTGGTTCCGTACAGCTTAGCCCGTTCGAGCACTTGTGTGCGCGTCGCAATCCCTTCGTAAATCAGGTCGGTTGGTTGATAAGAGAGGCAGTTATGCATAAAACTGTACCCGTACGTCGCAATCCCTTCGTAAATCAGGTCGGTTGGTTCGTGGCATCTGAAAACGCTTTGAGAACACAAGCTTAGCCATCCCTTTGCGCAGACCTTTTTCCCGAAAACGTTCATTACCAATGCTTCACCTCCTTTCATCGAAGTTTCAAAATATAAGTTGCTGATTCTACTCTTTTTTCTTTAAAATGCGGACCGCTTTTGCCTCTTCAAGAAAATCCATATAATTATAAGCAGTTACAAACAAGGCCGTTCAGTGACCCTGGTCTGCGGAACGGCTTTTCGGCACAAAACTGTGCAATCCTTCTCCCATTCAATAGATGTAAAACTCTGCATCGGGGTCAATATAGCAACCTTTGCCGATAATTTCCACCGTCTGAGCGCACTTTTCGCAAAGCGGGAAGTATTTGACACCGTCCTCCGCCGAGACCATCACCCCCTCAATGCGGTCTTTCATCTCCCGAAAGATCCCTTTTCCAGCCGACACTTCAAAAATCGACTTCTGCACCCTGACCCCATAATCCTCCATAATCTTCGCGATGCGTGCGAGACGAGTCGGATCGGCAATATCGTAGGCAACAATCATGTTCATCCGAAAACACCTCAAACAATCATATAATCCATCTGGGTGACTTTCAGGCCCTGACCGGAAATGACCACCTTGTTTATACAGCGGTTGCAAATCCGATATATCCGAACGGAATCGGAGGCCAAGTCCAGATTGGCCCGACAATAGCTTCGGATACGCTTGATCGCCGCATCGTCGATGTCACACTCAAAAACGGACTTCTGGGTGCGAAGACCGAATTCCTTCAGGAAATAGCGCAACTGATTCAGTCGTCGGGGCTCTGTAATGTCATAAGTGATCAGGGTGATCATCATCGTCTCATTTCAGCAGCAACGGTTGATAGGTTTCCACCTCTCCCTCGACCACTTTGCGGAAGTGGCCGCTCTGATAGATGATGGCGTCCGCATAGGTAAGATGACGATCCGCGGGCGAATAATAAAACTCTGTCGTCAGTTTCTTCTCAAACGCTTCGATGACACGCTGAAATGCATCAGGATGGAGCTTGACGGGATACTTGCCCGTGGCCGGCGGCGCAATGCCGCCGTCAGCGTCCATGCGCTGTTCCGGTATGTCAAACTGGTCCGCGTCCGTCACCTGACCGGAAATCTGCCCGATCGGGTCCCGGGTGACGTCCGGAATCGGTTCTTCCCGAAAAGGGGGATCGACATCATCGTTCTTTTCCTCATAAAAGTCGGTGGCTTTCAAGATCTTCAGGTTAAAGAGGGAAAGGGCGAGGGTGTCGGCAATCAGGGGGCGGAATTCCTCCATCAGGTCCAATACCAGCGAATAGCGGCCATAGTCTATGGTGTGCAGATAGCCGGGATAGGGGTTAAGACCGGCGATCCGTACAGCCGCGTACACCCGGTTCATCAGGAACGTGTAAAGCAGGGATAGGACGGAATTGACGGGGTCCGTCGGCGGCCGCCTGACCCGCCGTGTAAACCCAAGTTGATCGATAAAACCTTTTGGGAATGCTTCAAAATACAAGGCGGAACCGCGACCCTCGTAGCCGCGCACGCTGTCGACATCTATCGCGGCTTCCATGAGCCTGATCAGATTTTGAATGTCATGAGCCCTCTGGCCCGCCAAGGCAACATCTTTGGTTCGCTTGATCCGCATGAGCAGGGTTGCCATGTTTGCCAGTTTACCCCCGACAATACTTCTGGCCGCCCTCAGGCTAAAGGCAACATCGTCAAGAAGGCCATACTGCCGCTTATGAAGAAAAACATTTTTAGATTCGGAGGGGGTCAAACGACCCAGATACCGGCCGTTCTGCGTCAGAAAAACCACGTCGATGTCGTAACGCAGGAGCTGCGCCAGGGCGCGATGTGTAATTTCGACATTGCCGAAAAGAACGAGCTGGGTCAATTTATAGGTAAACAGAGTATGATAGGTCGTTTCACCCTTCTTGACGAGGATGTGGCGTCCCTCCTTGACGAGCCGCGCCCCCTGAGTGCGCACGTAAATAACCATGTTGCAGCCTCCTTCTCTGCCCTTGCGGGCGATTTGCGCAAATCGCGCGGCAAGCGCGTCTCCATTCACGCCAACCACAGCCGCAAGGTAACAAAGAAAGCCACTCCCTGCCATCACTGCAACGTTGCGATATTCAGTTGTCAAGGAGCGGAACCACCCATCAAGGCAGGGCAGGAAAATCGAAACGATTTCCAAATTGCACGAACTCGGAAACCGTGGCCATGAGAGCGGAAATTTGCTTCTCCCCAACTGGCGTAATACCATGGGCCAAAATGGAACTGTTCCGACTTAACTGAATATTCTTGATCTTTTTTTGTCGTTCCGGTTCAAAAAACCGCTGCCCGGCCTCATGATCCATTTCTTTCAAGCAAAGAAACGTCGCCGTCATGGGAAGCTTCAATAAACCTGTCTTGGCGTCGGCATACTTCCTCACAAATTCCTCCCGGATGGAAGACGGAATTACATCCGGGCGAACCCGATCGTTGTTGCATTTCGCCGAGGCAAGAAAACTGATTTGTCCGTAGAGTTCCAGGGCGCGATAAATCCGGGCAGATGCATCGTCATAACGACGATCTTCAATGCGGCGTTGGGCATTGTTCAGTAGATCGTCTATTAATATCGGATCTAACCGTTTTCCCTTTTCGATCCTTGAAACGACCTCTGATAAAAAGTTTCTACATCCCTCCACGGCTGTGCGAAAATCTGTAAGTCGCGGAGGTGAAAAGTCCTTGATATAAATTTGTAACGCCTCTATCCCGGATCGCAATTTCGGCTCAGCCATGTCGTGTCTGAACTGCTCCCAGTCGAGGAATCCATCCGCCAGCGCACGGACAAACTGGAAAAAATTCTTTATTTCCAAAGGAATATCTCGATTGCAGTTGTCAATGATCTGCACGACAGCGGAAAACCGGCGACTGTTGAAAAGCGTCACGACCTGGCGCCGCTCCTCTTCGGCAAAAACGGACCAGGGATTCATTTCAGGGTACATGATCTCGTGCCCCGTTTCCACGATTCCGATGCCATCCTTAGTTCGTTTTTCACCGCCGACGTAATTAAACTGGTAAGGTTGACCGATTGTGGCAAGAATCAAAGCAGAGGTCATCACTTTAGTGCCGCCCGTGTAGTCCACCACAACATTTTCCGATGGCAAACCCAATCGCTGAACTTCCTCGACACAACTACGGGCAGCCTTGAAGCAATCGAACATGCTATTCGGGTTCTCTGTAATTTTGAATGTTGTCTTCGGCTTGAAATCCAGGCACTGAAGAAGCTCACCCGACAAAGGCACCGAATCATGCGAAGCAAGAAAAATTACCCTGTCCGGTCTGTGAAGGGTGAGGCTTTTCTTTAATGGCTCGGGCGAACCGCCAAGCGATATAATCATCGTACTTGTCTCTATTGGTTCCATGGTTCAACCTTTCTTTTGGCAACTCAGTCATCCAGCAGCCAGCTCTGAAAAGGCAGGGAATCGAGGAGGTTTTTCCCGTTCACGCCCTTGTCCCTATCGGCCGTTGAACCGGGGGCCTCGTTTTTGCCCTGCCCCCGGACGACGACATCCCCTTCCGGGGTGCGGATTATTTCATCCACACGTTCAAAATCATCCGGCGAACTGACCAGGGCGTCGGCGTAACATGCATATCTTCTTTCCATTCTCTTCCCGTTATGTTCTTTGTGTCCTTTTCTCGAATCCGTCCGAAACAGCTTAACCGCACAACGACAACGCCTCTGTTCAAGAAGCAAAAAAACCCGAAGACACTCGTCCTTTTTCATGCCCCATGCCTACCCCCCGGCTGCCGAAGCCTCCAGTTCGGCCGCCAGACGACGGGTGGGCGCATTAAAATCCTGTGCCAGCCTTTTCAGGCGCGAGAAATCGAGCCGATCCAGTTCCAGTTCGTCGCGAAAGGGAATCGCCTTCCGCAGGTGAATCGTATCAAGAAGCGCTTTTTCCGGCAGGGCCATATTGTAACTTTCCTGGGTCTCGAAACCTTTGAACAGGCGAGGTGCAATGTGGGAAAATTCAATCGTTATACCGCTGTAGAGAATATTCCTCGATGGCCCCACAGCCGTATCCAGCGTCAGCACCGTGCAGACAACCGGCGACTGCAAAAGAACACCATGGCAATTAAGCGCCCACTCACAGGAAACGTATGAGGGCGTCCTTAGAAAACAGGCCACTTCCTCAATACCGGGGCGACTTTCCCGGAGCGCATTGATATAGACGCCGCGGGATACACGCTCGACAAGATTTTTGCCAACAGCCCGGGTGAGAAACACGTTGGCATGGGGCGTATATTTGCCGACATCGACATAGCGGAACAAGGCCGGCAGTTGCCGGAGAATGGTTAAAGCCGTCAAGGCAGGCGCACCCCTCTTTCTTCGAGTGTCCGGAAAAGTATTTGGACCGCATCCAGAAAGGCGGCGAAACCATTCGCACGATACACAGCCAGGACATCCGGCGGCAAGAAGCGGGACAGATCACCTTCCATCGCCTCCCGCATCATCTTTTTGCCCTCTTCCGTTGGGGAGGAAAAGAACGTCAAAGTCCGCCGGGCGCAAAAGGGAGCCCTGTACATGACAAATTTCCCGGCCAACATGACAGGGTCCATCTCGGGCTGTAAAGCGGTGCGCAGGTACCAGACATCGTACAGATCCCGCCCCTTCAGATAAGGACGTTCGAGCAGGGAACGAACTTTGTCGGAAAGAATCTCTCCGGGCGTTTCCGCCACGACCACCGTATGGGGACGGGGCACGCGAAATTCCCCGGCGGCAATGAGATACGAAACGGCAGGCAAGGATGACAGAATATGATTCCGTGCTTCCGGCTTCCCTTGTGCAGAGAGACTTTCGAATTCAAGCTTGACGGAAACTTTGTCGCGACTGTTCTGCGGCTCAAATGTCACAAAACATTTGAACGCTTCGGAACGCGAAGCTTTCTCCGTCAACTTGACCGATCCCACACCAAAGTGGGGAATCATCAGCTTTTCAATACCGGGAAGGACACGGCGAAGGATAGCGCCGATGGTTTGCGGGGCAAGAGTCGTCACAAAATCCAGATCTTCCGAGAAGCGGCTCCCGCCGTAACACCACCGCAGCGCCGTACCTCCCTGGAAAATCAGCGCATGACTGTTCCGCTGCATATAAAGCTGATGCAGAAGAATCAACTGGGCAATCTCAGCCCGGCGAATGTATGTGTCATGGCCGGTTTTCATATTCTATATTTTGTCTATTATATAATACATAAATGTATCTTAATATAAACGAATATGTTGGGCCTTTGAGATCATGTACAAATATTCACATGGCTGTTCCAGACGAAGTGGTCTCCGGCCGCAACATATAACTTCTGATTACCCCTGGATGTCAACAATACGAAAACCGTTTCCAACCAGCTCGACCGTTACCGAAGTCTTAATCGACTTGCGCTTATCGATCAGCCTTCCTCGCAGATTTCCCGGAACCAGGGCTCCCTCACCCTGCGCTTTTTTGTCCCGCCATACAGCCGTGACATCACGCATACCGGGATTCCAAGATACGGTGGCCCCGTCCCACTTCTCATGGCGCGGTTCAGCTTTCGGCATTATTGGAGGTTTAGGCGCTACATGGGCCGACAGGCCGTCAACAGGCGCCGTGCCCACCGCTGCTTCGTCCGCTTCGGCCTGGGACACCAAGGCGGCCGCCATCTCTTCGGATAGGATACCCAACGAGACCCAGCCGAAGGGTTTTAAGTTTGTTTTCCGATAACCGGATGCCATGGCGGACGCCAGCCAGAAAGTCGTGGCTCCCTTTGTGGAAAATCCCGCTTTTTCGCCCTTTCCCTTCATGATTCTGATCTGGCGGTGCCCCTCGATCGTCACGGACTCCGCCCCGGAGTGTCGACCGATGCGAAGCCTAATACCCGGCTCCTTCCCAACAGGCAAAAACGGGGGAATGTCTGCTTCCTCTAATTCTTCATTCTCCCGCATCATTTCCCGCCGGTAGAATTCATTGGCGCTGTCGAGTACCGTTTTTTCTGACAAAGGCGTGGCAACGACGGCACGATTCAAGGGCTCCACAACCCGAATGGTCCCGGTGAATATAGTGCCCGGCTCAATGATCTCAAGAATCTGGTAGGGACCACGGGCGGGAAACTGAGATGCTGTCTTTTTTTCGTTGACGGCAAATACGATTTGAGTTCGGCAGGGACCGACAGGGTGAAAATCCGACACCTTGAGAAGACGGAAGGGGTCATTTTCCAGCCTCTGATATTCGAGAAGCCCTTTTTCCAGGACATCTGCCGCTTTACGATCACGCCGGTCGTAATTCACCGTTTTGGATTTTGCCATATGGTTCAAATAGGCCGTTCGTAAAGCCCCTTTTATTACGGAACCGGGAATGTAAGGCTTTTGCGTCGTCGGGTCAAACGACGTTCTTGAAATCGCAAAATTGTTCAGCTCCTGCTGAATTTTCTTCCGGTCACGGTTAGAAAAGGATAAAGTTTTCTGATAGTGTGCGACAAGGCCTTCGCACATCCCGACCTGATGCCCCGGAAACGTTTTTTCCCTCATAAACTTGTAGAGTTCCATGATGGAGTCGACGGTCCCTTTCCGGCAGATATCCGCGAACCGTCCTTTGTCCTGTCCCCCAAGGCGTCTGAAAAAATCCAGGGGGTCGAAAGCCGTCAGGACCCCCGCCCTCTCATCGACCACAAATCCCGTGGGTTCATACACTTCATCACAGCCGACATGTACGGGTGACAGGATACGTATATAGAAACATTTATCATTATCCATGGTTAAGCCTCCAATTTCAAAGGCAGATACGGGGCATACCCCTGGGCCACTGTCCGAGGGTCACTTTTCGAGAGATTGCAGACGGCACTTCCCAGATAGGGTTTATCAAAAACTGCCATGTCACCGGGCACAAATACCGCACCCTCATCGGCCATAATGACGGGGTTCTTGAAAGGTGCCGCCGAAACGGCAAGGACATCGCCGTGTCTGCCGAAGCGAGTGAAAGGGGTGAAAGAGGAATCGTGGAACAGCCCCTTTTGCGGAACTGCCGGGGCAAGCGTGTAACAGGCATCGGCGCCTTCCAGGGAGGGTACGTTTATTTCATCACCGTCGCCGAGGTCAAAGCGCCCAAGGCCTGTCGAGGCGTCACGTCCAAAACCGCGGGCGCCGATTGCCTCAAGGGCTGACCTTACCTTCTCAATGTCCGTCGCCTCTTCATCGATCAAGACAAAGACAGCCAGTTCCAGTTCCGGGTAAAAGTACGTCGCAGGCATAGAAAAAGGTGCAAACATTCCTTCACCAGTGGTTTGGGTCTCACGATCAATTGTATTGTGCGGCTGGTTAGACGTCATCAGCAGTTGCTTTATGTCACGCCCTCGCATGACCCTTCTCGTTTCATCCGTCAGCGCCCCAAAGGCCAGCAAAGTCAGATCAGACTCCGACTTATATTCTGCCGCCTTCAGATCGATACACAGATCTTCGCCGACCAGCAGCCACTTCTTTTTCTCCTCTTCCTTCCGATCCGCCATCCTGATTTTTCTGTTTTTATCCGCCGCTGGAAATAGGAGGGATAGGGGAAGATCCGGCCTCTTCAGTGCATAAAAAGCTTTTCCTTCGATCCACAATTTCGGCCATGCGGAGGAAAACACGGCAAAGGGCCTTTCTCCGTAGGCGGCAATCCACTTGTCCAAGCCGCCATTCAAAAGCATTGAATCATAGCGGGCTTGCCAGCAAACGTGTCCGAACAGGGTGTCGCCCTTGAGCGGCGTCCCTAATCCGGAAAGCGGCTTTACAATGATTTCGTAGAATTTCAAGGCACTTCTCCTTAATCGACGAAGGGTTTTACAGATTGATAGGCGTCATTGACGGCAGCATCGTCAAACTGGAAAGCAATCCGTCCGTAACCCCGGCTGCCGCTCCCCCCCAGCGCATCCATTTCCAGGAGCTTGAGCCCGCAAAGGAGGTAGTCAAATAGATCGCTTTCATTTTCTCCCAGGAGTTTCAAAGAAACGGAGAAATCGAATTCCGCACCGGAAACAACCCGTTCCGTAAAACGCGGGTTTCTGGCTGTCCCTTCAATACGGTTAATGGAATTCTCCGACTTGACCTCAAAAAAATCCCAGCGGCTCGTTCTTGCCTTTTCTCTCCATTGCGCGTTAAGCGGACAATCTGCAAACGAAACGCGAGTCGGACCAATGTTATTTTCAACAATGGCATCGGTATCTGAACCGCTCGAACCAAATATCTTGAGTATCTTCAGACATTTATCTTTCTGATCACCTGAAAGCCCGTTTAGTGTTCTTGCCTGCACCGGCTCTCCCTTGGTTTTCGCCATCAGTCCGCTTTCCATCTCCAGAAGGGAGCGTACTTTGCCCTTGAGGGATGAACCGGGTATGTATGGTTCCTGTGTAATGGGATGCTTGATAACGGGGTTGTCGGTTCCCCCGATGTGCATTTCCGTATCGCCAGCCCCAATATGAAGACCAGACTTGAGAACGATTTTCCCTTTGATTTTCTTAACATCTGTAAGCTGCATGATCATTCCTCCTATTCATATTGTCTGTAAAAGCCCATGAAAGATTCGAAGAAATTAGCGAACACATCCAAATCCGGTGGATTTTGAATCTGCGCCACACAACACTTGAGCAGATCGACAAATTCATCCGTAACCAGCCTGTTTCTACCGTTCGCATAGGCTGCTTTCGCAATCAGCATGTTGATATAGGGGAGCACATTGTCCCAGTCATCGGGGTTGCTTTTGACAGTGCCATTCAGGCGAACCACCTCATCATAAAATTTGCGAAGCTGGGTGCGCTTGTTACGATCAAGTTTCGGCTTGCCCTCTCTTGTTGGCGTTTGTCCGGATTTGGCAATGTCGGTAGCAACCTGTTCCGCAACATCAGAAAACAATTTCGGATTGATGATCTTCTTTTCCTTATCCTTATAGAATACAACCTGGTTCATAAGACGCCTCCTTACCGTTGATTGTAAATAAGATCCCACAGAGCAATCCGCAGGCGGCCACCAAACTCATCAAGCCAGCTGGCGGCCGCACCGAACCGCTCCCTTGCCTTTTTTCTATCCGTTTCGTCTTTCATCATCTTGCCGATGTTCCGCTCCGTCGTGTACCGGAAAAGGGACCGCCATTTCAGACACTCCATGTCCTCAATTTTGACACCCCCTTCTCTTAGAACTTCTTTCTCCAGATTCGCCAGACCGATGAATGCGTTCAGCCGAAAGAGCATCGCATTGTTGATCAGCTTATCCTCGTGCCATTGTTTTATGATCTCCTTGATTTGCCGCAGTCTTGCATACTCTTTCCAAGTGACCGTTTCACCAAAGACCGTGATCTTGTTTCTGCCGCTGTCTTTTGAAGCTTCCAATGCCTGTTCGACTTCGAGGGCCAGTTTTCGGAGCGGGGTATTCGGCTTTTTAAGGCAAATGCCCGCAGAAAAGTGAATTTCATTGTTTCGACAGGTAAAATCGGCAAATTGGGCTTGCAGCAGACCCGCAAGATCCATAATCCGGTTCCACGGACCGATGAGAAAGAGATCGTCACCCCCGGCAAATACCGTATAAACATCTACAAACTGCGGATTGGTCTTGAGGAGATGGGGAATGTACACGGCAAAGAAGAAATTGAACTGACGACTCATTGTGGCAAGACGCGACAGAGTGAAATCGTTTTCGCTCAAGCCACATCCCATCAGCATACCAAGATGATCCACATCCGCCTTTAATATACCGAGGGCCTGGATACCGCAGCATTTACCTCCCCCGTTATCGTTTTGCGCTCTGGCAGCGATATGAGAAAATGACTTGGGCTTTCCATCACGAATATCTTCAATAAGTCGCTCTTTTTTCTCATCGCTCTTTTTGCCTTCCAGGTAACGGTCATCATAAAGATCGGCGTCACTATAAACGGGTACGTAGCCGTTCAGGAATTTGGCGGCGACTTCTTTTGACATCTTGCCCGACGCACTGATGGAGATATCCCAGTATTTCCACAGCTTTCCTGTTTTTGCGAGTTCATTCAAACCGCCCCCGATAAAAGCGGCCTGATATTCATCGTATATCGGAGAAAGCAGTTTGTTTTCGGCACCCCTGATGTCGGCATCCTTTGTCGTAATGGCGATCCGGTTTTGTCTGACGAGGTTCTCACCCAGAAAGATGTGGTCACGACAGATGCGGCAAATGGCCCTGTCCTCCTGCTTTCTGTGGAGTGCCGATGCTTCCGAATCCGACGGTCTTCTGCCGCAATAGGGACATAAGGGAGGATTCAAATCGTTCCGGAATTCATCAAGGTATCCGTTTACCGGTCC
>Ga0302246_1002646_pt1 | contig 10500 bp, 8 predicted proteins | sample AAG_UR_Trp_MG_FD_193533 | JGI IMG/M metagenome (GOLD analysis project Ga0302246, IMG submission 193533) | Enriched activated sludge microbial communities from anaerobic digester in WTTP, New Holstein, Wisconsin, United States - AAG_UR_Trp | ecosystem: Engineered > Bioreactor > Anaerobic >...
CGTCGGGCCACAGCAGACCGCCCACGGTGGGAGGGCCGAAGGTGACCAGCGTGGTCTTCGTGCGTCCGGTGCGGGTGTCATCGAAGCGGCACAGGTCGGCGATGTAGTCGAACAGGCCCAAGCCCGCCCCGAGAAACGAGGTGGCCACCGCAAGCGCCGAGAAGGCTTCGAGCATCCGCAGTATGAAATCGCTGTTCAGGTTGGAACCTGCCGCACGCACGAGGTCGCCCACGTTGCCGCCCGCGGCGATGACATCCCTGAACTCCGCGCGGGGGATGGTGCCGTCGCACGCCACTATCCACAGCAGGTAGCAGACGAGGGCGATGCCCGTGCCCCCCATGAGGCAGCGGTTGATGTCGGCGGGCCTGCGCCCGAAGTACTTCACGAGGCTGGGCACGCTGGCGTGGAAGCAGAACGAGGTGAGATAGGTCGAGAGGGCCCCCCACACGAAGAGGGCCGAACCGCCTTCGCCTCCGGCGTCGAAGAGTACGTCGGCGCGGATGTCCGAGAGCATCCCGGACATGGAGAGGATGAAGCTGACGACCATGCCACCCATCATGATGACGGACAGACGGTCGACGATCCATGTGCTCCACCACACACATGCCGCCAGCAACAACGCGAAGGAGAGGCCCGACGCCAGCTTCGAGGGTTCGTAGCCCAAGACCGCCAGCAGGGTGTGCCGCATGATGGAACCGCCCCCGCTGACGTAGGCGTAAACGAGGATGTACAGCACGAAAGCCACGGCCGCGCCGTTGATGACGCTCCAGCCGGGGCCGAGTGTCTCGCGGACGAGGGTGTGGAAGCTGGCCCCCGGTTCGAAATGCAGGTTCACCTCGAGCAGTGCCTGACTCGAAAGCAGCATGACCAGCCACGCCAGCAGCATGACCGCAAGCGACCAGCCGAACCACATGCCCGCCGAGATGGTGGGCAGGGCGAGCATGCCTGCGCCGATGGACGTACCGGCGATGATCATGGTGCCACCGAAGACTCCGGGGCGATGAGCCGCGTTCTGCCCGGGGCGATGTGCCTCGTTCTGCATGGATACTCCCTCGATAAATGAAAAGAGGAGCGCGCTATGCACTCCTCATTGTTGAACAGAGTCGTGTCGACGTTCCGTTGGACTTCGCCCCGCGACGACTCCGGGGCGGCTGACAGGAACGGGGGTTGTACCGTGCAACCCTCGCAGGGGCAAGCGCGGCGCGAATCTCATGCAGAAGGGCACCCGCGCCGCCCCATGTCGCCGTGAAGCGCTTCGCCGTACCCCGGCCAATGTCCGTTACCCCTTCAGGCGCGGCGGGTACGGCGTGCCGGGACTGGGCCACCCGTCTTGACCGGGACGGTACGCTTGCGCCTGCGTCCGAGAATGGCAAGAAGCGGACGCGCCTTGGCGAACAGCGTCTCCTCCACGGTCTCGTCAATCATGAGCGAATAGAGGTCTCGCCCCATATGACGCCGTACGCGCATCCCCATCTCGCGAAGGCGTGCCGCACAGTCTGCGACGCACAGCCCCGGCGACACCGGAGGTACATTCTGGTGCGCCCTGCCGACCGGTAGCGGACGGGCTCCATCAGCCTCCTGTCCGGCATGATGCGCAGCATGGTGTCCGGGGAGAGGCACGATGCCATCATCCCGGCTGCCGACCGAGGTCGCCGCAAGCAGCCGCGCTATGCCTGCCGCTGGCATACCCTGCGGCACCATCAGAACGTGCGCGTCCGTGCCGGACTCCACATCCATGCCGGAAGCGACCCCCAGAATGATGAGGTCTGCGCCAATCTCGCGCACGGTCCGGTCGACCACCACCGGAAGGTCGCCTTCACGGTAGAGACAGTCGAGGTCGAAACGGTAGCGCTCGGCAAGGAGCAAGGCCTCGGCAAGCAGGCTTGCGGCACGGCGACGTATGGGCGCACATCCCGTCGCGAACCCCACGCCCGGCTGCCGTTCAGCCCCGACGGCCAGTGCCGTCACCCTGCACTTGCGCCGTGACGCGAAGGCGAGGGCCTGCTCCAGTACCACCAGAGCATGGCCCCCGTCGACGAGAGGTACGAGGATGCGATCAAGCCTGACCATGCGCTCCGGCGACGCCGTCGGCACGTTCCGCGGCACGCCCCCTCCACATGGAACCGAGGATGATGACCGCCCCGATGAACAGCGCGAAGCACATGCACACGAAGCTGACCCGACCGAGGATGGTCAGTGTCGATGCCGACAGGTCCATAAGGCCCAGCTTCACGAGATAGCCCGGCAGGGCTATACAGCGGCTCACCGCCACGATGAGCATGATGGTGGCCATGACGACCTTGATCATGTGTTCGCGGACATAGGTGGTGCCGATGGCGCCAAGCTGCACGCCCAGCAGCGAACCGCCGAGGATGATGAGCACCAGACGGATGTCCACAAGCCCGTGCATGGCCCAGTTGATCGACCCCCCGAGACCCATGATGAACGCCACGACCAGTTCCGTGGCGGAAGCCATGATGCCGGGAACACCCAGAACATAGATCATGCCGGGAACGCCCACGAAACCGCCCACGGCGATGGTAGCGGCGAGCAACCCCGTGGCGAGGCCCACCGGAACGGTGAACCAGAATGAGATGCGTATGCCCGAGGTCTTGAACGTGACCATGGGCGGCAGTTCTATCTGTTGCAGGCGACGGGCCAGCGGGGGCGTTCCCTCGGGGATATGGCATCGCGCGCAACGAATCGCGTCCTGCATCACGTAGCCGCCCACGATGACGAGGACCGCCACGAACGACAGGCTCACATAGAGGTCCGAACCGGCCTGACCCCATGTCTGAAGCACCATCTGCTGGATGCGGATGCCGCCCTGTACCCCCACGGCCGCCGAGATGGCCATGTACAGGCCCAGCTTGAGGTCCACCTGCCCGTACTTGAAGCGCTTGATGGTGCCCACGAGGGCCTTGGGGAACTTGTGGCACATGTTGCTGGCCACAGCCACCGTACCGGGTACCCCAAGGCTCATCATGCCGGGCGTGAGCACGAACGCCCCCCCGGAACCGATGAAGCCGCTGACCAGACCGCCGATGAAGCCGACGATGAAGAGGAACGCCACCGAGGCGGCATTGAGTTCGATGAAGCGCGAAGGGTCGAGCGCGAGAATATCCATGCCGATGCTCCTGTCATGCCTTCACGGTGGCGCGTGCCGAAGGGCGTGCCACCGTGGTTTCTGCGGCCTTGCGGGCTTGCGGGCGCGCATTCACTCCGAGGACGCTCCACAGGTCGCTGGCGAACGTGCCATGGACGTACGAGAACGCGAACACCGTCGCTATGGGGCCTGCGGCCCACAACGACCCGCGGGCGAACATGGACGTGATGACTTCGGCGTGGGTGAACACCGCCGCATACATGGCGACGGTCAACAGACCGAAGACGGTCATGCGTCCCACGGGTTTACGGTCAGTCTTTGCAGCCATTGACTCTCTCCCTTGGTTTGCCCGCGCTGCGGGTCATGCCTACGGAGGGGCACAAGCCCTCCTAGTCGACCGTGAACAGGGCCAAAGGCATCCGGCCCTGCAATCGCAAGCCCTCTTCAGGCTCGCTCAAGACCATCTCCACACGTCCCAGCGACCGGGTCATGCGGGTGATGGCGTCTCCAATCTCCGCGAAACACACTTCGTGGCCTGCCGGCACCCCGCACGCCCGGGCGGCTTCCAGCCAGTAGCGGGCCGAAACCCCAGCCTGTGCGGCGTAGGCCTCTCGTGTGCTGTCACCTGCCTCTGCCGGCCCTACGGTCAGGAAGGTCAGCGCGGCATCCATGCGACCCGCCAGCGAGATGGCGTACCCCGCAAGCCGCGCCGAAAAACCCGCGCCATGTCCCACGACCAGCAGGCGCTTGCGCCCCTGTCCCTCGCGGCGCATGACCGCCCCGGCAAGCAGCATCTCCCCCGCCTCGGCAAGGGCGATGGCCTCCGCGTAGTCGGCCAGACGCTCTTCGATGGCGTTGACGCGCCCTGCGCGTACGCCGTCGGGCACGTCACGGGCGCCTCTACGCAACAATGAAAACCACTTCGGTCTCATCCCTGACTCCTGGAATCCCATCAGACGCGCTGCCGGGGTGCAGGACGGGAGGTCACCGTCTTGCCCGCCACCGGGGTCGGGCGCCGGTCTTGCCGGGTTTCAAGCGAACGGACGAGATAGGCGGCCTCCGTCTTCTGGTCACGTTCTGCGAAAGCCACCGCGGCGAAGAGCGTCTCAACGGAATGGCGGATGGTTCCCATTTTGCTTCTCCCGGCTTCATGTTTTTTGTGAGAGCCATAACAAGCCCCGTGCCAAGCGCGATTCCGATCACAACCATTGAAAATGATGAGACATTCACTGCACGGCTCTCCACAACGCAAAAAGCCTCGTGTTGCGATATGCAACACAAGGCCACTTCAAAGACACAATACTACTTGCTTTTCACAAGGTTAGACTGAAAAATACATACATGCTGCATAATGCAACACCAGAGCAGGATGCAGCAGACGGCAACACCGGGCATGGAGGTAGCGAACGGCATGATCTTCTTCAGGAAACTCATCGAACCCGGCTGCGCCCCGGAAGAGACAGCGGAAGACCCTACCACGCTTCGGGGCAAGGTCGCCGCAGCGAAACTCCCCGAAGACGCGCAGCGGGCCGCCGAGGCCGAAATCGCGCGCATGGAGAAGACCGACCCCTCGGTCGCCGAATATGCCATCGCCCTCGGCTACGTGGAGTGCCTGCTGTCACTGCCATGGTCGGACATGGCCCCCGCGTCGTTCGACCTCGATGGCGCGGCCCGCGTCTTCGACGCGAGTCATGCGGGACTGGGACAGGTTCGCGAACGGGTGCTGGAGCATCTCGCCGCCCACGCCCTCGGGGCATCACGCCCCTTCTCGCTGCTGGTGGTGGATGACGAACCCATAGCGCGGGCGAACCTCGAACTCGTCCTGCGGCGCGAGGGGCACCATGTCGAGGTTGCCGCCAACGGGGAGGAGGCGTTGCGACGTTTCGACGGGCAGGAGTTCGACCTCGTCGTCTCCGACCTCAAGATGGACACCATGGACGGCCAGCAACTGCTCGAGGCGATACGCGAACGGTCGCCCGAGACGCAGTGCATCATCGTCACCGGATTCGCCACCGTCGACAGTGCCGTCCGGGCCATGCGCTCGGGTGCCGTGCACTATCTCACCAAGCCCATCGACCTTGACGACCTGCGCGCTGCCGTGGCCGACGTGCTGCGCGGCCGCCGGGCACGCTACCGGATGCGCGCCCCCCTGCTGTGCTTCGTGGGCCCGCCCGGCGTGGGCAAGACATCGGTGGGGCAGGCCATCGCCAAGGCCATGAACCGCCCCTTCGTGCGCCTGTCGCTGGCCGACCTGCGCGACGAGGCCGAACTGCGCGGACACCGGCGCACCTACGCGGGCGCCATGCCCGGGCGCATCATGCAGGCCCTGCGCACGGCCGGGGTGCGCAACCCCGTCTTCATGCTCGACGAGATGGACAAGATGGGGCAGGACGCCCGTAGCGACCCCGCCATGGCCCTTCTCGAACTGCTCGACCCCGAGCAGAACGACCGTTTCCTCGACCGCTACGTGGACCTTCCCTTCGACCTTTCGGAGGTCATGTTCATCGCCACGGCCAACGACACCTCGCGTATGCGCGGACCACTGCTCGACAGGCTCGAGGTGGTGCCCTTCGCCGGGTACTCCGAAGACGAGAAGGCCGACATCGCCTCACGCTTCCTGCTGCCGCGCCAACTGCGCGAGCACGGGCTCGTGCACCCGCGCCCCGTGGTCGCGGACGAGGCCCTGCGCCGCATCGTACGTGACTATACCGACGAGGCGGGCGTGCGCGGGCTCGAGCGTGAACTGGCCCGACTGTGCCGCAAACTCGCACGCCTGCACATGGAGGGGCACGCCCCGCTCCCCGCCGGACTGGACGCGGAGCAGGTCACCGCGCTTCTCGGCCCCGCCCGCTACAACCACGACAGGACGGGCGGCGGGCAGCACACGGGCCGGGCCACGGGGCTTGTCTGGTCGGAGAAGGGCGGCGAGGTCATCTTCGTGGAGGTCTCGACCATGGAGGGCTCGGGCCAGCTCATCCTCACCGGTTCGCTGGGTGACGTACTCAAGGAATCGGCCCGCATCGCCCTGAGCCACCTGCGCAGCACCCCCGACGTGTTCGGCCTGCGCGCCGTCCCGTTCGACAGGCTCGACATCCACATCCACATCCCGGCGGGCGACGTGGCCAAGGACGGCCCCTCTGCGGGGGTGACCATCGCCGCCGCGCTGGTCTCGCGCCTTGCGGGCAGACCCGCCCGCGCCGATGTGGCCCTCTCGGGCGAACTATCGCTGGGCGGCAGCCTGCTGCCCGTGAGCGGCATCCGCGAGAAAGTCCTCGCCGCGGCGCGCGGCGGCGCGCGCACCGTCATCCTGCCCCGGGCCAACGCCCCTGACGTGGCCCACCTGCGAGCCACGGTTCAACGCCTGCCGCGCATCGAACTGGTCGGCAGCGTTTCAGATGCGCTCGAAATCGTCCTTGCCCCTGCCGCGCAGCCCGCGACAAAGGGAGGCCTCGACGCATGAGACCTCCCCTTTTCGGCACGCTCCGCGCCAACCTCCGGCAGCTTGTGATGGCGGGCATCGCCCTCTCCATTCTCGGCATCAGCGTACTTGGCGGCATGTCATACTCCTACCTGCTGCAACTGGATGACGCGCTTGGTCTTGCCGAGGTGGTGGACGACCTCAGCAGCGACATCCTCGAGATACGCCGATATGAGAAGAACTACCTTCTCTACGTCATGGAGGAGGACTACACCGAGAACCTCGCCTTCATCGAACGCGCCCTCGGCGTCACGAACGTCATCCTGCCCCCCGACGGCACGGGGATGCTTGGCACCGACGAACAGGGCAGGCACGCCATCGTCGCCCTGCGCCAGCAACTGCACGGCTACCGCGCCACCATCACGCGGCTGGAACAGCTGCGGCGGCAAGGCGACAACCGGCAGGCAGACTCGCTGCTCAACGACCTGCGCGAAGAGGGGAAGCGCCTCGTGGAGGGCGCACGGCAAATCGCAGCCTACCAGCGGTCGCGCATCCTCGGCATGGTCTCGAAGCTCAAGCAGCAGCTGCTCATCTCCATCCTCGGCTTTCTCGCCGTGGCCGTGTTCTTCTCATGGCTGGTGGGACGCAGGCTTCTGGGGGCCTTCACCCTCATCGAGAACGCCACCCGGGGCATCGTGCAGGGCGACTTCAAGCCGTTGCCCCTTCCGGACAGCCGCGACGAGTCACGCAGCGTCGTCAAGGCACTCAATCACATGATCGAGGAACTGGAGAACCGCCAGAACCAGCTCGTCCAGGAGAAGAAGCTCGCCTCGCTGGGGGTGCTCACGTCCGGCATAGCGCACCAGCTGAACAACCCCCTCAACAACATCTCCACCTCGTGCCAGATACTGCAGGAGGACATCGGTTCGGGCGACGCCGAACTCCACGCGCGCATGTTGCGGAACATCCATCAGGAGGTGCTGCGCTCGCGCGACATCGTGAAGGGACTGCTCGAATTCGCGCGCGAGAAGGACTTCTCGCTCGTGCCACAACGACTGGCCGATGTGGTGGAAAGGGCCGTGTCGCTGGTCTCCAGCGAAGTGCCCGCGGGGGTGACGCTCTCCGCCAGCGTACCTCCCGACATGGTGCTGCCCCTCGACGCACAGCACATGCAGGAGGCGCTCATCAACCTGCTCATCAACGCCATACAGGCCATTCCCGCGCCCCCCGGCACCATCACCGTCTCGGCCACGCGCCTGCCCGGACGCGACATGGTGGCGCTGCGCGTCGAGGACACGGGTACGGGCATCCCGCCGGAACACCTCGGCCGCATCTTCGACCCCTTCTTCACGCTCAAGGCCGTGGGCAAGGGCACGGGGCTTGGTCTCTCCATCGTCTTCGGGGTGGTCAAGAAGCACGGCGGACGGGTGACCGTCGAAAGCGAACCGGGCAAGGGCACCGCGTTCATCATCCATCTTCACGATAACGACGCCGCCTGAAGGGGAATGCACACATGACGCACCGCATCCTTGTAGTCGACGACGAGGCCATCGCCCGCGACAACCTCGCCATCCTCCTTCGCAAGCGCAAGTACGAGGTCGACACCGCAGCCAACGGTGAAGAGGCCATGCGCGCCCTCGCCGGGGCCGACTACGACCTCGTGCTCACCGACCTCATGATGGACGACATGGACGGCATGGCCCTGCTGCGGCACATCAGGCAGCACCACGCCGACACCGAGGTCATCATGATCACCGGATACGCCACGGTGGAGACGGCTGTCCTTGCCATGCAGGAGGGAGCCTATCACTACCTCGCCAAGCCCTACCGCATCGAAGAGGCGCGGGCACTGGTCCAGAAGGCGCTGGAGAAGCGGGCGCTGAATCAGGAGGTGCATCGCCTGCGAGAGCAATTGCGCGAACGCTCGCTCCCGGTGCCCATTCTCGGCAGCGCACCGTGCATCGTCGAACTCAAGCGGCTCATCGCCAAGGTGGCCCCTGCAGAGGCGTCGGTGCTCATCCTCGGCGAGACCGGCACAGGCAAGGAGCTTGCCGCGAGGATGGTGCACCTCTTCAGCCGTCGTTCCGACAGGCGCTTTCTGGCCATCAACTGCGGGGCGTTCAATGACGCGCTGCTCGAAAGCGAACTCTTCGGCCACGAGCAAGGAGCCTTCTCGGGGGCGGCGCGCCTCAAGAAAGGGCTGTTCGAGGCGGCGGAGGGCGGAACCCTCTTTCTCGACGAAGTGGGCGAGATGTCACTCGCCATGCAGGTGAAGCTGCTGCGCGCGCTGCAGGAACGCAGCATCCGGCGGGTGGGGGGCACTGTGGACATTCCGGTGGACGTGCGCCTTGTGGCGGCCACCAACCGCGACCTCAAGCGCGAGGCCGAGGCGGGCACCTTCCGGGCCGACCTCTTCTACCGCCTGAACGTGGTCTCACTGCGGATGCCGCCGCTTTCGGAGCGCCGTGCGGACATCCCCCTGCTGGCGCGGTACTTCACCGAGAAGAGCGCCCGGGACATGCAGGTCGCCCCCCCCGCCATCGGACAGGATGCCCTCGACGCGCTGGCCCGCTACCCGTTTCCCGGCAACGTCAGGGAGTTGCAGAACATCATGGAGCGGGCCGTGGTGCTGTGCAGCGACGGCGTCATCAAGGCGGGGCATCTGCCGCCCGACCTGTTCGAAGCCCCCGACCACGTGATGCGCGGGGACGAACGCAAGGCACTGACCCTTGATGACAACGAGAGGGACCACATCATGTGGATGCTCGAACATGCGGGGGGCAACCGCACGCTGGCGGCACGGCTTCTGGGCATCGACCGGGCCTCGTTGTGGCGGAAGCTCAAACGGTTCGGCGTGGAGGCGGGGTAGCGCCCCGGCGCCACGACAGCCGCCGCCCGGACGCAGCGCGACCCACGGGATGCGGGGCCTTCGCCGGTAACCCGTGCCAGCCCTGCCCCCCTCCTTCCCCATTCCTGCCGGGTACGACCGGGCGTGGCAGCCAGAGTGAACCCCAAGGGGGCGATACTCGCCCCTTGCCTCCCGGGTCCACTGGCACCTTCCCTCGTACAGGGCAGGGGGTATGCAGGGAGTCAAGGCTATGGGCCATGGGGGCGGCGTGGCAGCACCTTCGCCCTTGCAGCGACAGGACCTGCCCGCAACGGGGAAGGGCAAGGGGCGACGCCACGAGACAGCCCCTTGCAGAAGCGAAGGCAAAGAAAGTTTTTTTCTGCCATGGAAACGGCACACCGGCATAACCGCATGAAAAAAGCACCTGCCGCTTTTACGCTGCAAGTGCTTGTTTCCATTAGTGGTGGGCAATGCAAGATTCGAACTTGCGGCCTTTGGCTCCGGAGGCCAACGCTCTATCCATCTGAGCTAATTGCCCTGAACCGCCTCTTTTAGCTCTTGCCAAGTTCCACTGTCAAGCACATACTCTGTTCCGTCGCGTTCGCGAGGTCATTCCTGCCGTTCCGCACATCCTTTCCGACAAGATTGCAAAAACCGCCCCCGGAAGGTCCCCTTTTCGCTGGCGCGTCGTACACATTTTTGCTAATAAAGGCCCTGCAACGGCTCATTTGCTCCCGACGGGAGTCCGGCCCGGCGCAGCGGACATGCACAGGAGACTCCCATGCAACGTTTCGTCTTCGCCGTCTCCGGCGCCAGCGGCATGCCGCTGGCCGTGACGCTGCTTCGGGCCATGGCCACCATCCCGAACGTGGAGACGCATCTCGTGGTCTCGGACGCGGCGCGTCAGGTGCTGCATCACGAATCATCCCTCGACCTGCCAGACCTCGCCGCCCATGCCCACACGGTGCATTCGTGTGACGACTTCGCGGCAGGCCCCGCCAGCGGTTCGTGGCGGCACAGCGGCATGGTGGTATGTCCCTGTTCGATGGCGACGCTAGCCGCCATCGCGCACGGCACAGGTACCAACCTCATCCACCGCGCGGCAGACGTCACCCTCAAGGAACGCAG
>Ga0302246_1002648_pt1 | contig 10500 bp, 7 predicted proteins | sample AAG_UR_Trp_MG_FD_193533 | JGI IMG/M metagenome (GOLD analysis project Ga0302246, IMG submission 193533) | Enriched activated sludge microbial communities from anaerobic digester in WTTP, New Holstein, Wisconsin, United States - AAG_UR_Trp | ecosystem: Engineered > Bioreactor > Anaerobic >...
CGCTCGTCGTTGGGGTTGACCGCCACGGCCGTGTCGCCCAGCATGGTCTCGGGCCGTGTGGTGGCAACGGTGATCTCGCCGCTGCCGTCGGCGTAGGGATAACGGATATTCCATAGAAAACTCGCATCCTGATGATATTCGACCTCAAGATCGGAAATGGCCGTATGGCAACGGGGGCACCAGTTGACGATATAGTCACCCTGATAGATCAGTCCTTCATTGTAAAGTCGGACAAAGACCTCCCGGACGGCTTTGCTCAACCCTTCGTCCATGGTGAAGCGTTCCCGCTCCCAGTCGCAGGAACTTCCCAGTCTTTTCAACTGGTTGATGATGGCGCCGCCGTATTTTTGGCGCCATTCCCAGACCCGCTCGATGAATTTTTCACGGCCCAGATCGTGACGTGAAATGCCTTCCTTCGCCAATTCCTGCTCCACGACGTTCTGGGTCGCTATGCCGGCATGATCCGTTCCCGGCATCCAGAGTGTGTTGAATCCCTGCATCCTTTTATAACGAATGATGATGTCCTGCAGTGTATTGTTCAGGGCATGCCCCATATGCAAAATGCCCGTTACATTGGGCGGAGGAATCACGATTGCAAACGGAGGTTTTTCGCTTTTATCTTCCGCGTGAAAAAACCGATTTTCCAGCCAGTACGCATACCAGCGCTCTTCTGCCTGATGGGGTTCAAAATTCTTACTGAGTTCTTCGCTTGACATAACCTGCTCCTGATTGGTCTTCCAACTGCCCCGAAAATCACCGCACAAAAATCACGATCCCCCTGAGATCGACGCCGACGGCGGATTCAGAGGGAGTAAAGCGGAAAAGATCGTTCCCGGGAAGACATCTTCCGCGCGTTGTAATCCAGTTTGCTTCAGTTTATTTTCAAATCCTCTTTCAGTTTTCGTGCAATCAACAGGGCCTCCGCTCCCGACAGAGGAGCCAAGGGCGCAAACGCATCTTCGCCTGCATTTTTCTTCTCCATAATGCCCCGCGACGTCACCACCATGACGGCTTCGTAATAGGGACAACCGGCTTTAACGTCCGGAAAGGGTGATTGAGTCCCCTGAAACGGCTTTTTTAGTTCCGCATTGCCGGTCAACCTTTCGAGGATGTCCTCCATGATGACGGCATAAGCCGCCCGATTGACACCTTCGTCCGGTCGAAACGACCCGTCGGGGTATTTGGTCAGACCCTTGATCCCCAGTTTCAAAACCTCTTCAATGTGCAACCGAAAGGGGTGTTCCGCAATGTCCTTGGCGACGGCCTTTCCTTTTTCGGCTTTTTTGCCCTTCTCTCTTTCCGTCACCGTTGCGGCGTTCGGATCCTGCCGACTTAAGATTTTTTCCAGTTTGATCTCTTCCACAATGATGGCGGCGCAATCGGCGCGTGTGACGCGGTCCGCCAAGGCAATGGTTCGTCCGGTTTTGGTTGAAGCCATGGCCCCCTGGATTTTTTTGATCCGGTCCGCCTGAACCTCCGCTTCCGTCACATGTCTGTCATTGATGGCGATGACTTCCCGGAACATCTTTCCCGCTTCATCAAAATTCAGACTGTCCCGGAAGGCAAAACCCATGTAGAAGTATGCGTCGCTGTTTTGGGAATCGATTTCGGTCGCGGCGTTAAAGGCCTCCTTGGCTTTCGAGAACCACAGCTTGTCCTGTTTATCTTTGGTGTAAATTCTGATCCTCGCCACCTGGCAGAATACCTTATCTCCGTTTTGTTTCGCATACTTGCATCCGCTTTTCAGGTCATCCAGGGCTTCCTCGTAATCGCCCAGGTAGATTCGGGCAATGCTTCTTCCGATCGCGGCTCGAGCATTTTTCGGGTTCTTGGTTAACGCCCAGGTAAATTCACGGGTCGCATCATCGTACTGTCCTTTTTCCAGAAGCTGCAAACCGGCATCGATGTAGACATCGGCTGGTTCCACCCGAACGACAGGCGGCTTCACGACGGTCGGTTTCCCGTTCTTGGAGCCGCACGACATTAAAGTCACGGCAATAAAAAGAACCAGCATGAGCAGGGACCATCTTGCACAGTGTTGTTGAACGGCCACCGGTCACTCCTTTTCATATAGACTCTGTCTCGTTTTGGCTGCAAACCGCTTTTGTCCGGGTATTTCCATATATTTATCGCTTCGTGAAGTCAAGGTATTTCACCTTTTCGTCTTTGATTTCAAGCAAGAAAGGCTTCGATATGACGTTTAATTCCGGCAATGTCTTCCGGCGCAAACCACATGATTTCTTCATCTTTTTTAAACCAGGTCATCTGTCTTTTCGCGTACTTCCAGGTGTCCCGCTTCATGACGGCGACGGCCTCTTCCAGAGTCCATTCCCCCCGTAGGTATTGCACCATGTGCCGGTAGCCCAGGGACTGCATCGACTTGAGCTCCGGACCATACCTTCTCGTCATGAGGCTTTCAACTTCCTGTAGAAGCCCTCTTTCCATCATCAGATCGACCCGTTGTTCAATCCGTTTCTGCAACGTTTCTTTCTCATGCCGGATTCCGATTTTCAGATACCGGTAACTCTGTTTTTCCCGAAAGGCATGTTCCGTCTGCTTTTTGACAATTGATTCTCCCGTCAGATCGAGTATTTCGAGCGCACGAATCATCCGTACAGCATCGTTGAAGTTTATCCGTGCGGCCGCCTGCGGATCACGCCGGCACAGCAAATCATAGAGATGGGCTTTGCCGTATTCCTTTTCCAGACTTTTGTAATGTTTCCGTAGAGTTTCATCCTTCCCGGGAGCGTCGATCAGACCGCCCAGGAGGATTCGCACGTAAAGCCCCGTCCCGCCGGCGACATAAATCGGCTCATCCCCCCGCGCTTTCTGCCGGATAATCGCCCGGGCCATCTCCTGAAACGTAGCTCCGTTGAACGTCTCATCGGGATTCACGACATCGATGAGATGATATGAAAATCGTTTTCTCTCCTCCGGCGTCGGTTTGGCCGTGCCGATGTCCATATAACGGTACACCTGCATCGAATCCGCGCTGATGATCCGGCCCGGTTTTGCCGTCGCCAGGGTATTGACGACAGCGGTTTTTCCGGACGCAGTGGGACCGACGATAATAATCAACGGGGGATTTTGGATTCTCATGTCCTTTTAAACAGCTTTTCCAGGTCCGTCTGGTGGTAGATCAGGTAGATGGGACGGCCATGGGGACAGGTGGCGTTGAAGGGTGTGGCGTCCATGGCGGCGCACAGGGATTTGACTTCGTCGGCGGCAAGGATGTGATTGGCCTTGACGGCGCCTTTACAGGCCATGACGGCAAACAGTTTTTCTTTGAGCGCCGCACTCGAAACCGTTTTTCCCCCGGCCAGCACTTCATCGATCAGATCCGGCAGAAATTGTTTGGGGGAAAGATTCGCGAGCGGCCCGGGAACCGCTTTCAACACGAGGGAATTCCCGCCGAAGGGTTCAATGTCGATACCGGCTTCTGCCAGAATGTCCCGCGACTGGATAAACTGCTCATATTCTGCCGGGGATAAACTCAAAACCTCGGGCACCAGGAGTGCCTGCTGAAAATCGGTGCGCTTCTGGGCAGCGGAGCGGATTTTTTCAAAAAGAATCCTTTCATGAGCAGCGTGCTGATCCATGACCACCAGTTTATCTCCACCGGAAAAAATCAGGTACGTCGCGCCGACCTGCCCCAGGTAATCCAAGATGGAAAATCGAGGGGAATCCGCAGATGGATTGTCCGGTATCGTTTCTTCTCCCTGCCGGACAACCGAATCGCACCATAAATTCAGAAGAGAGGACCCCTGCCTTCGCTCTTCCCGATCTCCGTAGGTTGGACGATTGCCTCCCATCACCAGGGTGTAACGCTTGAGGGCCTCTTCCACCCGTCGATGGTATGAGGTTTCCATTTGTTCAGGTTGCTTACCGTACAGACCCCGTTCTCCGCCGGGAACGGCGGCAAGCTTGGCCACAATGGCCTCGACGACGCAGTCATAAATATCCCGGGGATTGCGAAAACGCACCTCCGTCTTGGCCGGGTGCACATTCACATCCACATCTTCCGGTGGGGTTTCAAGGAAAAAGACCAGCACAGGACAGCGTTTTTCCGGGATCACCCGCCGATAACCGGTCATGACGGCGTGACTGATCAGGCCGTCTCTGACAAACCGCCCGTTGATGAAAAAATAGTATCCCTTCGTATTGGCACGGGAATAATCCGGCCGGGAGATGAATCCGCTCAAACGGACGTCTCCCCGCCGGCCCGCGATCGGCATCATATTGCCTGCCGTATCTTCTCCGAGAATCAGCGCGAGCCGCTCGGATAATTCCGCCGTATGGGGTACGCGGAGCACCTCCCGGCCGTTGGATGTTACCACAAGCCGGATGTCGGGCCGGTTCAGGGCGATCCGGACCAGGACTTCCATGCAGGCGCCCTGCTCCGCTGCAACGGACTTCAGAAATTTTTTCCTGGCGGGCACGTGATCGAAGATATGGGTCACTTTAACCGCCGTGCCTTCAGGACATCCAATATCCTGCTGTGATTCGATTTCCCCGCCGTCCAAAACGATCCGGCATCCCGACAGGGAACCTCGGCTGCGAGTTGTCATCTCTATCCGGGCGACCGAGGCAATACTGGGCAGAGCCTCGCCGCGGAAACCGTAGGTTACGATATGAAAAATATCGTCAACCGACTGCATTTTACTGGTAGCATGCCGATGGAAGGCCAGACCGATCTCACCCGCTGCAATACCACGCCCGTTATCGACGACTCGAATGGATTTGCATCCGCCCTGCTCCAGATCGACGCACAGTTCGTCTGCACCGGCATCGATGGCGTTTTCCAGCAGCTCTTTCAGAATGGAGGCCGGACGTTCGACCACCTCCCCCGCTGCGATCCGGTTGGCCACTTCCCTGGATAAGACGGCGATTTTGTTTTCCATATCCGTTTACTCTACTCTAATGAATGTGACACCTTGGATTTCCTTTTTTTGTCTGCCCTCAAAAGTCTATGTCTTAATTGTTTGTGGTCGTTCTGGGAGAAGCGAAGAGTCTTAGTTTTTATCATCCTGTTATTATTAGATTCTTCGGCTGATAGTTCGGAATAACGTGGTTACAGTAACTCGTCGCTGGAAGGCTAACAAAAATTCTGACCGCTTTCAATGAAATCTTCTCCTGTTAACCAATTAATCCGTCATGAAAAATGCGGGTGTTAATCCGCATTAATAACGATGATGGGTTGATTCTATCCCCTGCGGCGTATCTACTCCACATCGTCGATATGAAAGCCCTGGGGCCGGTGATTGCGGGAAGCAGGAAAACCGCAGGGCAGACTCCCCGGGAAATTGGTGGAGACCGTGCCCTTAGTCAGCTTCTTAATAAACCAAAATACAGTCGCCGCCGATGAGGGATTAAACATGGCCCTTCCCAGGATGGACTAATAAGAAACAGATTTAAGAATTCTCCCTGCGTTCGGAAGAAATGACTGGAGGTGGTTGGTGGAAATAACTCTTGGGTAAAGATACCGCTATTATCCCCGGTCGGTAATCAGCATCGTCGTGGGATCGAGACGCAATTCGGTGTCTATAGCGCTATCCCGATTCTCACCCTTGATCGCCTTGAGAGACATGTGATCGCCCTTTCCCTCGATCTTCAGAATCATCTGAAAATAATGCTGCAATCCCTCAATTGATGCGGGTATTCCCGCCTGGTTCGCCTGCTCGTTCCGGTGAGTGTGGAGAGCAAACCAGACAAAGAAATTCTGCCTTTCAGCCAGGGTTTTCATCTCCTGAAGGAATAGATCAACCTTACTGTTAAAGTGCAGCCCGTCGATGATGAGGATCTGGGGCCGAAAAATGTTCTGGACGGCCAAGTCGTTCAAACGTTCCGCCAGTTTTGGCACACTGAAGTCGTCCGCCCGGAAGGTCATGATGAAGCGATGCAGGAGAATCTCTTCCCGCAGTTCCTGGACGTTGTCCACCGGATAGGTTTTGGTCAGATCCTGGAGGATTTCGTCATACCAGAGGGTGACCTTGTGTACCGGGTCCTGGAGGCTCACGTGAAATACGGAAAACTTCTTCATCATGGCCTGCAGGGCAATCTGGACCAGCAGGGCCGTCTTCCCGACACCGGCCGGGGCCATCACGGCGCCGAAGGCGCCGTTTTCCCTAAGGATATTCATATCCAACCCCAGGTGGCGCAGGGGATTTCTTTCACTCAATTCCTTGATCATCATGGCAACATTCCTCTCCGACAGGTAAATGACCTGCCCCGGCCGGCGCAACCGTCGCACCGGGCTGATTGCTTCATTTAATATCACGCGTTTGCCTGTTTACGCAGCTGGTTTCTTCCGGAGGGCGATTTCTTCGAGAATTTTCTCCACAATCGGCGCCGGCACCTGGCGATATGCGGAAAATTCCATCGTAAACTGGGCCTTCCCCTGGGTAGCCGATCTTAAAATCGTGGAGAATCCGACCATTTCTGCCAGCGGTACCTGGGATTCGATGACACTGATGACACCTTCATCCTGGGCGCCGACGATGATACCCCGCCGCTGGTTGAGGAGTCCCATCACCGATCCCTGGTATTCCGTCGGGGTTTCGATGACAACCTTCATGATGGGTTCATGGATAACCGGCGCTGCCTTCGCGTAGGCCTCCTTAAAGGCCCCCTTGGCAGCTGAAATGAAGGCGATTTCCGAAGAATCGACGGCATGAAAAGCCCCGTCGTTGATGCAGACCTTGATCCCCGTCACGGGGAAACCCATCTTGGGTCCTTTTTCCAGGGTCTGCCGGAAACCCTTTTCACAGGCCGGAATATAGTTCGTGGGGATGGACCCGCCGGTGATCTTGTTGTCGAACAGGAAGTCCCCTTCAGAATAGGGTTCGAGAAAACCGGCAACCCGGCCGAACTGACCGGCGCCGCCCGTCTGCTTTTTGTGCGTATAGTTGAAATCCGCCCGCCGGGTAATCGTTTCGCGGTAGGCCACCCGTGGATTGCCTGTAGTCACCTCCGCAGCATACTCGCGCCGCATCCGCTCCACGTAAATCTCCAGATGCAGTTCGCCCATACCCTCGATGATCGTTTCGTTCGTCTCCGCATCGACATGGGTCCGAAACGTGGGGTCTTCTTTTGTAAAACGGTTGAGCGCCTTGGACATGCTGATCTGAGCCTTGTTATCCTTGGGGATCAGGGCCAGAGAAATGACCGGTTCGGGAACGAACATGGACAGCATGGTCAGGTTCACCCCGGGAGCGACGAAGGTGTCACCGGAAGCGCAGTCAATTCCGAACAAAGCGCCGATGGAACCGGCGGTTATGACATTGATATCTTCCATCTGGTCGGCGTGCATGCGAACCACCCGCCCGACTTTCACCTTCTTCCCCGTCCGGGTGTTGATAATGATGTCGCCCCGGCCGATGACCCCCTGGTAAACGCGAATATAAGTCAACTGTCCGTAAGGACCATCTTCGAGTTTGAAGGCCAGCGAAACGAGTTGATCTTCGGGATTGCCGGAGAGCACGACACGATGGGTCGTGTCTTCCGTGTCGATGGCTTCGTTCACCACTTCCAGCGGACAGGGGAGATATGACGTCACGGCGTCCAGCAGAGGCTGTACCCCCTTGTTCTTATAAGCGGAGCCGATGAACACGGGGGTCATTTTACGCGCAACCGTGCCCTTCCGTATCGCCTCCATAATCAATTCGCAGGAAACATCGCCGCTTTCGAGGACCGCCTCCGTCAGTTTGTCTGAAAACATCGTCGCGGCGTCAATCAACTCCTCCCTTTTTCCTTGGGCGTAAGCCAGGAGCGACTCGGGAATGTCATCCCGCCGTACGATCTCACCGTTATCCCCATCGAAATAGACTGCCTGCATGGTCACAAGATCGACCAAACCCTGAAATTCGTTTTCCAAGCCGATGGGAATCTGCATGGCCACGGCGTTATGGCCCAGCTTCGTGCGCAGCTGGGAAATCACTTTCAGGGGGTTGGCGCCGTTGCGGTCGCACTTATTGACAAAGGCGATGCAGGGAACCTGATAGCGTTTCATCTGTTGATCCACGGTGATCGACTGGGACTGGACGCCCCCCACGGAACACAGAACCAGGACGGCTCCGTCCAAAACCCGCAGGGACCGTTCCACCTCGATGGTGAAGTCGACGTGGCCGGGTGTATCGATGATGTTGATGACATGATCTTCCCAATTACAGCAGGTTGCTGCGGAGGCGATGGTAATGCCGCGTTCCTTTTCGAGATCCATGGAATCCATGGTCGCCCCGACCCCGTCTTTCCCCTTCACATCATGGATGGCATGGATGCGCTTCGTATAAAAAAGGATGTGCTCCGTCAGGGTTGTTTTTCCCGAATCGATGTGGGCGCTGATACCAATATTCCTTATGTTTCTAATTGCTTGCGACATAATCTTTCCTTCTTAGCTGATAAAATAAATGGTTTCCCGCCGTTTTCACTTCCCGAGCCACCGGTAAAAAGTGAAACCAAATTTGAAAACAATTTTTGTGTTGAATTGGATTTAGTTCCGGTTAAACCAGATGATCCGCGCTGGAATTCCTCTCAAGAAAACGCCAAGAAATCAAACGCCTTCAAATTCTACCGCTCTGCCGCCAGTGTACCGACCGCCGGAGAAGGGGCGGACTTTATTGCTTTTGCCCGGATTTGTCAAGAAATATTTATTCAACCCCGGGAAATTTAATGCTATATGTCAGGGAAAGAAAATTTATTGCTCCGGGGGGGAATGGAACCAATGGGTTATTACATAAATTCGACGCAGGCATATCACATCAATACGCTGGACTCCCTCGGCTGGGAGTTGACCGTTTCCAACAGTCTCTACCCCGAGCGGAGTCCCTGCCGGACCGTGCTCACAAAACGGGTCTCCTATGGATGCCACCTGTATGAGTTTCTGCGGGAGAACCTGCCCCTGGAACAGGTCACGTCTGTGCTGGAGATCGGCGGCGGTTACGGCTATCTCATGCATGACCTGCTGAAAATGCACCCGGCATTTCAGGCGACGATGGTTGATATTTCGCCCTTTCTCCTGGCTGAGCAGAAAAAGACCCTGACAGGCTATCCGGTACAGTTCCATCTGTCCGACATATTTGATGTTTCGGAAGACGCCCTTCGCAAACATGATCTGATCATTCTGAATGAAAACGTGGGGGATTTTCCGACTGTCGTGGACATACCGGTGGCGCTGCTTCGGGAACCGGCCGAAACCGGCCCCGAACTGGAAAGAATTCTTTCTCTTTTCAAATTCTACTCGTTTCCCGTCCCCGAGCGTGATACACTCAATTTTAATCTCGGGGCAGTGGACATTACGGAAAGACTCTGCCTGGAGGGGGTGCCCTTCATCTTCATCAGCGAACACAGTTGCGAGGCGACCGTTCCCGAAGATTACCAGGGCATGATCCCCGTGTCCGCACCGGATAACCCGGAACGGATCATTCTCAGAGGGCATGACGAGTACACCATCAAGTTTTCACACCTGGAGAGCGTGGCCGCTCACCACGGTTATCGGATTCGCAGAGGCCCCCTGGCCGATTTTGTCCGGCTCGATATCAGTGATTCGCTCTTTTGGCTGCTCAAGCGCCGCCATTCGACCAAGCATGAACATGAGATTCTTCGGCATTTTATCGAGGATCTCTTTCAATATGAATACCTCCTCCTGATGAGGGAGGACAATTAAGGGAAAGAACGACAATCATGCAAAGGATTTGAGATTAAAAGCTATCCTCTTTTTAAAAGACCGTGAGACCGGAAGGTCCTCACGAAGGGAGAACCCGAAAGCGGCGCCGATTGCGACGTTCCGGCAGCCCTGTTCTCCATGAGGGTAATCCTCTTTCATCGCGCACGGTTCGTTCCCGCTGAACGCGGGGGCCGAGGCAGCCGGTACGGCATGCTTCCTGCGCGATGATTCTAAAATACATCAACATCCTTATGTGCCCTTGACGTTCTTTGAAATGGTAATTTTTTTATTAAGAAAGGTTGTTTGCTTTGATTTGCAAACGTTGCGGCGTGTGTTGCATGGTCGATTTTATTGCTTACGTGACCGAAAAGGATATCGAACGGTGGCGACGGGAGGGTCGAAAAGACATCCTGGAAATAATCGAACATGAACACGCTTTCTGGGCGGGAGATCATTTGCTCTCCGATGTGGACGGTCGCTATTTGAACCGCTGCCCCTTCCTGACCTGGGAGGGAGCGTTTCATTCCTGTGCGATTCACGAAACGCGGCCGGACGTGTGCCGGAATTACGAACCCGGTTCATCCGAGATCTGCACCCAGTTCAGAGGCTGAAATCCGGTTAAACCGATCCGGATCATCCGAGTTTCCCGATTCTTTTTTTACATTGAAAAACCGGCACAGGGGAGTTTTTTTCTTTTTTTACACACCGTATACGAATATAAACATCAGTTATTTCTTTTAGATAGATAATCTTACGGCCGAAAGGAACGGTCATCACCCTGAAAGGGAGGAACCATGAGCAGCCAGAGTACGATCGAAAGTCTCTATGGTCTTGACAAA
>Ga0302246_1002651_pt1 | contig 10497 bp, 7 predicted proteins | sample AAG_UR_Trp_MG_FD_193533 | JGI IMG/M metagenome (GOLD analysis project Ga0302246, IMG submission 193533) | Enriched activated sludge microbial communities from anaerobic digester in WTTP, New Holstein, Wisconsin, United States - AAG_UR_Trp | ecosystem: Engineered > Bioreactor > Anaerobic >...
GACACTTTTGAAGTGAATGCCGGCAGTGCGATTGACACGGTGCGAGTGATCGGTATTGACACTCCCGAAATCGCCGATCCGCGAAAATCCGCGGAATGTTTCGGCGCCGAAGCGTCAAGCAAGGCAAAAGAAATTTTATCGGGCAAAAATGTGCGGCTGGAATCCGATCCGGCCCAAGGCGAACGCGACAAATACGGCCGATTGTTGCGCCACGTATTTCTGGAAGACGGAACGAATTTCGGACTGCTGATGATCAGGCAGGGATATGCCCATGAATATGGCTACCCGGTTTCGGGCAAATATCGCGCGGAATATAAAGAGGCGCAGAATTACGCCCGGGAAAATTCTCTGGGCCTTTGGGGCGATGTTTGCCGGAACCAAACGGTGCCGGATTGATTTCTCGCTGTTTTATAATTTGTGTTATAATTAACTGTGTATCGTCCTTTAACCCTTAACCAAAAAAACGCTCTATGAGCCAACAAAAAAAAGTTTTGGTGGTTGACGATGAGAAAGTGTTGCTGGAGCTTTTGCTGTCCAAGATGAAGCAGGCTGGTTTTGCCGCCGTTGGCGCGCGCGACGGCGACGAGGGTTTGCAAAAAGCCTTGGATGAACATCCGGATCTGATTTTGTTGGACATCATTATGCCCAAGATGGACGGCATCACGATGCTGAAAAAATTGCGGGAAGACGCGTGGGGCAGGACGGCAACGGTGATTGTGCTTTCCAATTTAAACACTGCCGAAATGGTGGAAAAATCGCTGGAAAACGGCGTCTATGATTATTTGGTGAAAGTGGATTATTCGCTGGACGATCTGGTGGCGATCGTGAAAAAAAAGTTGGGCGCGTAATTGTTTGCGGTTGACTTTTTGCCGTTTTTGCGTTTAACTATTAACTATCAACGAAAGACTATTAACTATCCCGCCATGGCGGGATGCGCGGGCGTCGTATAATGGCCATTATGTAACCTTGCCAAGGTTAAGAAGAGGGTTCGACTCCCTTCGCCCGCTCAAATTGAAAAGCCGCTCTTGCAAGAGCGGCTTTTCAATTTGAGCGAGGGCCGCTCATCGCTTTGCGATGAGCGGCCCGCTCTCAAATCGAATTTTAGGAATTTTCATTTATATTTTATAATCTTATTGAAGACTTAATGAATCCAATGCATTTTATCTACATCCTTCAAAGCCTAAAAGACCAACGAACCTATGTCGGGCTATTCTCATGACATTCAAAATCGTCTCGCGCAACACAATGCCGGTCAAGTTCCCGCCACCCCAAACCGCCGCCCTTTGAAGCTGATATTTTCCGAATCGTTTGAAACCGAAAAAGAGGCCAAACAAAGAGAGTTATATTGGAAAAGCGGCGCCGGATGACGCAAAATAAAATTATTTTGCATGTCATTTGTAAGTAATTTTTAAAAATATTAATATAATATTATAAAATATAGAAAATATATGAGGGAAAAGCCAATTATTATCGCGGTTGTATTTTTTGCGGCGGCGGCCGCTGCGGTTTGGCTGTTGTTGAGCCGACATAATGCGGACATTGAATCTCCGGCGCCGGGGCAAAGCGGCGCGAATGGAGCGGCGGGCAACGGCAATCCGCCCGCGGCGCTCGAGACGGTGCAAAAAGATGTCCGGGCGACTTCATCGCCCGAGAGCGGCGCGAATCTGCCGCAAGGCCAAGAAGTGTCGATAACCGCCGACCGGCGGCAATATGGCGCCGGCCAAAATATCGCCATAAACATCAAGAACAATTCGGACAAGTCGATTTTTTTCACCAACTATCGTTTTTTGGACTTGCGGATCTGGAATATTGAAAAATTTGCCGATGGCAAATGGGGCGATCCCGAATCTTTTGATTTGCCGATTGTCGAGAAGGGAAAAAAAATTTGCGCCGCGATATTCTATGAAAGACCAGTTGGTTTTGTTGACGAATTAAAGGCCGGCGGAAGTATTTCGTCTGCGTGGGACCAGCTGATTTGTACGGTCGAAGGCGCGAGAAAAATCCTTGAAAGCGGCGGGTACAAATACGATTTTGAATCCATCGGTCCCGGCCGTTACCGGCTGAGTTTTCGCTATGGGTTGGGAGCGGTGAAGACGCCGGATTTGGAAAATAAGCTGTGGGAGATGCCGCTGACGATCACCGGCGAAAAAAATGTTTATTCGGATGAATTTGAAATAAAATGACCGCGAAGCTTGTTTGCAACCCGGATTGCGCGGCCGGATTTTCTCGCAAAAATTAACCTCGTTTGGTCGGCATCTTGCCTTTTCGGTCACTTGGGTTTGACAAGCCTTTTTTTGTTTGCGAAAATGAAACAATGGGAATATCTTTTTTCAAAAGCAAATTTAAAATTCCCGAAAATTTTTATGAACAAAGAACTTGTTGACTACATAAAACAGCAATCGTCGGACGGCGTTTCAAAAAGCAAAGTTACGGAGGTTTTGCTTGAACAAGGCTGGCATCAAGCGGAGATTGACGAAGCGTTTGCGGATGCCCAAGGCGTTGCCGGCGGAATGGTCCAAACGGAAAGCTCCGCCGCCGTTGCCGCCGGTACCGGCGGCAAAAAAAATCTGCTGATCGCGGCCGTTGCATTCTTGATCCTGGTTTTGGTTTTCGCCGTGGTCGTTTCGTTTATGGGAAAGGGTGAGAAGGAAGAGGTTTCGTCTTTGCCGGAAAGCCAGGAAGCTCCGGCGGCGGAAGGTTTGCAAGGTGAAACCGCTACCGAGGGCGAAGATCAAATTGATCCGGCGATCATCGCCGAAATTTCCCAACTGGAAAAAAGCATTACGCCGCCGGCGGGCTGGATTGTCCGCCAGGGCATGGTGAATTACCGTCCGATGGCGATATTTTTCAAGCCGGAAGCGGAAAAAGACGGGAACGGTGAAAAAATCATCAACGAATACGTGAATGTTATCCGCGACAATTTGCTCAATAACGCCAATGATTATGTTGAAAAGGCGAAAACCGCTTGGCAGGCCAAGAATGTTGATTATAGCTTGGTTAGCGAGCGCAAGGTTAATCTTTCCGACGGCGCCGGAGCGGTGTTGCTTACCGGGTCTTTGGTCCAAAACGGTGCGGAGATCAAGAATATGCAACTCTTCGTTGGAAAGGGGGATGTGATGTATATCATTAGCGGTTTTGTTTTGGCGAAAAATTGGGACGCCGAAAAAGATATGGTTGGCGCGGCGGTGATGTCGTTTGAATTTCCGGAATATTGATTTTTGAGATTTCGGCAAAGTTCCCGTTTTGCGGGAGCTTTTGCCATTTTGCGGTATGCCCAACAAAAACGATTTGTCGGACCTGGCGAAATTTTCCGCGTGGCTGGCGGCGCTGGTTTTTGCCGTTGCGTTCCTTTTTTGGTGCGTTGCCGCGCGGGCGGAAGCGATTTTCGGCGATGATGTCCGCATGGCGGCGGCAAAGATTGCGGAATATTTTTTGCAAATGTAACCACTCACTAGGATAACGTATTCTTGCATTTTAAGGGTCTATCCCCCGTGCTTGTCCCGAGGTAATCCGAGAGAGAATCGCGGGGGTTAGACCCTGGCAAAGAATTGTAAGCCCAGAATTGAAAGGGGTCTAACCGCTCGCGATTACGCGAGGGATAGACCCCAAAATACAAAGCATTTCGTAATCCAAAGTAATCAATGATAAATGATGAATGATGGGACAAGGACAATTTATGTTGTCGGCGCCGGCGGCCGGACGGGAATGCTGTTCTGCCGGGAATTGCAAAACGCGGCGCGGATGATCGGCGTTGCGTTTCCGGCGGAAATTGAGAACATCAAATCCGGAAAGGCAAAAATTGCGCGCGGCAAAAACCCGCCGGAAATCTTTACTGCCGAACTGGTGCCGCCGGAAGATTTTGGCGCGGCGATTGTTCGCAACGCGCCGGATTTTTTGTGGCTGGCGGCGCGCAATCCCGTGGACAAAATCACGGCGTTTTATTATCGCCATTTTACAAATCAACAAAATTTTCCCGCGTTGGTGCTATCGCAAAACGGGCTTTCGGCGGTGGCGGATGCGAAGAAGGGATTGCAAGAAGCGCTGGGACAAGATGCGGACAAGGTCGCGATTGTCCGCGTGTCGCTGATCAACGGCGTTGATCTGAATACCGATGGCGATGGGACATTAACCATCGGTTATAAATTACCAATAAAACTTGGCTTTGGCACGGCACAAACTTACATAGGTGACACCGATGTAAGTTTCTCCCCGAGTTTGGGGTTGGGGAAGATTTTCAAAAAGGCGGGCGTCAAGGCGCGGGAATTCCGGGGAAAGGACGTTTTGGCGATGGAGAATGCCAAACTGTTTTTGAACCTAATCGGCATGGCCGCCGCCGCCAACGGCGCGGGCGTTGCCGCGGGATACCGCGACAAAAAGATTTTCAAAAAAGAGATGGCGGCACTGCGGGAATTCGTGTCGGCGGCAAACGCGGTTCGCGGCGGGTTTGCCGGCAAATTGGGCGGCTATCCGGTGAAACTGCTGGCGCGGTTGGCGTTGCTTCCGGTTTGCCTGCTGGCGCCGTGGCGCGGAATTTTGGCCGGCGCGGTCGCCAAAGGCCGAAACCGTCTCAAAGATCTGTCGGAGATTGATTACTACAACGGAGAAGTTGTGCGCCTGGGCAAAAAAGCGAATGTGCCGACGCCGGTAAATGAGGAAATCATTGCCAAAGCCCGGGCGTTGAAATGTAAAATTTAAAAATCAAAAATCAAAATTACAGTGCAAAATGTAAAATTTAAAAATGCAAAAACGCCATTTTTTAATTTTAAATTGTCATTTTTCATTTTGATTTTTGCATTTTACATTTCAAATGAGTTATTCACAATTGACATTGCGCCCTATCTTTGGGAAAATGAACCAATAAATTATTTTTTTAATTTCTAACATCCAAATATGGACATAAAAAACTTTTTGGGAAACCTTTCGGGCGGCTCGGGCAAAATAAAGATCGCGATCTTCGGAGTTTTTGTTTTAATGGTCGCGGTTTTCTTTGCTTTTGGCGGACTTGAATGGAATTATGTTGCCAGCGCCAATTTATCTTGTACTCAGGCGACGCTTGAAAGCCGTTCATGCGGAGCGAATGGCGAAGTGGAAAGTTTGGCCGGAAATGTTTATAGATGCGGCAATTCTACTTCGGGCGGCTGGACATGGTTTGAGGATAAGTACAGTAGATGTGCAACAGGTAAGAAATGCTGTGTGATTGGCGGTAATGCCACTTGTGTTGATGCAAATTATGATTGCGGCGGTGCGTCTTCGTCGTCCAGTGCGCTGGCGCAACAGAATCAGGATCTTTCGTTTTTAACCAGCGCCCAAAACGTGGCGGATGGCGGTGCTTGTCCTTGCGGATTGACGCACACCGGAGTTTGCAGCGCGGACGCTCCTTCAGTCAATGGGGGTTATTGTAAGAATGGAAATTGCGTGGACGGAAAGTGTAAGCTTCTCGAGTGTGCGATTAACGATAGCGACGGCAAGGTAATCGCGCGGATCGGGGAGGGAGTTAAAACTTGCACCAAGCCCAGCGTTTTGTCGGGGGATGGCGTTTATGTTTGCGGGGAAGATTCTCAGGAACCCCAAAAATTATATTCAAGCGACGGATCGTTGTCTTCCGAAAAAGAACCCTTTTCCGGCACGATTGTTTATAACTTGAACTCGGAGCAAACATGCTATTCCGGGTGCAGTAATGGAAAATGCAACGATGAGGCCAAGTGCGAAAATTTGGCGAAAACAATTCAAGATCAGTTTGCGAAATCATATCAACCACAAACCTTGGCTTGTTCAAATTTATCGGGCGATACCCAAAATGAAGAATACAATAAATGCAAGGATTGTTACGATAAGGTGAAAACGAATACCAATAAGGCTCTTTCGGGATTTGGCGATATAGTCAAAGTTTTTGAAAAATTGGCATATCCGAACGGGTTAAGTTGCGGCGGTGTATGGGTTATTAGCCCCGACCCCAACAAAAGCATTACCAATTCGGCAATTTCATCAATTAGAACTGATGATATTCTTTGCGCCAAAACCGACACCGGCGCCGGCGGAATGACGATGAACACGGCGTGCGGCAAAATCAGCGTGACCGGAATACAAAAAAACAAAATTTGCGTCGGCAAAGACGGGGAGAAATTTTCTTCTTTTTTACGCGGCAAAAGTTTTGATTGCAAAGTGATCAATGGTTGCGGCGTCGCTGGCTGGATATTGGGTGATTCGCCGGAAAAATGCAATCCGGGAGAGACAAACGCTTTCACATTAAGCGATTATTTTTCAAAGTCCGGGGGAAAAAACGCGAACGGCGTGCCGGTGATGGGATGGGGCAAGGGGGCGGATCAGTATGGATGCGAATATGTCGCGTATTCGCAGTTTGCGAAGGTAAGCGACGCGGATAAAAACAAGAATTTATACACGTATGTTCAAATTCCCACGGGGGATTGCCACAAAAGCCCGGCGAGCATTACCACGGCAAGCGGCGACTTTAGCTGTGCCGACGAGTTCCTGGAAAGTGGTGGGACAACCACGGAGGAACCCACGACGGAAGAAACTGCAATAGACTGCAAGGAGGATAGTGATTGTTGGGAAAAATTTAATAACGATACCGAATATAGTTGTATTTATAAGGGGTTGTCCGCGACTGTCGGCTTTTGCAGTAAGGAGGGGGGATGTTTTTCATCATCAAACGGCAACAGAAATTTTCAGTATGGCGCGATTGTTTGCGGCGGAAACAATACGTCGCAATATTGCGCGGCGCCGGATAATCCTCCGACAGCCGACGGATGGTTAAGAACGCCGGGGGAAAATTGCCCCAAAGACGGCAGTGGTTGCAATAGAGACACCGGTCTTTGCGAGGGGGGCAAAACGGCGGATTGTTCAAACACGCCGAAAGGTTGTTTGATGGCGGCCGATGATTGCGAAGATTGCGGCGCGGGATGGACGTGCAAACTGCGCAGTGAAGTTCTCAATGCGACTGACTATAAAGCTTGGGGGCTTAATGCCACCAAGACGCAAATCAGCGCCGTAAGCGGCGACGCCGACGGGATTTGCGTGAAAGGCGCCGGGAGCGGGACGGAGGAAGAGCCGGAAAAAACGGGCAAGTGCGATTTTAAAATTAATGCGCTGAAAAACGCCTGCAGTACCAGTAACAGCAAGTGCCGCAGTGGAGTCTATGTGCCGTTCACCATCACCGAAACAAGCGGCAATTGCGATGATTTGAGTTGCACGGTGACCAACGATTTTGACAACACTTCAGTGGATGCCACCAAAGCCTCAGCGGGATGGTGGGCGTGTTCCTATCCGCAGTCAAAAAGTTCCGGCGGCGATTCCGAAGGGACGAAGGGGAGCGATCCGAGTAATTTGAAGTTCACGATTGATTGCGACGGCAAAAAAGCAACGATGACCTGTCCTTTCCCGACCGCGGACAGTAATAAATTCTGCGAAGAGGAGGAAGAGGCGCAGGAAGAAGAGAAGGCCGAAGAGGGAGAAAAATGCAAAAAGGACGAGGATTGCGGCGAGGGGTTGGTTTGTCTGGACGGCGAGTGCGTGACCGAGGAGGATGCCGAGGAAAAAGAAGAGCAGGAAAAGCAGGACAAAACCGCACCGAAGGTGACGATTTCCTCCCCTTCCGGCACAATCAACACCAAAACCGCGGAGCTGTCGGTATCAACGGACATTGAGGCGGAGTGCAAATATATGCTGTCGCGCGACGGTTCTTTCAATGATTTTTCCGGCGGAATGTTTATGAGCGGCGGCGGCGGAAAGAGCCACACCGCCACGTTAAGCAATCTCACCGGCGTGACGGCGGCGGATTGTAAATATAACCACACTGTGAAGGTGATGTGCAAAAATTCCAAGGCGTCCCAGGACGCAAAGTCGGCGGTCGGTTCGGCGCAGAACAATTTTTCGGTGGATCTTTCGCAAGATTCGGCCAACGCGCCGGCGGTATCCTCCGCGCCGATGGAGGCCAAATATACCGTTGCCAATCCGGTGTTGAAAGTGACCACCGACCGACCGGCGGATTGCGAATACAAAAAAGACGGCGATTTCACTTTCGGCGGCGGCACCAAATTTGACACCACGGGAAATTACACTCACAACACGCAATTGAACGGTCTTGGCGCCGGCGATCATACCTACTATGTGGTTTGCAAAGATAAAGAAACTTGCGCGGTGAGCAAGCCCGGACTGCCGGTGAAATTCGCGGTGGACCTTTCGCAAGACCCGGCCAACGCGCCCAATATCGCCAACACCACTCCCGAAACGCAAACGGTGGCCAATCCCACGTTGTCGGTGTCCACCGACCGGCCGGCAGTCTGCCAATATAAAAAAGATGCCACGTTCGTTTATGGCGCTGGCACGCAATTTGCCAATGACGGCGAATATGCGCATTCGGTGGCGTTAACGGATTTGCCCGATGGCAAATACATTTTTTACGTTGCCTGCAAGGACAAGGCCACTGGCGCGGTCAAGACTTTGGAAAATCCGATCATCACCACCCTTGATCGCGGACAGGGAAAACCCAACATCGTGAGCACCACGCCCGCGACTCAAACGGTGGCCAATCCCGCCTTGTCGGTGACCACCGATATTCCGTCCGTCTGCCAATACAAGGAAGGTGCCGTGTTTGATTATGGTTCGGGCGCGTCAATGAACAGCAATGACGGCTATAGCCACACGGTTGATCTGACGGGCGCCGCCGACGGCACGCACACCTACTATGTTGCCTGCAAGAACAAGGACTCTTCGGCGACCGCGGCATTGGAAACGCCGATTGCCACCACAATTACCCGCACCGGCGCGATCCCGACGATTTCCAATAACACGCCCAACAACCAAACCGTTATCAGTCCGATTATATCCATAATCACTGTGGCGGCGGCAAATTGCCAATATAACAAAGACACCGATTTCACCTTTGGCCAAGGGACGCCATTTTCCACCACCGGCGGCACGACCCACACCGCCACGCTTCCCAATATGACCAACGGCACTTACACCTATTATGTGATCTGCAAGGACGTTGCTTCCGGGCAGGCGAATGCTTCCGGCACACAGGTGATATTCACGGTTAACACTGCCGCGAACGCGCCAGTGATTTCCAACACCACCCCCGCCAGCCAAAACACAAACAATCCGACGCTTTCGGTGCTTACCGACCGGGCGGCGAATTGCCAATATAACAAGGACGCGGATTTTGCCTATGGCGCGGGAACGCAATTTACGATTGACGGCGGCACGGGCCACAGCGCGGTGCTTTCCAATGTCGCCGACGGCACGCACACCTACTATGTGGTTTGCGCGGATCCGGCGACTCAGGCGTCAAACAGTCCGGGAGCGCAGATTGTGTTCTCGGTGAGCACCGCCGCGGAAGTTTGCGCCAATATCTCTTCCAACGACAAACAAAGCGACATTGACCGCGATTACGGCAATGACGCGGATTACGACTCGGCTTATATCTGGCGGTCTTCGCCCGCCGGCGTGTTGGAAATGTTTGAAAAGGTGGACTGGTATGCCGGTTATCAGTTCACGCCCGAAAAGAATGGCAGTATCGCCGAACTGTGCGGCTATTTTGACGCGGGATCGCGCAATCGCGTGAGCCTGTATGATGGCGCGTATAAAGAGATCGCGGGCGTGGAAATTGACGGGCAGGGGGGCTGGAGCTGTGCGGCCATCAGTCCGGCGGCGGTGAAGGCCGACAAGCGTTATTATGTGATTGCCCGGGTGTCGGACGATTCCATATATTTTGCCTATGACTCCGGAATGTTGCCGCGCGACACGGAAGGCGCGGTGGTTGATTCCGGCGTCCGCCAGCTGGCGTCGGCGGGAAATTTCGGCGAGAGTCTGAAAAAATACGATTATATGGTATTCGGGTTGGTGGATGCCAAAATCAGATTTGCGGAAGAAAATTCGCAAGGTCCGGAAATATCAACGCCTTTGCCTTCCGGAAATCGCGAAGAAGGCGATTTGATCTTGTCGGTGCAAACCGATCAGGACGCGACCTGCAAATTTGACCGGCAAGATGCCAAATATGACGAAATGAAATATGATTTTGGGGCCACGGGGCAAAAATTGCACCAGCAAAAAGTTTGCGATCTGGACGAAGGAGAGTTCACCTGGTACGCGAGATGCAAGGGGCAGGCCGGCACCAATGACGGGTCGTCCGTGATCCGGTTCAAAGTTGATTAATTAGCCGTTGTTAGCCGTTGTGCCGGGGACGCCGTCTGTCTTTTGAGACGTCGGTCCGTTCTCGGCGGGATGGCGCGGGAAAAATGTTGTTTATCCTTCCAAAATTTTGCCGAAAGAAAAGATGGGCGGCCGCGTTGTTGCCGGCCGCGACGGTGATTTTGCCGGCGATTGCGAGCGCGTTTTTTGATTCCTCCTACACCGCTCCGGGCGTTAATTACACGGTGCGCGACGGCACCGCCTATATCGGCTATAACTCCGGCCGCGGCGATGCCGTGCAATCAACAAGTTTGGGGAAAAACGTGGGATCGTTTCTTGGCGGGCCTC
>Ga0302246_1002659_pt1 | contig 10470 bp, 7 predicted proteins | sample AAG_UR_Trp_MG_FD_193533 | JGI IMG/M metagenome (GOLD analysis project Ga0302246, IMG submission 193533) | Enriched activated sludge microbial communities from anaerobic digester in WTTP, New Holstein, Wisconsin, United States - AAG_UR_Trp | ecosystem: Engineered > Bioreactor > Anaerobic >...
TGCCACCATCTCGTAGTAGCTGTCAGGCACGCCGCCCAGCTCTCCGGGGCCCTTGATCAGAGGGGGGTATATGAATACACCATGCTGGTCCAGATCGTAATCCAGGCCCAGGAACCTCTGCAAGTACTCCTGATGCAGATCCTCTGGATCCATCTCCGCCCCTTCGGGATGGAAGATCCGCGCCAGGTAGGCTGCGCCGATGAGGCCTTTACTGGCATCATTTCTCATGTTGCCGCTCAATATGAAGACATCGCCGTTCTGCACTGCTCTGAGGTTGGCATACTCCGGGCGGCTCACAAAGGCCTCAAGAGCCTCCTTCATTCCAGTGGGGTCATCGGCATCGTAGCCGCTGGGCGGATCCATCACCAGGCCGCTGTAGGTGGTGGCAACAACCAGCAAGACGATATAATCCGGATCTTCCTGCAAGACCCACTCCGGGTCCACCTCTATTCTATAAGTGGACTTCATAAAATCGGGCAAGTCAGCTGCCACCGTCCTCCCACCGGCCAGATCCACCATGCTGGTAAGGGTATCTATCTTGGCAAAGGTGAATATGCTCTTCTCCTCAGCTCCGGGATAGGCGGCCACCAGGACCGTCGGCCTCATGCTATCAGGAATGCTTCCTGTGCTCTCAATCAGCCTGTTGAGAGAACCTATATGCCATTGGATATACTCTTCTGCATCCTGTTGGGCGTCAAGGACATAGCCCAGCTTGCGCACTGCATCGGTGAAAGGGGAGCTCTCAGGTCTGAGAAGGTCGGGATAGTACAGGCCGGCAAAGAGCACTGGCACTCCAGGCAGATTCCTCTCCTTCTCCTGGGTGACATTGGAGAATACCAAGAGCAGATCGGGATCAAGGCTCAATACCTTCTCATAGTCCGGCTCCTTGTGCATGGCTCCTACACACGTCCGGTTGGACAGCTCCGGGAACTCCGCCGGGGATTTGGCCACTGCCAGGTCCACCCCCACCACCTTATCCGTCCTCTTGAGAATCTGCATCAGATCGGCATTATCCAGATATTCGACCACGATTCTCTCCACAGGCTTGTTGATGGTGATGGGCAAATGGTTGCCGTCCAGAATGGTCAGGTTCTTCTCTGTTCCATTGATGATCATCTCCACCTGGGCTATATCCCGCAAATCGACCTCGCCATCGAGGTTGGCATCGGCAAGCTCAGTAGGGCTCATATTATTGCTGATGATCTCTCTGAGGGTTGCTATATCCTCCTGGTCGATTGTGCCGTCCATGTTGGCATTGCCAAAGACATTGAGCACATAGCCTGACCCCGATGACAGGGTAATGATACTGGCGAGTAGGGCCAGTGCCAGTACTAAGATTTTATCTGCTCTCAATTATCGCATCTCCTCTCTCATGACAGACGTCGAATTCATCAACCTCAGCCGGAATATATCCCGGGTCTTCTGCTTACTTCTCAGGGAAGAAGAACGCACCCTTCTCCCGGACATCATAGTCCAGGCCCATCATATTGACATACTCCTGATGAGCTGCCTGCGGATCCAGATCTGCAAATTGATCCGGATAGAACCATTTGGCTAAAAGCATCAGAGCAGAGGGATAGTTAGGGGTCACAGCGTAGTCATTGGTGATGATATGTATCCTGTCGGTGCGGACTGCTGTGACATTATCGAATCCAGGAAGGCTCTTCATCTCCTCGACATACTCCTGCAGAAGGCTATCGTTCTCGTTCTCATAAGGCCTGATCCCTTTGCCCATGGCCCGGCCCACAATAACCTCTGGATTTTGGGAGAGAACCCATTCCGTCTCTATCTCGCCGTATTCCATCGGAGTGTCCTCATATGAGGGAAGAAAGCCGGCAGCGATATTTTCTCCTCCCGCCATCTCGACCAGCTTGTGAGCGGCATGCCCTGTGCCTATGGCCGTGCGAGAGACCAATGGTTTGTCCCCTTCTGGAGTGCTCTCCAGGTAGACCTTCACCCGATCGTCCAGAGCAATTCCATTGATGCGTTCCTCCACCTGAGAGAGGCAACGATCATGCCATTCCAGATACTCATTCGCTTTGGCCCTGGCTCCCAGCAGGATTCCCAGAAGCTTTACTTTCTCTCGCATGGCATCAGGGCCAAGGCCGCTGCATTCGCAATCGAACCGGAGAACCTTCACATCTGCTGGAAGCTTTTCATCCAGGGCCATCTCTGTTGGGTAAAAGGTATAGGCCAGTATGGCGTCGGGATTGGTCTTCAGGACTGCCTCCAGATCAGGCTCTCCTCCACTGCCTATGTTCAGATCCTGGCTCATCTTGGGGAATCTATTGGGCTGCTGGGCAAATGTGTCCCGAACCCCCACCACCCTGTCCTGCACTCCCAGCAGCTGCAGTATCTCCGCACACTGATGGGTGTAGATCACCAGCCTCTCCAGGGGCTGCTTAACAGTCACAGTCTTGTTGTCTGAGTCGATGATTGTGATCTCGCTTGGGACTCCACTGATTATGCTCTTTACCAGTGTGATGTCTGATTCATCTATCTTTCCATTATTATCCGCATCAGAGAGCCATGTGGGCTCTTCGGTCCCTTCTATCACTCTCTCCAGATATTCTAAATCCTGGTCATTGATATCATCGTCGAGATTGGCATTGCCGAAGATATGCAGGACATAGCCGTTGCCCGATGCAGAGAGCATCAATAATGCAAAGGCCAGCATCAGCGCTTTTAAGGGTCTCATCACCATCCTTCCTCTGCCCAGCTCACCATCCTGCAGCCGGGGTGCTCCATTCGGCAGGCAGGAGATGGTAGCTGTTGCATGCTGACATATCAATCCAATTGATATTAGAATTTAATCATAATCAAGTTTAGATAATTGTTATCTCTCAGGATGAGGGCTTGGGCAGATGACAGGGCCAGCACGGGAGATGTGCTGGCCGCCTCCTCTGACAGAGCAATGATGAGCTCAGATCTTCTCCAGCCTCTCTACCCCAATCTTCTTCACCGTCGGCTTCCAGATCTTATCGGGCATCCAGGCCGGAGCGTTCTTCGGCTTTTTTACCTTTCTTCTGTTGCCCTGATATATATGGACCTTTTTTGTGCCCCTTTCCCTCAATCTTATATCCTTGACCCCTCTGCTCGCCACTTTGAGGGCTGCCTGCCTGGGTGCTATTCCAGTATAGATGCCAACTTCATTGCCAGCGGCATCACGGAGGGCGAAATTCCTCTTCTCTTTCAAAGCATACCACCTACACAGGAATCGATGAAGTGATGATATAATATTAACTTTTCTACATAAAGTGTTATTTTGGGGTTTATGCCATGGGCCATCCAATGCAGGCGGATGGAGGATCTGGGGCACCCAATCGGCATGGATGGATGAAATCAGGGGGAAGTGAGCAGCCTCTCACCAACTTCGGCGAGCAGAAGCCCGATTCATTCTCATTCACCTCCAATATGGGATAATAATATGAATTTATAATATCGCATACGACAGATTTATTAATATGTGTAACACGACTGGGTTTGATTTTATAGCGCAGAAGAGAGGCTGCAGCAAAGAAGGAGAACATGGAAGGCTTAATCGATAAAAGGGTTTTGAAGTTCGCCCCTGGCGCGAGGCGCTGGATCGCCCTCACCTTCCTGTCTGGCCTGATGGGATCTACGGCCAACATCGCCCTCCTCTTCCTGGCGGGAAGGATCATCGTGGGAATATATGATGGTCGCACTCTCCTCTCCATGCTGGATATATTCGCAGGCATGCTGGCGGCCATTGGCCTGCGAGCCATCGCCGAGGCCTCCAGGGATATCACCTCCCAGCGTTCCGCCGCCATGGTCAAGAGAAGGATCAGAGAGAGGATCAATCAGCATCTTCTCGATCTGGGCCCCTCCTTTGTCGAGATGCGCAATACAAGCGCCCTGGCCACCACGGTCTTGGATGGGGTGGAGGCGCTTGAGGCCTATGTGGGTCTTTATGTTCCCTACATGGCTCTCTGTCTGGTCATGCCCGTTCTTCTCTTCTTGGGCTTTGCCATCTATGTGGATCTCATCTCCGCCCTGATGCTTCTGGCCTTTGTTCCCCTGGTTCCCCTTTCCCTGCTGATATTCACCAATCTGGAGGAGTGGAAGGTGGGGAGAAGGGCATGGGAGACGTACCGGGAGCTATCTGCTTACTTCGCCGAGAGCCTTCAGGGTCTGGCCACCCTCAAGCTCTTCAACCAGTCAGAACGCCGGGGGCAAGAGCTTCATAGAAGGTCCAGGGACCTGGAGAGGGCATTGGTGCAGAGCCTGCAGCTCTACTTCGGGGCCAGCTTCGTCTCCGAGGTGGTCCCAGTTCTGGGCTACTCCCTGACTATGATCGTCTCATCATTCCGCCTCAGCCAGGGGAGCCTGTTGATGGACAAGCTGGTGATGGTCCTGTTGTTGGGCTCGCTCTTCTACGAGCACGTCAGCAATCTGCTTTTATATCACCACTACAGCCTTCAGGGAAGAAGATCAGCGAACGCCATATTCGAGCTGTTAGATCAGCGCCCAGAGGTCCTGGACAGCCAGGCTATAGCACCTTCTGCTATCGAGCCCGAGATCAGATTTGAGGGGGTTTTCTTCTCTTATCACTGTGATAGGCCGGTCTTGCATAACATATCATTTGAGGTGAAGCCGGGCAGCACTGTGGCTCTGGTGGGAGCGACTGGAACTGGCAAGAGCACGGTCATCGATCTCCTCTTCCGCTTTCACGATCCCCAAGAGGGCAGAATACTCCTGGGAGGATATGATATTCGCAGCCTGCCCCTCAATTTCCTGCGCAGCCAAATGGCGCTGGTGGCTCAGGAGCCCTACCTGTTCTATGATACTGTGGAGAATAACCTCCGCTTGGGGAATCCCGGGGCCAGCCATGAAGAGATCGTCCGGGCGGCAGAGGCGGCCAACGCTCATCAGTTCATTGTGGCGCTTCCTGAAGGCTACCAGACAGTCATAGGCGAGAGAGGGGTGCTTCTCTCCGGAGGAGAGCGGCAGAGAATCGCCATTGCCCGTGCCCTCCTCAAGGGGGCACCAGTTCTCCTCCTGGATGAGCCGACCTCCAGCATCGATGCTGAAAACGAGGAGGACATCCAGAAGGCCCTCGGCCGTCTGCAGTCCCAGCGCACTGTTATGATCATTGCCCATCGGCTGAGCACAGTCAGAAAGGCGGACTGCATCTTAGTCATGGAGAGGGGGAGAATCGCCGAGTCCGGCAGGCATGAGGAGCTGCTGGCCAAAGGAGGCATTTATGCCCATCTGGTGGCGGCTCAGTCCCTGGATATTCCAGAATGCGGGGATGACGGGAATGCCCTGTCCATGGAAGCCGGCAGCAGCCTCCTCGCTATGGCAGGAGGAGAGCTGTGATAAGAGAGCTTCTCGATTCCAGATCGGTTTGGCGCCGGCTCATCTATCCTATTCGCCCTCATATGGGACTGATGAGCCTGGTCGTAATATTCGAGATCTTAAGGCAGGTCTCAGGGATCGGCGTTGCCGTTCTTGGTGCCGCCCTCTTCGCCCGGGCGGTGGCCGGCACAGCCACCGGGGAGCTTTATCCTTATGCTGCTGCTATGATCATCCTCGGCCTGGCCAGAGGGACCTTTGGTTATTTGGGCCCTTATCTATCTCATGTGGCGGCATTCCGCATCCAGGTCGGCCTGAGGGATGAGTTCTTCTGGGCCATAGAGCCCCTCGCTCCGGCAAAGCTTGCCAACAGGCGCACAGGCGATCTGGTCAGCACAGCAGTATCTGACATAGAATTGCTGGAGCTCTTCTTCGCCCATACAGCAGGGCCGGCGGTAGTGGCTTTTGTCATCCCCATCATCGCCCTTGCCGCTCTGGCAACAATCAATCTGCTTTTGGCAGAGGTATTGCTCATCTTTCTCATCCTGCTGATCCTCATGCCCAGGCTGGCCTTCTGGCTGGGCTCGGCCTTAGGGGATAGGCTGAGGGGGCAGCAGGCCCTTCTCAACTCCCTGGTGCTGGATACGATTCAGGGAATGAAGGAGATCCTCTCTTTCGGCTACAGCAGACGGAGAATAGAGGAGCTATCTGAGAGCTCCGCCACACTGCTGGCATTGCAGGCCAGGCAGGCGAGAAACATCGGGCTGCAAAGCGCAGCGAGCATCAGCATAGTCTCTGTGGGGACTCTCGCCATGCTCCTGTGTGCCAGCATCCTGGTAAGGCAGAATTCCCTGGCGCCAGGCTTTCTCCCCGCCACTATGATCCTGGCCTCAAGCGTATTTCTCTCCGTAACCTCTGTGGTCGAGATCTCCAAGCAGCTCTCTTTGACCCGCGCTGCTGCTCGCAGACTCTTTCTGCTACTGGATGAGCTGCCGGCGGTGAAGGACGAGCCTGGCCCGGCTCCAGCAGTTCCGATCGAGTCCATAGAGCCATCCATCTCCCTGCAGGATGTCAGCTTCCGATATGCTCCTGATGAGCCTTTGATCCTAGACTCTATCTGCCTGGAGATCCCCGCAGGCGCGTCAGTGGCATTGGTGGGGACGAGCGGAGCGGGAAAGAGCACAGTGATCAATCTGATGCTCCGCTTTTGGGATCCGGAAGCGGGAAGGATACTGCTCGGTGGAATAGACCTGCGCTGTTATCCCATGATGCAGCTACGCAGTCTGTTCTCAGTGGTCTCTCAGGATGTCTTCCTATTCAGCGATAGCATCAGAGAGAACATCCGCTTAGGCCGGGCAGAGGCGAGCGACGCCGAGGTGGAAGAGGTCGCTATCAAGGCCCGCATTCATGATTTCATAACCACCCTGCCCCAGGGGTATGATACCCTGGTGGGGGAGAGGGGCGTTCGCCTCAGCGGCGGAGAGCGACAGAGGATCGCCATTGCCAGAGCCCTCCTGAAAGGAGCGCCCATACTCGTCCTGGATGAGGCCACCTCCAGCCTGGATGCTGAGAACGAGAGGGCAATCAAGGAGGCTCTGATGGAGGGGGGAGGGGCTCGCACCACCATCATGATCGCCCACCGCCTGAGCACAGTGGTGGATGCGGACTGGATCTTCGTCTTAAATGAGGGGCGGGTAGTGGAGCAGGGAAGGCATCAGGATCTCATCGCCCGGAAAGGAAGATACGCCCGGCTGGTGGAGGCGCAATCTTAGGGGGAGGAGCATGTCAATATATCTTATATCGATATGACCCTTTATACTGCTCTCATCGGCACAGTGGAGATATCTCGGGTCATGATCCCACCGATTGTGATTGGATTTTTCCTGGCCAATGTAATTCGCCGCTCACCCTATTTTCGATATCTCACCATGCCCACCGCCTGGCTGGCGGCTGTATCCCGTCTTCCAGCGGAATGCTCCGCAGCCCTGACGCTGTTCCTGATCAATAGCTGGGCAGCCCTTGCCCTCCTATCAGAGGTGCACAGGAAGAAGCAGATCACCGATCGTGAGCTGATTGTGGCCATTTTAGTGGGCTTTATTCCCAAGGGGTTGAACAGCATGCTCATCTTCTCGCTGCCTGTGGCCCTCTCCGTTCTGGGCCCTCAGACCGGAGGCCTTTACATATGCCTGGATCTGCTCGCCAGCTTCTTTGTGGCCGGCATCGGCATCCTCGCCTCGAGACGATTGCTCTCAGCCAGGGGGCTGACCCCGGAGCGCGGGGAGGACCCGGAACAATGGAATGGATGGGCAGCGATACTGAGGACCGGCCTTCTGGAGTGCCTGTCCTCATCCATCAAGATCATCAAGGTGCTGGTCCCCACCATCTTTCTCGCCCAGGTGGCCATTGAATATGTGCTGGTGCTGCCCATCGTGGAGAGATACAGTATCCTGGTCGAGCCCCTCGGATTCTCGTCATCCAGCCTGATAGTCCTCATGGCCAGCCTGGTCAGCCAGAGCGCTGCACTGGTGGCATCAGGCACATTGCTTCATGAGGGCTCCCTCTCCACAGTCAGCTGTCTTCTCCTGCTGTTTATGGCCAGGTTTTTGCACCTGGGAATAGGATGCTTCAGAATCGGACTTCCCACTAATGTCTCTTATTTCCAGGGATCCCTGGGGCTGAGGATAACAGCGATGGAATACTCGTTAACTGAAGTGGCCAATATTCTGATAATATTGCTATTATTCATATTCTTATAGATGAGCATCAATCATCCCGGCCTCTATGTGCATCTTCCTGGTGGCAGCATAGCTCGCTGGAGTGGATTTGGATGATATGGGGGGCTGTTTGAAGGCCATCGGTATGATCCAGCCGCTCATGGCTATCAGCCCAGCCCGGAGGAGTATATTGAAAAATTGGCTCATCGCCGAGTTGCGTCTCCGTCCTCCTCCAGGGGACTGCGAAGGGGCAAAAAGCCATCGCCTAAGAGACGGGCTTTGGCAGGCTTACGATCTTCGACTTTTTATAATTGATAAGCTTTTATGTTATGATAATGGAAAGGTTTAACATGAAATGATATATCTTTAACCTTTCATGCCCTTAACCGACTCAGAGGTGAAGAGCGCCATACGCTCTCGATGGGATATCTCGTCCCAGAAGTATGATACGCATGATGGTCACGGCATAAAGAGCGCAGAGGAGAGGGATGCCTGGAAGAGGGTATTGGGAGAGGCTCTTGCCAGAAGCGGCCTTGATATCCTGGATGTGGGTTGCGGCACAGGGGAGATGAGCCTGGTCTTGGCGGAGATGGGCCACAATGTCCAGGGAGTCGATCTATCTGAGAAAATGCTCTCCAGGGCCAGGGAGAAGGCCCGGGCCTCCCGTCTGAAGGTCAAGTTCTCTATAGGAGATGCAGAGAGGCTGAAATTTGATCCTGGCAGATTCGATGCCCTGATCAGCCGCCATGTGCTCTGGACCCTGCCCCATCCAGACAGGGCAGTGGAAGAGTGGAAGCGAGTGGTGAAGGTTGGAGGCCAGGTGCTGGCCATCGATGCGCGATGGCGAGATGATTCAATCTCCGGTCGGTCAAGAAGGCTGGCCTCAGAGGTGGGAATGATCTTGTTAGAGAGGCAGAACCCCTGGAAAGGCTGGTACTCGGATGATCTCAACTCTGCCCTCCCCCATCGCTACGGATTGACCTCTCAGGAGGCGAAAAGGTACTTTGAGGGATCCGGCTTGAAGGATGTGAGCCTCACCGATCTGCATGATATTCTAAAGATCCAAAAGATCGGAATGCCATTTCATCGCCGGATCTCCTTCAACTGGACATATTACATGGTGAAGGGCACAAAAAGTGAATAGGTGATCTCAATGATGCTATGCAAATCGCTGCTTCTGATCATATTTTCTCTCTTCGCGGCAGGATCAGTTGCAGGAGAATCGGACTTCGATAACGTTCTCGCCGTAGGAGAGCTGTGGGACATACCGAGTATCGATACATCCAATGATGACGGGCATGTGGCTTTGAATGATAAGGCGCTTGTCACTGAGACGCTGGTAGGCACCAACCCCGATCTGTCGCTCAAACCGGTGCTCGCCTTATCCTGGAGCCGGATTGATGACCTGACCTGGGAGGTTGCCTCAGGGATGATGTCTTCTTCCACGACGGCTCGAAGATGACTGCAGATGAGGTGAAGTTCTCCCTCGAGAGGGCAGCGGAACTGGATTCAAAGGCGGCATCTCTTCTGATGCTGAAGTCCATTGAGGCAGTGGATCCCCTCACCATAAGGATCCATACCATCGAGCCCAATGCGATCCTGCCGGCAGCGCTGCACTATCCCAGCACGGCGATAATAAGCCCCAGCTCTCTGGACGACAAAGGCGAGTTTATCTCTCCCATTGGAACCGGCGCCTTTATGGTGGAGAGCTTCGATCCCAGGACCCATGTCTTGGCCGTTGCGCGTAACGATAAGTGGTGGGGGGGCGAGGTCAAGCTGGAGAAGATCATACTCAGGCCGATTACCGATCCCAACACTCGCGCTCTTGCCCTGGAGAATGGAGAGGTGGATTTCACTGTGGATGTGCCATACAGCGAGACTGATAGAATCGACTCCATAGAGGGTCTGGACGTGGAGAAGTACAGCATACCCAGGATCTATCTCATGGCCATCAACTTGAAGCATGCACCATTAGATGATATCCTGGTCAGAAAGGCCATCTCCTATGGCATCGATAGATCCTCCATAGCAAGGTATGTGCTCTTCGATGTCGGCAAACCAGCAGTCGGACCTTTCATGCCGGATTTCTACTGGACCAATAAGAGCCTTGAGGAGTACAAATACGATGCCCAGAAGGCCAGAGATCTTCTGGCAGATGCCGGATGGACGGACAGCGATGGCGACGGCATAGTGGACAAGGATGGCGGATCGCTGGTGCTATCTCTGCTCACCTACCCCAACCGACCAGGTCTGCCGCCCATGGCAGAGGCCATTGCCGGACAGCTCAATGAAATTGGCATAAAGACGGATGTTGAGGTACTGGAGAGTGGAGCCATATCAGACAGGCGCAAGAGCGGCGACTGGGATCTATCACTCGCTGCTATGAGCACCGCAATGGTTGCCGATCCATCCTACTATCTATCGTTCAGCTATCAGACAG
>Ga0302246_1002663_pt1 | contig 10458 bp, 10 predicted proteins | sample AAG_UR_Trp_MG_FD_193533 | JGI IMG/M metagenome (GOLD analysis project Ga0302246, IMG submission 193533) | Enriched activated sludge microbial communities from anaerobic digester in WTTP, New Holstein, Wisconsin, United States - AAG_UR_Trp | ecosystem: Engineered > Bioreactor > Anaerobic >...
CCTTTCCCCATGTGTAAGCCTGTTTCATTCCCGTCTCTCCGCCTCACACCGCCCCGGCAAATGATCCCTTCCCCGGTCCCTGCGTAAAGACCGGTGGCCGCCGGGACCATCTTCTGATATGGTGACCAGCCTAGTGAGATACTAAGCGTTTTTCCCGGCATTATCAATTATAAATCCATAGAGAGGATCCCCTGATATGAATCGGATCAAACCTTCGAAAACTGTCTGTGTCGGCCTCTCACGCCGGAAACCAGGGTTCAAGTCCCTGCGGGACCACCAGAATATCTGTTAAATTCTATATAGTTAAAAATCGATGTTTTTCTCTGCCGACCATTTCAGAAGTTAACGGCTTCTGAAACGGCTCTTTTATTCGGATAATGGTTTTTCTGTCGGCTATACCCGTTTGGCCCCAAGATGACCGATTCGTCACAACAAGCAAGTTCTTCGAGTACCCCCTCTCATCTGACCACAATCCAAGGTTCTGATATATTCCTCTGTTTTACCGGGGATTTTGTGCCTGAGAATTGCGTGGCTTGTCGCAAGCGGAAATCCCATCCTGTATAGCAAGGAAGCAGTCAGATGGAGGATGGCGTGAAAGCCAAAGTACTTTACACCAGCGCGTCAACCGAGGGATCATCTCAGGGCTTTTGCACGTCGATTTCCCGGAACGCACTTGCAATGTCAGCGCTCAACTGTTCCAGTGCACGACTGTGTGCTGCAACCAGGGCTGCATAATCGCTACCCTGTGCAACTTCGGAAAGGGTTATACGGCCGCTGTAAGATTGCCCTGACTTTGCCGAAGTTAGGGTCCAGAGGGCATCCAGGTATGCTTCTTTACCAAGAGCCGAATCAAAATGCAGGACGTCGATTGTTACGCGATATGAAGCACCGGCAGCTGTTGCCTGCGGAAATAAGGTCACCTTGGTCGTCCCAAGCAGGGTGATCAGATTCTTGGCAACTATGCGTCCGATGTCTTCCCTCAGAGGGGATGCCCATCGCTCGAACTCCTCCACATTAACCTGATTCGGACCGGTTCTGATAACGATCTGCGGGCGGTCGACAAGCGACGGTACGGTGACGGGTCCCACAGAAATGGAATAGTCAGCCGCCTGCGGCACCGTGGCCTGTCCTGATATGGCACTCAGTGTATAAAAGCGAGAGGGTGTTGATGAGGCGCATCCAGTGATGATAACCGCTATGGCACAACAAATTAGGGATCTGGCTAGCTTTTTCATTATGGTTTCTCCTGTGATTTGCCTCGAATGAGGGCTTCGGGATTTCTCTCGAGATATTCGGTCAGACCGCGGATACTCTGCGCCGCTTTGGTGATTTCCTGCAAAGCTTCGCGCAGTTGCTGCTGGGTAGGTGCATCATTGCCGACCAGTGTTGTGTTGATATTTTCGAGGATACGCTTCAGTTCTATCAGATTCGTCTTTACTTCCGGCACGACTTCCCCGTCAACCCGCTTCAGCAGGCCATCGACCGATTCAAGAATCTTTTTCAAATTTACACCGATGTCGTCCAAAGGCATTTTCTCAATCTTAGTCAGGATTCCGTTGATCTTCGCCTCGATGTCCTGCATACCGCTCGGCACGACCGGCAGTTCCTCCGGCGATTTCGTCCAATCGATTTTTACTTTTGAGGCATTTGGAAACATATCCAAGGCAACGTATTGCTGCCCCGTTAGGAGATTGCCACTCCGAAGCTGAGCACGCAGCCCGCGATCGACGGCATCTTGGATGAAGGTCTGTCGCTCTTTTTCACTTCCGGCCTTTGCTTCCAGTTCTGGGGATTTCTGAATATGTGCCATGAAGCGTCCAGGATATATCACGATGTCAACACGGGGACGCACAAAATTGGTCTTTGGATTATATTGGAGCCCAACGGCCTTGATCTCGCCTACAGGGAGACCCATGTAGGTAACAGGAGCGCCGACATTGACTCCCCGCAACGTTTCGTTGAAATAAAGAACGTATCTAGTAAAAACGGTTTCGGGATTGGCCATCGCTTCCTTGCGACTGTTGAAAAGAGAAAACATGGTTTTTTCAGCAGCGGGTTTTGGATTTTCCGCCGTGGGAGACGTTTCGAAGGCGATGCCGCCGATCAGCATTGACAGGACAGATTGGGTACGCACTGAAAAGCCTTCTGCTCCCAGGAAAACGTCAATCCCGCTTGCCTGCCAGAAACGGGTCTGATCCGTGACGTACCTGTCGTATGGCGCCAGCACAAAGACCTCGATCCTAACTGAACCGCCGTCCTCTGCTAGATCATAACCGATGACCTGACCGACGTTCAGCTTACGAAAATAAAGGGGGGATCCATTTCCTATCGATCCCAGATTGTCCGTCTGCAGGATGAATCGTGTACCTGGCTGATCAAATGTGATGGCCGGCGGCACCTCAAGCCCCTTAAATTCGCGCCTTTCCTTTCTGGATTTTCCGGGTTCCAGGCCGATGTAATTTCCGGACAGAAGCGTCCCGATTCCGGATATGCCGCTTAGGGTGGCTCGCGGCTGTTCGATCCAGAAATGTGCATCATCAACCAGAAGGCCAGCCGCACTTTTGTCGATCTTCGCCGTGATGACAACTTTCCTGAAATCAGGGGCAAGTTTCACTTTCGTCACCTCTCCGATGTCCACATCCTTGTATTTGACCAGGGTTTTTCCAGCCTCGACGCCCTGCGCCTCTTTGAAGATGATGGTTATGGTCGGCCCTTCCATCAAAATCCTTTGAACAGCGATCCCGATGGCCACAATTGCCGCAACGAGAGGGATGATCCAAACCACGGAAAACCTCATTTTATTCCCGGGCAATGTTTTGGTTTCCGGAAGATTCGTCAGGTCAATATTGTCAGTCATGTTGGTCTCCTTGTTCATTATGGGAATCCCAGATCAGGCGAGGGTCAAAATTTTCAGCAGCGATCATGGTCAGAATGACGACCGCCGCAAAAAAAAGCACACCGGCCCCCGGTTTGATCGACATCAGCGGCTGGAGCTGAATAAGTGCCACGGTAAACGTGACGACGAAGACATCGAGCATGGACCACCTGCCGACGAACTCGACGAGCCGGTAAAGCCGAAGCCGTTCCTGCCGTCCCTGGATTGACCGGCGCTGGACAGTGATGAGCAGATAAGCCAGCGCCGCGATCTTGGCCATGGGGATCACCACACTGGCAATTAAAACAATCAGAGCCAGATGCCAGGATCCGGTTTTGTAGAGCAGAACGACGCCGCTCAAGATGGTATCGTCCTCAGGGACGCCGACCAGCAGTTTCGATACCATCACCGGCAATACATTTGCCGGGATATAACAAATTGCAGCCGCGGTAATGAGAGCCCAGGTACGCTGTATTGCATTGTGCCGCCGCAGAGCGAGTTCTCCTCCGCATCGTGGGCATTTCCCTGGTGCGTGAATATCGAACGGTTTTGACAGGAGCCCGCAGCATTCGCACACGACAAGTCCCAGCTTCAGCCCTGTCACAGGGCCAATGTTTGTTGAAGGTTCCCCTGCAATCTCTACAGACTGACCACCTGCCGATACAGACTTCATTTTCCCGTTGTCCCATTTGATTTGCTTCCAAACTTCACTGGGATCGAAAGAAACGGTCATGGCCGTAACAAATGCCACCAGCGCCCCCGCGGAAAACATACCAATACCGGGGTTGACGGTCGCAAGTTCCGCAATCTTGATCAGTGCCACCAGGAGACCGAGCATCATGACCTCGACCATGGCCCAGGGTTGATGCCAGTTGGACCATCGCATCAAAGTTCCAACCCAGTGCGGCGCCGGGGTTCTCCTCACGGTAATCAGCACGGTCAGCATGATTCCAATGTGGACGCTAGGGGCAATGACGGTGCAGAATAATACAATCAACGCCCCCATCGCCTGTCCCTGCAGCCACATTTCCCAAGCACCGCCTATAATGGTCGTGCTTGACTGCCTCCCCGATACGGAAAGGCCCATCAGGGGGGTAATATTGGCAATGATCAATGCAATGGCCGCGGCAACCGCCAGGGCCAGTGTCCGGTTCAGGGAGTCCGGTTTGTTGTATGCCAGGGGGTGACCGCAACGCCGGCAACGTGCCGTCGCGCCTTCCGGCAGAGCTGCAACACGCTGCAGCATGTCACAATCAAGACAGGCAATAACATTCTCGGGTATCGGCGGCATGGATGCTCTCCTGTCCGGGATCCTGAATACCAGCTTTAGATCGAAGACCCCGCGTTATCAGGCTCCCGGGGCCGGAGTCAACTTATTGGAGAAGACGGGCACCGAATACGGCGAACGGCGCTTTTGCAAAGCGCTGTTTTGCACTTACAGCTATAAGTCCATACCTTGCCATCTTTGGCCAGACCGAAAAAACAAAAAGAAATAAATAATAAAACCAGCGTAAGATCGATTCTCCCCTGTTAGTTAGCGCTCGCTTCTTACAATTTAACTAAAATTTTAAGCTCAGATTCAGCGCCAGGACATGGAAGTAAGCGTCATCAAACTCTCCTTCCAACCGTCTTTCACCGTTAAGACCTCGTTTCTGATTTACCTCCATATCGCCCAGCCACATAAATTCGTATGCACCGCCCAGGGTCAGGTTCGGGGTGAAGGCGTACTGAGCACCCAGGGCAAAACGCCATGACTCCCCCATGGGAACGGTTACCGTGCATTTGCCATCATCTACAGCAGAGCTGTCGTATGCGATACCGCCAGAGAAGGTCCAGACCGGAGAGTGCCGATACTGGGCACCCAGGGATACATGCCACGTGTCGTTGTAATCGGCGTTTAGGGTCAGGTTCTTGGGGTCTGAACCGTCTGGTTCGTCGATCTCGACAAAGATTTGTCCAAACTTTGACCAGTCCTGCCAGCCGATGTTTCCCATAATGGACCATTTCGCATTCAGGTCATGATAGACGCTGAACATGACCATCTGGGGGACGGTAATACTCAAATCCATTTTACGTGTCAGTAATTGCGTCAGATGTTGGCCCAGGCCGTTGATATCCGTCGTATCGGAGAAGTCCAGATCCACCTCCGACAAGTAGGTCAGTCCTATACGCGTTCCCGGTTTTGGTTCTACCAGAATGCCCGCGGTCCATCCATAGCCCCAGTCTTCATCCTTGTATTTTAACTTACCATCAGACCCGAGGGGATTCCTAATGGCTAATTTGTTATCCAACATTCCATACATGGCATTGAGACCAACCCCGATGGAAAGCCAATTATTCACCCGATAGCTTACCGCAGGCGTAAGTGATAACCCGATCAGCGTCCCCTCCTGGACGAAATATTTTCCCACCCAGTCGTCGTCATAATCGAGCCCCAGGCCGAAATAGGACAGCACGCCGAAGCCGATGCTAAAATCCTGACCGATCTTCTGGACGACGAAAAGACTGCCCCCGGACACCCAGCCCACAGCATTTCCGCCATCGCTTCCCGTGTAGGTCGTGTTGTTATTGGCGTCAAATTTTAGATCTCCATAAAGTGCCTGCAACCCGCCCAGGAATTGTGACTGCTCCAGGCGGCTCATTCCCGCCGGGTTGGTAAAGACCGTCGCCGCATCCTGTGCACGGGCAGCCCAACCGGCGGCGGCCAAGCCTATGTCCGGGGAGCCGAACTCATAGAGTGAGATCCCGCCGGCAAAGGCAGGTCCGTTGAACAAGAGACTTGCCAGTAAAAATGAGCCAAGGAATTTTATCCACCTCGTCTGTCGCATTCAAATCCCTCCATTACTCATTAACACATTTAATTAATTAAATATTTAATAACAAGGCTGCATCTTCCTCATCCCTTCCGTATTATTTGGGAAACAGAAAGGTGACGGTAAAACGGATGCCCCAATCAGGCCCATATTGCGGTTTCTCGGCATAGTAGCGGTAGCCAAACTGAAGACTGAGCGGCTGAGGTCCGATCTTGAACATCTGGTTCAGCATGACATTGATGGGTACGGTCCATTGGTCGGCTTCCCAATCATAGGTGGACTCCGTATTGATCATCAGCGTGGTTAATGTTTTGGTCGTGTATCCGACAAAAGGTTGGAGAAAAGTTGCGCTGAGGTCTTCACGTTCGTCATCCCCGGCAAAAGACCAGATATGGTTGGCCAGCAGGCCGACAGTAAATCCGCTTTCCTGCTTCAACAGAACAACCGTTGGTCCGGCACCCCACTTTTCGCTCCCGAGCGTTTCATCGGTCGCCGACGGATAATACAAGACCGGACCGGCCCCCATGATCCATCCATCGATGGGATCCTTGGGCGATAAAAAGAAGCTCTGTGTGATGTCACCCAGGCCGCTCTCATCATCGCCGCCGGGGATGGGCGAATCCATATCGATGAGCGGGACAATGGTCCGGATGATCACATTCCAGTTCTGATTAAGTGAAACAGGGATGACCGGCTGGATGTTCAGCCAGGTGCGTTTCGCATCATCTTTCAATCCAATATCGTAATCCTGGTTGAACTGCAGCGGTAAGCTGATCAGGGCCGCTACCGGATTTAAAGACTTCTTGGCCAGCTCTTCCTGACTTTCCGCAGCCATGGCTATCTGCGGACAAAGCATGATCAGGGGAAACAGAGCAATGACACAAAGTGTGCTCCAATGGAAATGATTAATCCTGTTCTTCAGTGATTTCATAAGTATCAATATAAGATCCTTTTGATATTCAGATCATCCCTCCGTATCGCAAGCTAAGTGCTTTGATCGTAGCCCTTACCAGGGAAGCAGGAGGCCCGTTTGTGGAAATTGCGTCATGGCCCGCAGATATTTGCTAAACTGGAGAAAACTTTATATTTCTTACAGGAGTAGTGAACCCCTGTTTCGTCGTTCCAGTTTTTTTAAAAAAGCGATGCATTGGACCACTGCTTCGGCAGGCAGGCAATACGCCGCACTCCCTCTTTTATGATGCTTTTTTCTTTCCTCCGGTAAAGACAAAGGCAAAGACGGCGAATCCCAATACGACGGACAACTTTAAGAATAGCTTGACCACATTGATCATCCACGGAAATTCAATCGGCAGATCATGCCAGACAATCAATGCGGACACTACAAGAGCGGCAATCAGGATGATGGTTTGTCTTCCGTTCATATCTTGCCTCCTGGTTGATGATCTCTGTCTGCTGCACAGCTTCAGGAAGCTTGCTGCGGCAATAACAGTTTTCAGAATCTCCATCACAGGTTCTGTCAATCGACGCGCCTGACCACTGGCGGGTTCCAGCCCCCATCAAGCACCTGGGCCTTGGGTGCGTACAGCCGCATGGTTACTCCGAGCTTGCCCTTGGCAGGTGACGGTAGCCAGTTGGATTCCCTGTCTGCACCGGGTGAATCGCTCTGGATATAGATATCCAATGACCCATCCGTATTGAATTTTAGTTTGTCACGATCGCCGATAGCGAAACGGTTGATTCTATTGGACACCTGGAACCCCTCCTCGTCGTACATCGTGATCGACCAGAAGGCATTCACGGGGGGGATGGTCTCTTTGGTGAAGTGGATAACGTATTTATTCGTACCTTCCATAGGATTCCCGCCGGCATCGGTTATGTTGAGAGGATACACTGCATCTTCGGGCTGATTGGCACCCAGACCGATTAGCACAACGATCGCACGCTTCAGGTAGTAGTTCCCATAGACCCCCATGGTGTCCGTATTCATCTGCCAACCGTTGACCACACGTGCCAGAGTAGGAATCTTGTCCTGCATGATTTTCAGAGCATCCGCCGGGACACACTCAAGAGCGGCTCTTATTACACGGTTTGCCGGGTTCCAGACCGATCCGCTTCATACGTGCGATCTGTGACCAGTCGGTTATATTCGGCGGATTGACCTTCATTAGTTCCGCGCCATAACTGAAATATTCGGCTGCGGGCATGGTGTTCACCTGCGTAACCGGCGGCGTCTTCATATCGACACTTGGATCGGCAACGAACTTTATCGGCTTGGCCTTCTTGCCCCACTGGGAAAGGGGGGTGATCCAGTATCCGTTCTGTACTTTATGGACCGCTTTATAGTCTTCAGGGCCGTTGGTCTGAGTGCGACCGACGATCCATACGTAGGGTGTAGGAGCATCGATACGCTCCACACCTTTAGGCAATTTTCCATGCCACCCTTTTGGAACAAGAGCGAAGTTCACAGCGCTCGTGCCACTCGTGCGCTTGCCCGGCACCGCAAAGACATCCGACCACATGTCCAGCATAGGCAGGAGATAGTAGCGTCCGTCTGTCTCCGGAGCCGATAAGATCATCGGTTCTTTGGTCAGATCAAGCCAGGCGATTGAATAAAGCGTGTCAAAGTTGGGACGCACTACATCACGGAAATCAGCGGTAGGAAAGGCTCGGAAGTGGTTGAATACTCCCATCGGCCCTACGCCCTCTTTCACTCCGGCCGGAACATTGGTCATAACCTTCCGGGTGACGTCCATCGTGATGAGTGGGTATAGATAGACGTACGCTTCGACACCTATATCGTAGGCCTCCTGCTCGCTTATTTTAGGACTATCCGCTTGGAGAGGAGAAACTTGCATCAGCAGCAGAACAACAATAAGTGCCGTGGTGAGGAAACCAAATCTCAACAGGTATCTTTTAACAAGTGTCATTTTCAGCTCCAATCTTCAGAAAATTACTCATATTACCGCTATGGGCGGCAAGTACTGGGAGGGTGGCTCGGAGGCTGTTGAATTCCCCCAAAACCACTCGCAATGAATCCAAGAGTCATGTAAACAGCGTTAGGACTCAAAACATCCTTCCCTTACCCAAAGTCTTTTTGCAATGCACCACATGCGGTGTACATCGAATTCCCTATCAACATGGGCACATCTCAAACTTGATTCCATAGCTTCAAGCCTGAGAAAGGGTTTTATTGCCCCGATTTGTCAGCACTATGGATTGCTTCGGTCAATTCCCTTCGCGTTATCGATGAATCCCACAATCCGTTCAGACCAGAACTTGAAGGCATCTTTTGCCGACCCGAATTTGGAAAAGCGTGATGCAAAAGCTGCCTGCTGCTGGTCTGCCGCCATTAGAATTAGGTCATTGGTCGATGAGTCGAGGACCATCATTTCGGCACACGTTTCCCCGCTGCCGGCCCAGCCTCCCGTGGCTCCTCGCTTGACTGTGCTGACGGCCAACCCAACAGGTACTATTGAGGTCACGGCACTGAGGCCCGGCTTGCTTGGCTTAATGTTTGTGATGGCGATGCGAATCCTGGCGACATCGGGGCCAGGGTCTGCCACGATGGGGTACTTTCCGGCGAAGGCTTCAACCAACGCCTGGTTGAACTGATCGGCCAGTTCCTTCATATCCTGGGGATCGATACCCTTGTTGTCGGCATCGTCGGCGAGATAAAAAAGGACACTGTCAACCATGAACTTGTTGTACATGCTGAAGTTCACCCCCGCCTTCATCCAGCGCAGTTTGGCCCCATCCTCTGGTCCGGGGGTCAGTTTATCATAGGTGTTCTGGTTACCAAGGAACCCGGAAAAAGGCAGGTCGCCTGCGAATGCTGCTGATGTGATGAACGCGATGCCAATCACGACTGCCAACATGCCTCTTGTTGCTGCTTTCATAATAACCTCCATCTTTCTAGTTTTTTGTACTTTTTTTATCAGTTTTTGAACGGAACCCTATGCTTGGGGTTGCAAAACTAGTTTATGTTTTTTTTCGCAGTCTTTTGAGGGTTTCGATGTCGGACCAAACAGAATCACTGTCCAATTTAACTTTTACCGACTCAGCCAGGAGATTGAGTGCCCCAATAAGGGCAGTGCCGCCCATCGATTGCATTATGTTTTCCAATTTTTCCTGATCCAAGCAGTCTATATCAATGTAGAAGATATTGCTGTTTTCCACGTCCTCGTAAATCCGGCATTCACGGCAATCTGCTACTGACCGGATTGTTGGAAGAATTGCCTGTAAGGTCTGATAAAGCTCATGAAAATTTTCTGGCTTGGCTCTGACTTCAATAGTGAGATTCATGTATTTCTCCTTTAAGGTCAGCTTTGGTTACACGTTACAATGCCCACTGTTCTAGCAAAGATGACTGGAGTGATTGATCAAGTCCTTGAAGTTGAATCAAGAAGTGTTCCAGGTGCTCAGCTAAGGTTAGGAATACGTAACTAGCTAATTGTTAAATGTAATTTCCTGTGGGCATGGGTTTATGCCTGGATAAAGGAGAAACTACCCTTAAGATATGGCGGTTCCGCAACATATTGAGGGTTGAATTTGAGGGTAGCAAGTCATATACCTCCGGCAGAGCCGGAGGCTTGAATTTATGAACCGCTCAAAGCGGATTAATTACTGAACCACCTGAAGGTGGTTATTCCTGAAACATACTCAATTGATCAAGGCGTTGATCCTCCTTTTCCTGGTTCTTTATATACAAGCGAATGGTCGCTTCATCACGACCGACCGTAGAAACATAATAGCCTCTGGCCCAGAAATGTTGACCTGTAAAATTCTTGCGATGTCCCATAAAGGTCCTGG
>Ga0302246_1002664_pt1 | contig 10458 bp, 9 predicted proteins | sample AAG_UR_Trp_MG_FD_193533 | JGI IMG/M metagenome (GOLD analysis project Ga0302246, IMG submission 193533) | Enriched activated sludge microbial communities from anaerobic digester in WTTP, New Holstein, Wisconsin, United States - AAG_UR_Trp | ecosystem: Engineered > Bioreactor > Anaerobic >...
ATCGCCGTGATGACACCGACACCTAAGGAGATAACAGGTAACAAAAAAGATCAAACCACAGGAAAGAGATTAAATCAATATTCGCTATCCTACGGGAAAAACGTCATTTTTGAATCGCATTCATCCGACATCTCATTCCAATTGTCAAGATTAAAGATTTGACCCCATTAACAGGTCCGTCTGCACGGGGGCATTCCCTCTTTCCACAATGGAATAACAGGGCCGGTGACCTGGTACTCATAGCGTTTTAATTAAGTATGCTGTCACCATAAATTCGGGCTTTTCCCTTTCAAACTATAGTGGGGTCAGGTCACATAAAAATGAATGATTTACGAGGAAATGAATTGTTTACATTCTGTGCATGAACGGGTAAAATTACTACCCATAGCGAATCAAAACGTCAACTCAGTCAGTCTTTAACCCGTTGACGTTTTGTTGCGGAACAGGGAGACTATTTACCCATATGAACACCAAACAGCAACGGAGAGGCACAGACTTCTTGACCAGCCATCCGGTCTTTTCTCTGGATGAGGCTGTCACTGTGATGGCCGAGGACGGAGAGCGTTCGCGTGTTGTAGACCGGCTCAAATATCATCTAAAGACAGGACGATTAAAACGTGTGACCCGGGAAGTATATGCTGTCGTTCCGCCGTCGATTTCTCTTGAAGATTTTCGCCCGGATCCCTTCATGGTGGCCAAGGCGATGCATCCTGCCGGTGTTTTTTCCCACCACAGTGCCCTGGAGCTTCTCGGGGCGGCCTATTCCGTGTGGAACCAGTTTACCCTCTATGTTGCCGGGCGCCGCCGTCCACTTCATCTGGATGGTTTTGTCGTTCGCTTCCTGGTGTCTCCCCCTTCTATGCAGGCAGATTCCGGGAAACAGCTTGGAACACGCCGGATAGAGCGCCAGGGAATGCTGCTGGAGGCCACCGGACCCGAACGGACGCTGGTCGAGGGATTCGACAGCCCCTCTTTGGCAGGCGGTCTGGACGAACTGGTGCGATCCGCTGCCGGCTTTACAACCCTCGACCTTGATCTGGTGGAAGAGGTTTTGCATCGGTATCGTCATGCAAGACTCTGGGCGGCGACAGGTTGGTTCCTGGAGCGTTTTCAAAAAACCTTCCATGTGCCCGATGCCCTTCTGAGCCGCATGGAAGCGCGCCGTCCGCATTCCCGGCTTTATGTAGAGCGGGGTCAGCGGGGCGGCGCCCTGGTCCGGCGATGGAACCTGATCCTACCACCGGTGCTTTTATCCCAGGGAGAGCCTGATGAACGTTAGCCTCGAATATCTCCAGCGTTGCGCTGCGCAGACCGGCTACCAGGCAGGGCCGTTGGAAAAGGTTATTCGTCTCGGTGACATGGCGGGGGATGTGGCACGGCATCCATTACTTGGTTCTGTCCTTGCGCTGAAAGGAGGCACGGCCTTCAACCTCTGTTTCGGGTAATTATGGGGTCAAATCTTTAATCTTGACATTTAGACGAGCTGCATATCCTGTGGACTTGCATCTTTCTGTATCTCTTTGATAATTTGGAATTACACCGGCAGAAGCTCACCCCCTCAATCGTGATACCATGAACCTGATTCCGAGTCCCCATTCTTGGCGTAAAGGATCTCTCCCAAATTGATACTGCAAATGGATGTCTGGTCGCCCGATCCTGATCGCCGTGATGACACCGACACCTAAGGAGATAACAGGTAACAAAAAAGATCAAACCACAGGAAAGAGATTAAATCAATATTCGCTATCCTACGGGAAAAACGTCATTTTTGAATCGCATTCATCCGGCATCTCATTCCAATTATCAAGATTAAAGATTTGACCCCATTAACTATTCAGTCTTCTGATATTGATTTTAGAAAATATGTCATCGAACTGATGCGTACTTCTTCCTGAAAGAGAGCTTTTGATGATTTTACCGGATATGATGCCTTTTTAAGCATAATGCATGATTCTGTAGGTCTGTAGAAAGAACCAGAGAATTAAAAAATGACCGGTCTCTAAATACTGATTTCATTCATAATTTCTTGTTGACATTCCTTTCATCAGGTCTTACTCTTCATCCCGCCTGCACGGGGGCATTTCCACTTTCCACAATGAAATAACAGGGCCGGTAATGCTGTACTCAGAGCGTCTGAATTAAGTATACTGTCACCATAAATACGTAACTTCATTTCTTATTAAATGGAGTAGGATTGCGCAAATTTCGGGAAAAACGGGGTTGGGTATATTAATTGTTAGAGCGAACACAAATGGGAGGATTACAACATGGCTAGATGCACAGCACCAGTACGCGGCCATCGCACAGCGAGCGGTCGAGCGGCCTGCCCTGCATGCGGTGGCAGTTATCGCAGCTATGGCGGCTACAGTTCGTACTCGTACCCGTCCTACTCTCCGTTGCGGAGCAGCGGGGGCGGCCAGAGCAGCGCCGGAGGGTCAGGCAGCAGCGTAAGGCCGAGCTGGTCGCGAGCCGGTTCGTCCGTGTCATACACGCCTGCCGAGGTGCGGACGCTCACACCGGTTCGCCAAAACGTCGAGAAGCGAGCGTCAGTGCCTGACCTTAGGGATGTCTTTCTTTGCCACGCGTGGGACGACCGGAAAGGGGCCGCTAAGGAGCTGCACGATTTGCTTGAGTCGCTTGGTGTCTCGGTTTGGTTCAGCGAGAAGGACGTCCTCCTCGGCGCGACGTTGCTCCGCGAAATCGATAAGGGATTGGCGAAGTCGCGAATCGGTATCGTGCTGGTGACCCCAGCGCTGCTGCGCCGCCTCGCAGGAGAAGGCATCGCCGACAAAGAGCTTTCGGCACTCCTGGCGCGTGACCTGCTCGTTCCAATCATACACGGCACGACGTATGAAGCTCTCCGCGAAGTCAGCCCCCTGCTCGGCTCGCGAAGCGGCCTGAACACTGCAGAAGATCCGATGGCAAATGTCGCGGCCAAGCTTGCCGAGCTTGTTGCCCTCTAGCTCTATTGCCCGCACAGGTTTGCTATTGAGATGCGGCTGCTTGGGCTCCCTGACGTTTGTGGGCAACTTGGAAACCTCGCTTGTGCTGCACCTCTGAAACATCAATGCTGGCGGCAAGCATGGTCAGTGAGCAGTCGGTCTTGCGCTCTAACCAAGCACACAAGCCGATCGTCGCGCCAGGGGCGCGCCTCCGGCTTAGCTTTTCGTTGTGTGAGAAAATAAGTAATCGCATTAAAACTAACAAAACCGAGGAATCTATTATGCCAATTGAATTTGGGAGTTTTTCTCTTGGTGCAATCGCTGGCGGAATCGTAATCGGTATTGCGAATCATTTTCTTTCCAAAAGTAGAAACAAAGAAGATAGGACGATCGCTGAATTCAATAAGGCCGCTAAGGATTTCAGAGATGCTTTCCTTCCCGAAGTCACTTTCTTGAAACACAACGCTAATATCGGTGGGCTTGGAAGCAGCAACGATCTTTTTGAAATCTTGCAGTTTGCTTACGTTCATCGCCACCTGAAAGCTCTTGATGTCTTCAAAACTTATCTGACTGCTAATGACAGGATTGCTGTTGATAAGGCATGGAAGGAGTATTGCTATCATTCCGACAATCAAAATATTCTTTTCCTTGAACAGTATTCCTGGAAGGTCGCCAATAAAGGAAAAGATTACGAAAAACGACTTAAAGATGTTGCGCTTAGTCGTATTGAAAAAATACTGCAATTTGCAGAGCCAAAATGAGATTGTCATTGAATCCACACACAACCTTTCAATTCACCGGAGCGCTACCGCGCCCGGTGATCTTTCCGTTCGGTGTAACAAACCATGAAGATAGTTTTTCCCATCCCTCGAATTACCGAAAGCTTCATTGATAAAGCTGTTGACAAGATTGGGGGACGCCGTTTGAAAGAAAGTGAGAAACCCGAAGGGCTTCAGAACGCCGATTACGTTTTACCTGGTGCTGTCGCCGAACTTAAAATATTCGAGGAAGAAGGACTTGAAAAAGAATCGCGCCAGAACAAGATCAAAAAGTTTCTTTCAGATCGATATAAGCTTCCAAGGGAAGTGGAAATTGATATTAGAAGAATTCCCGAGGAAATAAAACCTGAATTCAGCCGAATACTTGGCGGACCTATCCAGACTGCCGTAAAAAAAGCAGCCAAACAAATAAAGGAAACAAAGGCTCTTTTAAAAAAGGATCTTGATCTTGGGATATTGATCGCTGTCAACAATGGATACGGTACTTTGCCAGACGAAGAATTTGAAAAGCTTGTCATGTTATATGCAAAGAAGGATACCTCTCAGATAGATTTTGTCATTTGCTCCACCGTCGATCATCACCAAGGAGACTTTGATACATACGTTTTCCTATCGTCTCATTGCCATCCTGTCACTGATGGTATTCAATATCTAAAGTCTGGCGATTTTATTCAGGCTGTGAATGAGCTTTTTGGCGAGGCTATGACGCATATGATGCAAAATCAAATGGATCCAAGTTTGTGGAATAACAACTTGCCACCCATTTCTGACATTTTGTTTGAAGGTGAGGGGGTAACATTTGTCAGAAGCGCACCCGAGGTGCCCGATTCAAGGTTTACGAAAAAGAACACCTAACCACGGCATTAAGAGCGACGGCAAAAGACCGCCGCGCCTTATGCCGGCCGTTAGAAATTTGGAGATGCAAAATGGTCAAGCAAGTATCGTCGCTACGCAGTCTGGGTCTTGCGCCCTACTTCGGGATTCTGACGCCAAAGGATGCTGCTACTGCAATACAGGCAGCCCGCCTCAATGCCCTAGATCTGCTTTCTAGCGCAAAACTGCTTCACGATCAAAAGCACTTTAACCATTCAACCGCCCTTTGCGTTTTGGCGCTTGAGGAGGCTGGAAAAGTCCAAATCTTAATGTCGATCTTGACTGGCGTGACAGGTACCGACCAATCGTGTGAATCATTGTGGCGTGCATATCGACGCCATACAGCCAAGACGGAGCGTTTCAACTTTGCAATCGAAATTAGAGCTGGTGTTCATTTTCCAGAAATGGAAGAAGAGAAACTCACAGAAATTGGTGCTTCAGGTCCAACGCCAGAGGATCTTGATGCGATAAAACAGTTGGGCCTTTACAGCGATTGCTTCAAGAGCCCAGAGGGAGTAGCGGTACACCTTCCGTGCAATTTGGATTGCAGCGAGCGTAGTAGGGTTCTTCTGGGCGAGGCAACTGTTGTTATAACGTCCCTTCGGGATTACACGCCAGATGAATTGGAGGTGTGGGCAAGACATGCAGCGGAAGCTCGGGCTAAGGGGATATCGTTTCGTGCGGCTATGAAGCCATTGTATCTTGAACTGCTCGAGAAGAGATACATTACTGAAGAACAATGGTCACCTATCTGGAATTATTTGGCCAAAATTGAGCAGCAGGGTACGAGTATCAATGACTGATTTCTAACCCGTCAATCCAGTCGATCGCTACGCTCCAGCTGATTTTTTCGTTACACCAAATGAGATGAGCCTATGAATGATTACCGCGAGTCATATGGAGAATTTGATAAGTCATCAAAGTCTTTAAGAAAGCTGTCTCATGAATGTGCAGGAATCCCATCCCCGCATGGAAAGCATTTCTACGCTTCGGTACTATTTACCAGATTATGTGTCAGTGCAGTATCGCTACAAAGCCTTTGCCCCAATCCAAAATCTTTGGGACAGGGTTCGCATTGGGACTATGTATCCGCCTGCACCCTGGCCAGAAACATCGTCGAATGTTACCTGACATTCTACTATTTATGCATTCAAAAGGTGTCCGAACCGGAATGGGAAGCACGATGGCGTTTGCTCAACCTACACGATTGCTTACAGCGAGAAAAGATGTTCGCATGTATGAATATCGAAACGGAGGAAGAAGCGGCAAAAGTTATCAAAATAACAATTCAGGAGCTTAGAGAGAACGCCTATTTTAAAACACTACCTGCAAAACAGCAGCAGCATTACCTAAAAGGGAACAATGCTCTGTTTATGTCACAGGACGATATAGTTCGTTCATACGGTGGAGATGTCGACGACTTCAGGCTTATGTATCGGTTCCTATCAAACCAAGTACATTCTTTCCCTATGTCTTTCTATAGAGTTGGTGAACAGGAAAGAGGAAGAGGCGTTGAGAGCGAGATAGAAATCGGATACACTGCTTTATGTTTGGACACAGTTCGTCAGTACCTCGATCGCGCGTACAAGGAATATGAAGATTTATTCCGGAATCTAAGGAAGATTATAGTGTAACTCGTCGCTCCACCCGATCGCTGCCCGCTGGGCTGCTCCGGGTGAGCTTTTCGTTAGCCCCAAAAGAAAAGAACAATAGCGGATGGAAGAACAGGTAAAATCGAACGGAATGTCCCATATTAAGGTAGTGATGTAATAAAAAAGGGAGGCGCTACATCCAGAGGGGATGGGTCAGATCGCGTCTGGATGTAACACCCCAAAAGGCACCGCATGATAACGGCTCAGTTCGAGAAACCAAAGAGGGTTTGATTGACTAGATCAAAGCGCCTTTGTTGCCCCTGAGCGAAGTACTCAAGCGAACGCCTCCGCATCAGTAGGTAAGCAATAAGCTTACTCATAGCTGACTCCTTTCCGCCGGGTGGCTTTGGGAATTGCAGAGGTTTTACGCCTCCCTTTTTTACAATATGTGAATTATGGAAAATTTCAACAGAAAAAGGCAGGTTAGATACCTGCCTTTAGTTTTTGTGGGTGAATATGTTAGCTATTCTTCGTCTTCTATAAACCCCATTTCAACTTGTTCTGGTCCAGACGGGAAAGCTCTTGCAAAACTTCTCTTAAATGAAGGCCAGTTTGGAGAAACCTTTAACAATGTTGTTACCGCCACCAGTTGCTTTTCAAGGTGTGGGTTTCCTATATCCATAGTTAATAACCTATGGTGCTGAAACTTTCTTCTTCCTTTTTCGTCTTTTGGGTTCTGTCTTCTTAGTTCATCCAGTACACCATTTGGCAACTTTTCGTAAACAAGACTATTGGTTAGCTTTCCTACATATCCAGGTCTTTTGACGGTCATTGGATTATAGTTCCATCCATGTAGGCGAAATATCTCTTTGTAGAATTCTTCTGGGAAGCGTTTTGTCCAAGGCATTAGTTCCTTTGAAATGTAAGCCTCAAGAATTCTGTTTAGTTCGTCTCTATCTCTGTCATATTGATAACCCGTCGCCTCATCAATAAGGGCAATGATTCCGACAGTAGCAAAACCCCTCAAAAGCGTTTTGCATTTTTGAGCAATGCGTTTTTGTACTGGACTTAAAACTCCCGCTTCATCTGCATCCATAAAAACGCCACAAACCTGCGGCAATAGTTCGGCCCTGTACCCTATGTATTGAGTTCCTTTATGCTTAAAAAGTACGGGGGAAGAATTCTCAGATAACTCATTAGGAATAAAGGGTTTTAAGTTGTTTGCAGTTAAGAAAACAGGAACCTTGAATTCTTCATCATAAGCCCGTCCACCCTTTGCCTTGCCGGTTCTTCCTATTGCCCTTACAAAAGTTGCCCTGGTTAAAACCCTGGTCTTGTCTTCCAATACTGCCGCCTTGAATTTAGCATCTCCAATTACCAAATCATCAAAATACTTAGTTTTTTTGATCGTCTCATCCATTCGTTAAACTCCTACCGCACGTTGTAAGGTTACGTTGAATAAGTTGTCCGTTTTCCTATGATTATGCCGGTAACAAAACTCGTCTATATATTTTGGAAGATACCGCAGACTAACCTTGTGATATTGACCAACGATACCTCTTTTAAGAAGCGCCCAAAAAGATTCGATTCCGTTAGTGTGCGTATCTCCATTAACGTACCATTCACTATGGTTAATAACCTTGTGAGGCATGAAACGCTTAATCCCTAAGTAGCCACGATATTCATCGGTAATTAAGGTGGCGTGCTTTGTATCGACATTTTCTCTAACCAGAGCATTAAGAGATTTACCATTCAGCTTGCCTTTCCTAACTGCTTTTGCCACAACTCGCCCCTCACGTTCCATCATACCAACGACAGGAGCCTTGCTTGTCCCCCGGCCTCTTTTGTGCGGTTCTCCGTTTCCGCTTCCTTTCCTTGGTTTCCCGCCGATATAAGTTTCATCCATTTCCACAATACCCGTCAAAAGTTGTCTTTCTACCGCTTGCGTCATGGCCTGTCTAATCTTCATTTCCATGCGCCATGCCGTGTCTTTGTTTACTTGCAGATCACGAGCTAATTGACGGGCAGAAATCCCTTTCTTGGCATTAAGCACAAGGGAGATAGCGAGAAACCATTTTTGTAAAGGTAGGTGGGTATGATGAAAGATTGTGCCAACTGTGACGCTATAAGTTGTGTTGCAGGTGTTGCAGTGATAACGCCTTTCGGTGAGCATTGGTGTTGAATTTGTGGATTTACAATAGGTGCATTTCGGTGTTCCGCCCCAACGTACACGCTCTAAATGATTGATACAGTCGGATTCGGTGGGGAAGAGTTCATAGATTTTTACAATGTTCATGTCTGCTACCTCCTGTTGGGACAGAAGATAGCAAATTATCATGGGGTTGTCAAGGATTTAATTGCTACCTTAAACTATGACATTCCGTTCGTCAATGCCGGTGAAAATGATGCAGATCCGGCGTGTGGGCATGGCTGTGAACCAGTGTCTCATGAAGATGGCCATGGCTGTGCGGTTCCTGCCAGTCACCTGCGTGTTCATGACGATGATGCTCATCATGAATATGGCGATGCTCATGAAAAACAGCCTCATGTTCGTGCTCATGGTTATGATCCTCCCGCATCAGAAAACCAATGGAACAGGCAGTCATGACCGCAGCAATAAAAAGTCTCTGCGTCACGGGCTCTTCCAGGATCAGAACAGAACCGATGGCACCGAGAATCGGCGCGGCACTGAAACAGATAGCCGTCCGGGCCGTACCCAGATGCCGCAAAGCGTAAATAAAAAGGACGAGGCTGGCGCCATAGCTGCAAGCGCCCAGCAGCAGCGCCATCAGGCCGGCCGCCGGAGCAGGTAGATGATCTCCCATGACAAATCCTAACGCCAGGGAAGTACCGCCTGCAGCCAAGCCCTTGGTCCTGGCAATGAAAACCGGGTTCCGATGGGCGATTTTTCGGGTCAGGTTGTTGTCCAGAGCCCACATGAAACAGGCCAGGATAACCAGAATCGTCCCCGGTTCGACCTGCCACGACGCCGCATCGCTTCTGATTGTCAGGAGCAATGCGGCGGCAACCATGCACAGAAAAGCGCCCCAGACCCATTTCGTCACCGATTCCCTGAAGATCAGCGCCGCAAAGAATACCGTTAAAATGACCTCACTGTTCAAAAGAAGGGAGGCGTTCCCTGCCGGTATGGTCAGCAAACCATGAAGCAACAGAATCGGCGCCGCCACGCCCCCGGCCAGCACGGCGCCTCCCAGGTTAAGATAATCCGATCCCCGAAGCTTTGATTCCACACTGGCCGGATCCTGCCGTAGCACAAGGCGTCTGAAAGACGTCAGGGCAGTCAGCCCCAGGCCGCACCCAAGATAAAGCAGACCGGCCAGCGGCAGGGGGGATATGTCCTCAAGCAGTAGTTTCCCCAGCGGAGCGCTCAGGCTGAACAAGAAAGCGGAAATCAGGGCGGCCACAACGGCGAAATGGTGAGTGATCATGATCATATCTACCTTAAAATCGTTTTTACCACCGAAACCAGATCCTTTACGGAAAGATTATTTTGGTTGCATCTTCAGCCGAAATATCCACCCCCAGAAAGAGGCTGTAGAACGCCCGAGAGGGGATAATGGGGTCAAATCTTTAATCTTGACATTTAGACGAGATGCATGTCCGGTGGACTTGTATCTTTCTGTACCTCTTTGATAATTTGGAATTACACCAGCGGAAGTTCGACCCCTCCCTCGTGATACGACGAACCTGATTCCGAATCCCCATTCTCGGCGCAAAGGATCTCTTCCAAACTGATACCGCAAATGGATGTCCGGCCGCCCGATCCTGATCGCCGTGATAACAACTCAGGAAAGAGCAAAAAAGATCAAACCGCAGAAAAGCAATCAACTCAGTATTCGTTATCCAACGGGGAAAACGTCATTATGGAATCGCATTCATCCGATACCTCATTTCAATTGTCAAGATTAAAGATTTGACCCCTAATCCTTCTCCCACCAGATCACTGCCCATTTCATGGGTTCGAGAAAGTTCATCCTCCACCGTCCCATGTCATGAACAAGATGTCTCTCCAAATAGGCCTTGAGTTTTTTCTCTTCTTCCTCATTTATTCCGTCTACTTTGCGTTTCAATAACGCCAGGGCTTCATCGTGGTCTTTAAATGTTTTGGGGCCCTTCTCGGTAATGAAGGTAACATTGGCATGAATTCCCATTTGATAGAGAAGATTGTAATTGCATATGTAGTCGGGTCCCGTATTCGGTTCCCTGCCGATCGCCTCGCATATCCGCTTCTCTTCTTCCTTCCTCCTTACG
>Ga0302246_1002674_pt1 | contig 10439 bp, 4 predicted proteins | sample AAG_UR_Trp_MG_FD_193533 | JGI IMG/M metagenome (GOLD analysis project Ga0302246, IMG submission 193533) | Enriched activated sludge microbial communities from anaerobic digester in WTTP, New Holstein, Wisconsin, United States - AAG_UR_Trp | ecosystem: Engineered > Bioreactor > Anaerobic >...
CCTCAGCTAGAATATCTCCCTTCTTCACTTCGACTCCCTTATCTATGACTGCTCTCTGGTGGAAACAAGAATATTGATTAGTCCTATCAAAATTCCTCAACTTATACACTTTAGTCTCTCCTGACTTCTTCTCCTTGATCCTTACTTCCTTAGCGTCGACATATGTGACCTTTCCAGCTTCTTCGGCAAAAGTTACCTGCCCAGAGTCTCTAGCTACCACTGTCTCCATTCCCGTACCGACCAAAGGAGCCTCTGGTCTGATCAAAGGAACAGCCTGTCTCTGCATGTTCGATCCCATCTGTGCCCTGTTAGCATCATCATTCTGCAAGAAAGGAATCAACGAAGTAGCCACTGAACAGAACTGCTGAGGATTGACATCCACGAAATCAATCTTCTCTCTCTCAATCTCTCCAGCTTCTCCCTTGATTCTTGCCTCGACCCTATCATTAATGATCTTTCCATCGTCATCTATAGCAATACTGGCCGCAGCGATATTATACCTCTCTTCAGCATTAGCATCTAAATAATAGATATCCTTAGTAACCTTCCCATTCTCCACCTTGTAATAAGGAGTTTCTAAGAATCCATAAGGATTAAGTCTAGAATATAAGGATAAGTGCATTACCAACCCCACATTAGGACCTTCAGGAGTCTGAATCGGACAGATTCTTCCATAGTGAGAAGGTTGTACGTCTCTGACTTCAAAACCAGCTCTCTCCCTAGTCAATCCTCCAGGACCCGTTGCAGTCAATCTTCTTTTGTGCTCTAACTCAGACAAAGGATTTACATTATCCATGAACTGAGAGAATTGGCTCGCAGTGAAGAATTGTGTTACCTGAGCAGTAAAAGGCCTTGGGTTGACGATCTGCATAGGGCTCAGATTCTCAAACTCCAAAGTAGACATCCTATCTTTAGCGATTCTCACCATCCTAGACAGACCTACTCTCAGCTTGTTAGAAAGCAGCTCAGACAATGTCCTAACTCTTCTGTTTCCAAGATGATCCTCTTGATTAACATCATATTTCCCCCAACGATCATGCAATCTTTCACTACGAAGTAAATCATTAATCATAGCATTATTACCATCAGAATTCGCAAGCCAAATCATCTCTTTAACAGTTTCTATGATATCATTAATAGATAAAACCCTATCTTCTTTTGTTATTTCTCTTTCCTTTTTAGGCTTTAAATTTGAAAACTTTGACCATATCTTCCATCTTCCTACCTTTGAAAAATCATATCTATCAAAGTTGAAGAACATAGCGAAGATAAGCTCCTTTGCGGCATCAACGTTTACCATTTCTCCAGACCTCACTCTCTGATATATCTCAATCAAAGCATCTTCCTGAGTCTTAGCTGGATCCTTCTTTAAGGTTTCACTAATATACTGCGTTTCTCCATCATCAAAACCAATAAACATCTCCAAGATATCATTATCACTATAACCGCCTAAGGCTTTTAATAAAGTAGTGAATGGAACCTTCCTCTTTCTGTCAACCTTTACCATTATCACTCCCGAATACTCCATACTAAATTCAAGCCAGGAACCCCTCGCAGGTCTTAAAGCAGCGGAAGAACATCTCTTATTCTTAGTCTCATGCAAAGAAAAACTTACCCCAGGGGATCTGATTAACTGTGAAATCACCACCCTCTCTACTCCGTTCAACACGAAAGTACCTCTTTCCGTCAGTAAAGGAAAGTTACCGAAGAATATCTCCTGTTCCTGACTTCTCTTAGTCTTCAGATTTGAAAGCTTCACTTTAACCCTTAGTGGAGCGACGAACGAATCATTATTCTCCTTCGCATCATAACCGCAAGGATAATTAGGCTTACCCAGCTTATAATCAGTAAAATATAACTCGAACTCCTTACCAGTATAGTCCTTTATCGGGGATACCTCGGCAAACAAGCTCTTCAATTCCTCTTCCCAGAACTGCCTTCCGCTCTCCTGCTGCAAAAAGATCAAACTCGGCAACGGATATGATATCTTATTCTTTGAAAAATCCTTTAACTTTTTGTTCATATTGTTCTTTACCTCTAAATATGAGTATTTCTCTTTAAAACCAAAAAATACCCTCGTTTATTATGGGGTCCTTTAAAAAATTACTAGGAACGACAAAAATCTTTCTTGATCAAGATTTTATTTATTCAAACCTTTATAACTTACAATTAATATATAAGTACCAGAAAAAAGGACTGCTGTCAATACAACAAAATCAAAGCATTTAAAGCCGCTATTATTGAGGTGTCAGATAGCGGAGAACTACTATTCCAGACCCACCCTTACCTGAAATCCTAGTCTCATCATAAAAAGCTCCGCCACCAGCAGCACCGTCTCAGGAACCAGTATTAACACTTCCATTCTTAGGAGACACAGCCCCATCCCCGCCAGAACCCCCGATTGATAACCCTCCTGACCCAATTCCATGATTAGATCCGCACCACCACGTTGCTGATGTAAGATACTAAATAACTAGAACAAGAATTCTTCATTGAAAATGAGAGACTAGTCTCAACTAGACCAAAGAAGAACATGAAGAAGATTGCTACTTTAATTCAAGGGAAGATATATGATACTAGGATGATTATTGAGATAAACTTAGGAACCAGAAATGCTTTGTGGTCTCATTATTTCTCTTCCTCGATCCATTGATAGATATCTCTCAAACTATACCTACTCCATTCTTTCTTACGTGCTTAGATAAATCGTTTCGTTAATCTTCGTATTTAGAACTTTTCGTTTAATAAATAGACTATTTTAAACAAACAGATGAAAACCGGGCTGATTTTGAAGTGTGTTCTTTTTTAGATAATTTTTCTATTTCGTAATTCACAGTAAACTAATAAATTAGGGTTTTAAATATTTAATAATAACTATTCCAGATCCTCCACTCTTACCTCCGGTAGCCACCGTACCATCACCTCCCCAACCAAAACCATTGATACCGTTAAAAGGAGATCTGATAGAACCATAATATGTATTACCAGCTCCTCCAGCACCATAAACAAGGCTAACTCCAGTAATAGATGAAGATATCCCCAAACCGGCAGAACCGCCTGTATTACTAGTAGAATTACCTCCAGGCCCACCAGCTCCGCCACCACCACCGCCAGAACAACAGCTTGAGCTTGAATTTCCTCCTGGATAACCCTGCCCATCGGTACCCAAACCACCTACCCCAGAGTAAGTAGCACCGCCGCCGCCAGAACCACCAGGTTTTCCATGAATACTGTCAGTATTACCACCACCACCACCACCACCAAAAGCAATTATATCGCCAAACGATGAATCTCCTCCATTACCACCGCTTTCCCCAATACCCTTATCTTGAAAACCCGCTAACCCCCCAGCACCAACAATAATACTTTTTTCCTCATGATTAATTGACAATACTCCTGCCAAAACCCCTCCTCCTCCTCCGGCACCACCAGCAACGCCTGACCACCCTCCACCACCAGAGCCACCTCCTCCAGCGACAACAAGATATTCAATCTCTGACACTCCCTCAGGAGGAGCCCAAGTAGTGCTTCCTGTAGAAACCCCTTTAAGAGTATATATATTAATTATATGATTATCATCAGATGATTCAGAGCACTGAATACTGTTCGTAGAAACACACGAAGAATTAGAAAAATCTTCTTGTGTTTTATAGTATCTTATTGCTCTAAAAGTTCCAACACCTCCCGAGCCACTACCATAACAAGCAACGTGACTATTTCCAACACCTTCTTTAGCTAATATTAATCCTCCACTAAAATAATTGTTATAAAAAATATTAACAGATCCGCCTCCAGATGCTGCACCCCCACAACCATTAGACCTTCCACTACAACCACAAGCTCCTGTCTTGCCATTAATGCCATTAGATTGAATTACTCCGGAATAACCCATAATTATATTGTTAGCGTATATTATTAGTAAACCTCCTGTCCCCGTATTCCCAACTCCTCCTGGGCCGTTACCCCCAGGATTACCAGTTCCTCCAGAAGAATATACTCCACCTGCTCCACCTACTCCACCAATACTACTACCAATTCCGCCAGCTGCACCTCCAGCACCAGAACCTCCGGAATAAGAAGTCCCACTACCACCCCTTGATCCTTTTGTACTTCCCCATCCAGATCCACCACCCCCACCACCCGTTCCACCAAATGATCCAGCATACCCATCTCTTCCAGTATCCCCTGCTGATGACTGCTCTCCTCCCGCCCCTCCTGTAGCAGGTATCTCATAAGCAGAACCTCCTGAATTAAGAATCAGTATCCTATCTCCTGGAACATTAGCTGCTCCACGAGCAGTCATTGAAATAGTGCCATTTACGGTTAAAGTTCCATCCACATAAAGGAACATTCCTCTTTTTCTTGCCTGAGGGATCATCGTCACGCCTGAATCAATCGTCAAATCACCCCTATATCTCAAGGCAAGCATCCTAGCATCAGCTGTAGTATTTCCCAAGACAGGATTAGAAGAATAAGTAGTATTACCAGAAAATTCATAATACTCCACTGGAATGGAAGCATATTCCGTATCAGCTATCTTATCCCCGTTTCCAGTTCCTACCATTGAATCAATGGCAAATAACAATGAGCCTGAACCTCCTATTGGAAGCAAGGTGTTCCTACATTCAGATATATACTCTTCAGAATATACGTCACTTCCTTGATCATATCCCCATATAGCATAGCAATAAGTTCCTCCTGGCTCTAATCCTGTGTCTATGAAGGCATTGCCGTTGTCCTCATAGATAGTAGTGCCGTCTTCTCTACTCGTAGGGATAGAACCCTGTTTCCTCACTATCAGGGTATCAGTAGAGCCTAGTCCTGGTGTCCAATTGAGGATGATGGAGTTGTAGGCGATCGTAGGGAAAGAGAGATCAGTAGGAGCAGCCATGCTAGAGAGAGTACCGCAAGCAGATAGGTGTTCAGTCGAAAGAGAAGCAGTAATAGGGTTGTATGACCATACTGAATAGCAATAGGTAGTATCCTTGGCTAAGGTAACATCCGTGTCAGTGAAGGAAGAACCAGTAGAGTTGTATACCAAGGTTCCTTGTTCCTGATTACTAGGAGGAGTATTAATGCTCCTCCTGATGACAATATTAGCAGAGCTTCCTTTGGTGAAGGTGAGGTTGAAGGAACTGGTAGTAGAAGACATGGAGAGATCACTAGGGCTACTAGGAGGGACTCCTCCGCAGGCGAGGACGAAGCCGTTACTATAGGTATTCGTCCTCTCGTCATAGGCCCAGGCAGAATAGCAGTAGATGAGGTCTTCAGATAACCCTGTATCAGTATGGTAATGGATATCAGTGATGTCCTGGCCGTCCTTGTCATTCCTCTCGTAGTAGGTACTGTTTCCGTCTGTCCTGGTTTCTGGAGGGGTATCGTAATCCCTCCTGATCAAGGTATGGGTAGACAAGTAGCCTGGTATCCAGGACAAGGTGATAGAACCAGTACCGTCAGGGTTACGGACGGGTTCTAAGGTGAATAACGGAGAAGAAGAGCCTCCTGTACTGGTCCCTCCTCCGATACTAGGAGGATTGGAGGATGCTGGAGGGGTGTAAGTAGAAGGAGAAGAGGAAGAATAATTACTGCTACTTCCACCACTACTACTGAATCCGCCAGTACCGGTATTAGGAGATGATCCTGGTACTCCTGGATCAGTGACTATCGTATTGTCATAGCTATAGGTCTTACAGTAGTAGTAATAGTCTGGATTGGTGAGGGTTATCCTGTATTCATTGACTGCATTGTTGACCAAGGTGACGATAGTGCCATGGTCAAAGAGGTATTCGTCTGGTGGCAAGGAATTAGGATCCAGTTCAGTTACTGAATCAAGACAGATGATGGCTGAAGAGACGTTGCTCGTGGGAAGAGATGATAGATTAACAGGAATAGACCATACTAGGTCCATATAGGTGCTTCCATGGAGGAACATGAAGTCCTGGACCAGTCCTATTCCTCCTTCTGAATAGGCACTGCAGATTGTATCAGAACCGAAGAGGTTGATTCCTGTAGACTTGATGAAGCAGGAACCGTCATCAAGGATGGCTGCTATGCTGAAATCCTTGCCATCACCCTTGTATAGATAGGCTTTGGTAGGATTGGGGTCATAGGGAGTGGTCTTCAGGAACTGGTCTATGAATGACTGGAGATTCGTATTGGTCTTCCCTGGTTCTATGGTAGAGACGATGTCAGGATAGGAGGACTCGGATAAGGCATTCTTCCCTACTATGCTTTTGTATAGGTTAGAGATGTCGTTCTTGCGGACTGCGTCCTGGGCAAGGGATCTGGAGCTGCCTAGGTTGGCGATGATAAAAGCGGCCAGGATTGCTATGATGGCGATGATGATTAACAACTCTATTAAAGTAAAAGCGTAAAACTTTTTCATAAATATCTATTAAGACTATTTAACCCATACAGTGCCTCCAGCACCGACACCACACCAATGAACATGAAAGGATCTATCAGACCTAGTACTACAATCAGGTAAATAAAAACTTAAAAACCTACCATCTGAATAACAACTGCCTCCTCCAGTAGTTGCATGGCCTAACCCCGCAGAAGCACAACCCCCCGCAGCATTACTTGTTCCTCCAGCTACCCAACTAGAAGTAGTACTATAAGATAATTTATATGCCAAACAAGTATCTCCTGAAGTTAGTGAAGTTGCGCTCTTCCATACACAAGTTTTCTTCCCATACTTAAGCCTATTATTAGCTGATCTCTCCTTCATCCTGATTCCAATATCACCAGGAACACTGCTAGTAGATGATCTTATCTGATTAATGACCGTATCAGAAAACTTATAATAAACACCATCAGCAGGTACCGCTAACGATAATGGACTAACCGCTGTCGCTCCAGTAGAAGGATAACTTGCATTAGAAAAAGCAGCCCCGATATTTACCACTAAAGTCCACCCACCTCCATCAGTAGTCATATCACAATAAGCAACAAAAGATGTACCAGCAGGATTAATCCTATAATATCCATCAGTCGTCATACCACTACTATACCATGCATAACAAGAAGGCTTAGCAACTTCCAAGACCGCATCCCTAACCCAAACAGTCCATGCATAAGATTGCGCTACAGAACCGACATACTCACTCATCGCATACCCCTTACACTCATTTAAATATGAACAACTTCCAGTATTCACATTAGTAGCATTAGGAGAAAACGCCCAGCTATATTTAACTCCACCTAACTCATCAAATGTCAAAGTATTGAACCATCCTGCGTAATTAGAAGTATTTAAAAATGACCCTTCAGGATTATGGGACCCATAAAAATTGACCACATTCCTATGCACCTGATACCCCTTCCTAGTCTTAGGACTGGTTAAGGTAGTAACAGGAATATCGCCAGTAGAATAAGTAAAGTCAGCATAGTCTACGAAGGTAGGATCAAGGTCCTTGCCGAAGGCTACTTGGTTATGGTTAGGTATCTGGGAAGTATTGAAATTGAAGCTATGTGAACCATGCAGTGAAGGATTATAATCAGATTGAATTCCTTCGTTCCAATTAATAGAAGGATCTGTTTCGAATTGAGCCGATATAAGAGTCCATCCTCCTCCATCAGTAGTCATATCACAATAAGCCAAGAACGAAACCCCACTAGGACTGATTTTATAAAACCCATTAGTATTCGCTCCTGCCAATTTCCACTCCGAACAAGAATTCTTAGAAGCCTCTACTGTTCCATCTCTTACCCAGACAGTCCAAGCATAAGACTCAGGTGACCTATATAAAGAATTACCCGATAAAGAAAATCCTTTACAGTCAATATCGCTTAAGCAATTACCCGTATTGGTATCTGCTAACGGAGAGAAAGCCCAAGTAAACTTATTACCACCTAATTCATCTAGAGATAAAGTATTATACCAACCATAATAGATTTCACCTGTGACAACGGCATTTTCTAAATCATGATTATTATGAACACCAGCATCATTTCTACCAACCTGATACCCCTTCCTAGTCTTAGGACTGGTAAGAGTGGTAACAGGGATATTGCCAGTAGAATAAGTGAAGTCAGCATAGTCTACGAAGGTAGGATCAAGGTCCTTGCCGAAAGCTACCTGGTTATGACTAGGTATCTGGGAAGTGTTGAGGGCGAAGCCTTTCCTGGTTGCAAGAGAAGGATCATAGTCTCCTTGTATTCCTTCATTCCAGTCAGTGACAGGATCATCTTCATATTGGGCTAGGATGAGAGTCCATCCTCCTCCATCAGTAGTCATATCGCAATAGGCATTGAAGACATTGTTATTGACCTTGATAGGATATACTCCACTGGTATTCTGTCCTGATGCTTTCAGTTCAGAACAAGAACTATATGCTTGGACAGTAGTCTGACATCCTGTCAGCGGTTCAGTGTATTCAGTCCCATTCTTAGCATACAAGGCATAACAGTACTGAGTATTATCAGTAAGCCCTGTGTCTATGAAGGCATTGCCGTTGTCCTGGTAGATGGTAGTGCCGTCTTCCTTATCCGTAGGGATAGAACCCTGTTTCCTCACTATCAGGGTATCAGTAGAGCCTAGTCCTGGAGTCCAATTGAGGATGATGGAGTTGTAGGCGATCGTAGGGAAAGAGAGATTGGTAGGAGCAGCCATATCAGAGAGAGTACCGCAAGCAGATAGGTGTTCAGTCGAAAGAGAAGCAGTAATAGGGTTATATGACCATACTGAATAGCAATAAGTAGTATCCTTAGCTAGGGTGACATCATTATCAGTGAAGGAAGAACCAGCACTGTTGTATACCAAGGTTCCTTGTTCCTGGTTTTGAGGAGGAGTATCGATGCTCCTCCTGATGACGGTATTAGTAGAGCTTCCTTTGGTGAAGGTGAGATTGAAGGAACTGGTAGTAGAAGACATGGAGAGATCACTAGGGCTGCTAGGAGGGACTCCTCCGCAGGCAAGGACGAAGCCGTTACTATAGGTATTCGTCCTCTCGTCATAGGCCCAGGCAGAATAGCAGTAGATATGGTCTTCAGATAACCCTGTATCAGTATAGTAATGGATGTCAGTGATGTCCTGGCCGTCCTTGTCATTCCTCTCGTAGTAGGTACTATTTCCGTCTGTCCTGGTCTCTGGAGGGGTGTCGTAATCCCTCCTGATCAAGGTATGGGTAGATAAGTAGCCTGGTATCCAGGATAAGGTGATTGAACCTGTTCCATCAGGGTTCCTGATGGGTTCTAAGGTGAATGACGGAGAAGAAGAGCCTCCGGTAGAAGTCCCTCCTCCGATACTAGGAGGATTGCTGGATGCTGGAGGGGTGTAAGTACTAGGAGAAGAAGAGGAATAGGAAGAGGAGGAACCGGAAGAGAATCCTCCGCTGCCGGTATTAGGAGATGATCCTGGTACTCCTGGATCAGTGACTACCGTATTGTCATAGCTATAGGTCTTGCAGTAGTAGTAATAGTCTGGATCATCCAAGGTTATCCTGTATTCATTGACTGCATTGTTGACCAAGGTGACGATAGTACCATGAGTGAAGAGGTATTCGTCTGATGGCAAGGAATTAGGATCCAGTTCAGTTACTGAATCAAGACAGATGATGGCTGAAGAGACGTTGCTCGTAGGAAGAGATGATAGATTAGCAGGAATAGACCATACTAGGTCCAGATAGGTGCTTCCATGGAGGAACATGAAATCCTGGACCAGTCCTATTCCTCCTTCTGAATAGGTATTGCAAACAGTATCAGAACCGAAGAGGTTGATTCCTGTAGACTTGATGAAGCAGGAACCGTCATCAAGGATGGCTGCTATGCTAAAATCCTTGCCATCACCCTTGTATAGATAGGCTTTGGTAGGATCAGGGTCATAGGGAGTAGTCTTCAGGAACTGGTCTATGAATGACTGGAGACCTGTATTGGTCTTCCCTGGTTCTATGGTAGAGACGATGTCAGGATAGGAGGACTCGGATAAGGCATTCTTCCCTACTATGCTCTTATATAGATTAGAGATGTCGTTCTTCCTGACTGCGTCCTGGGCTAGGGATCTGGAGCTGCCTAGGTTGGAAATGATGAAAGCGGCCAAGATACCGATGATGGCGATGATGATTAAGAGCTCGATTAAAGTGAAGGCTTTAGTCTTCATATATAAATATTTTAACATAAAACAACCATATTTTACAACGATAAATCAGAAAGTACTCGAATAGAAATCAACCCTCATAAAATAAATACAATTTTTACACCCCTTTGCAATAAACAAAAATATATCAGATATAGACATCTAAATCCTTATACATGTCATCTGCACTGAAAAATATCATTAACACTGTTCTAAAACGTTCCTATTAAAACATAATCGAATTTCAAAATACCTCCCTCTTCATACTATGAAATTACATAATTAGGTAGGCTCTAGACTAGCACACTAGCCTAGATGTCATATTTTTTTATTATTATTTCTAATTCTTTTTTAAGTATATCAT
>Ga0302246_1002681_pt1 | contig 10428 bp, 9 predicted proteins | sample AAG_UR_Trp_MG_FD_193533 | JGI IMG/M metagenome (GOLD analysis project Ga0302246, IMG submission 193533) | Enriched activated sludge microbial communities from anaerobic digester in WTTP, New Holstein, Wisconsin, United States - AAG_UR_Trp | ecosystem: Engineered > Bioreactor > Anaerobic >...
CGCGCCGGTTGAATTCCCGGTTGTCGAACTCCCGGCCGTCCTCCTCTCTCAGAAAAAGCCGTTCGGGGTAGAGACGCGCCCTTTTTGAAATCCACTCACCGATATTCACTGCCATCCTCCTGCAATTGCGTTCTTTTTTCCCACATCTATTCAATCCGGCTCATGATGATCGACACGTTCGTGCCCCCATGGGAGACGGCATTGAGAAGCCCGTGCCGGATCTTCAAGCTTTTCGCCTCTCCGGTTGCAAAAGCAAGGGGGGCAATGGGCTTGACAAGTCCCCGCGTCGGTGGAACTTTGCCTTCCCGGATGGACAGGGCCAGCGCCGCCGCCCGCATGCCGCCGGAGGAGAAACTTTCCCCCAGGGCGCCTTTCACCGAAGAAATCACGGGCCCGGCCGGGTTCGCTCCGAAAAGGCCGCAGCAGGCTTCCGTTTCGATCCTGTCGGGATTTTCACCGCCGTTACCGGCGGCCTGGATTGTATCGATATCGGCCGGTGCCAGCTCCGCCGATTTCAACGCCCTGTTCATGGCAAGCATGGTCCCTTTTGCGTCGCGTGGCCAGTCGGTCGGGTTTGCCGGGGAAGAACTCATCCCCCAGCCCCTGATTTCGCAATAGGGGACCGCTCCTCTTTTGACGGCATGCTCCAGGCGTTCCAGGCAGACGATCCCGCAGCCTTCCCCGCCGACCGGACCGTTACGGTTCACGTCGAAAGGATATGCCCCTTCTGCCCGGCCATCAACAGGGGAAACCGCCCTGAACCGGACCAGGGTTTCGAAAAAAAATTCCGAGAGGATTTCGGCCCCTCCGGCCAGAACGACATCCGCCGTACCCCTCAGAAGTTCCATGGCCGCATAAACGAGGGCGGCTTCTCCCGATGTGGACTGATGATTGACCGTGGTATTGATGCCCCGGAACCCCAGTTCGATGGAGGCGTGACCGGCCGGTGCATTCAAGACGGAATTGGGAACCAGGCTCGGGTTGATCTTGGCCGGTCCCCGGGTGAAGAGAATGCGGGTACACTGGATCTTGAGATCCGTCGGACCGAAGGCGGTGCCCAAAATGATGCCGATCCGGTCCCGGTTTCCGGAATCGACGACGATTTGCGCATCCTCTAGGGCCAGGCGCGCCGATGCCACGGCGAGCTGCGAAAGCCGGTCCATCCGGCGGAAATTTTTGGTGGAAATGAAATCCTGGGGTGAAAAATCCCTCACTTCCGCCCCCAGGTGGCTTGGAAGACGGGACGTGTCGAAGGATTCAATTTCCCGGATGCCCGAATTGCCCCGGAACAGGTTTTCTGAAAAGCACTCCTTTCCGATACCGAGAGGCGTTGCCATCCCCACTCCGGTCACGACGATCCGTTTATCTGCATCCATCTCACTCATGGGTGATCCCTTTTTCCGTATAACGTCCCAGGATGACCGACGTATTGTTCCCGCCGAAGGCGAACGCGTTGGACAGGATGACGTTCAACTCAGCCGGACGCGCTCCCGTGATGACATAATCAAGATCGCATTCCGGATCGGGCGTATCGTGGTGGATCGTCGGCGGGATAAAACCCTCCCGGACGGCAATCATGGAGACGATCGCCGCCAGGGCGCCGGAGGCCCCCAGGGTATGGCCCGTCATGGCCTTGGTCGAACTGACCGGTATCCGCCGGGCATCCGTTCCGAAGACCTCTTTGATGGCCTTCGTTTCCATGGTGTCGTTGGCCGGGGTTGCGGTGCCGTGAGCGTGGATGTAATCGACGACGGACGGTGAAATCCCGGCGTCCGACAGCGCCGCCCGGATGGCGCGCACGGCGCCCGACGCCTCCGGGTCCGGGGCCGTCATATGATGGGCGTCGCAGGTGACCCCGTATCCCAGCACCTCCCCGTATATCCGGGCTCCCCGTTGCCTGGCGTGGGTGAGCGACTCCAGGACCAGCATCGCCGCCGCCTCGCCCAGGGAAAGTCCCTGCCGTTTCCTGTCGAAAGGTTTGCAGAATTCGGGATCGACGGCCTGCAGGGCGTTGAAGGTGGCGTAGGTGGTCTGGCTCAGGGGTTCGACGCCGCCGGCGAGCATGACCGTGGCGGTTCCGCCTGCGATCAGGTCCCGGGCAAAACCGATGGCGGTCGCCCCGGAGGAGCAGGCGGTCATGAAGGTCGTCTTCGGTCCCATGAGATTCAGGGCGGTGGTGATGCGATCCGCCGAGGAGGCCGGGCAGAGGTTGGCCAGCGTGGAGAAATGAACGCGCCTGCCCTCGCTTTGAAGATAATCGCGATAGACGTATTCCCCTTCGAGTTTTCCCCCGGAACCGACACCGAGGATAATCCCCATGTCTTCGCAGACGGATTCGGGCACGGGAAAAAGACCGGCGTCCGTCAGGGCCTCGACGGTCGCTGCAACGGCCATGATATCGGCCCGCGACATGCGCTTCCGGGAAAACGGGGGCGGGACCATTTCCCGGGGATCGAGATTTTTCACCTCGGCCCCGTTATGAGTCCGGTACGGCGCCGTATCGAACAGGGTCAGCGGCCCGATGCCGCATGCCCCCTCCCGGAGGGCGCGGCTGAATTCCCCCGTGTTCCGCGCCAGGGCGTTGACCGTTCCCAACCCGGTTATGACGACTCTTTCCCGATGCATCTCAAACCTCACTGCCGTTTCCCGCCGTTTCGCGGTTCACGCTTCGGAATCAAAAAATATGAAAAGCCCGTAAGTCAAAAATTCCCTCCCCCTCGACGGGGGGAAACAGGTCCTTCATTCCCTCCCCCTCGGCGGAGGAGAACAGGTCCCTCATTCCCTCCCCCTTGACGGGGGAGGGCCAGGGTGGGGGTGATAAAAGGCAGTATTGTTGATTTTGTTTTTCCCCTCCCCTGCATCCCTTCGCACAAGGGGACAAAAAAAAGACTTTTTACGGTGTTATTAAAAATATAAGCCTGATTTTTTACGGGGGAACTATAGGGAAGACAGGTTTGTGTGTCAATTATAAATGATGAAACTGTAAAAAGTCGAAAAGAATGCCTGTTTTGTCATTCCGGGCAAGCGTAGCGCGACCCGGAATCCAGTATTTTCAGTCGGTTATGGATGCCGGATCAAGTCCGGCATGACAGACGTATCGACTTTTTACGACGCCATCATAAGTGATGGCGTCGTAAAAAGAACAAGAATTCACCTTGCCTTTGAAACTTTGCCCTGTTTGTTTACGGGTTCGTCACAAAGAATGATCGAAAATCGCCCTTAAAGTCGTTGACAGATTCCTTCGGAAGATTTAGTCTGCCGGCAATTTTACGGTGAACAGGTTCATAGGCTCATTTCAAAAAATCGTCCGTATCAAAATGACCATAAACGGAATGTTGTCAAAAATTACAGTCAATCGAGAGGCCACCTGCCGCCAGGGCGGTAGCCTGTCACCGTATGGAAGCCCGGGGGAAAAATCATCCAAGCCTATCCAAGCCTATCCAAGCCAGACCCACCCGCAACTTCCAGAATATCCATCGATCCACAAATCAAAAAAACCATCAAAATACATATCTCTCGGGGGAAGGTATGAAGCTCAAGTTTCCGAAATAATCGAAAAACAATATTTCAAATCAAGTGGGTTTTATCTCAATCCAGAGAAACGAGAACGAGTTATTCCCCCCTGGCATCAGCAGGTTCGCAGTAGCGAACTGGCTTTGAGGGAACCAGTGGACACTTTTTTTGTCATTAAGAAATTCAGTAGAGAGAAAGATGAACTATGATGCCAGATTTAACAGAAAAAGTTCGAATAATGCCAAGCAGATATATTAATTGTTAAAGGTATAAGGAATGAAGGATAATATGAAGAGTATTGGAAATCTCAATTTCTTAGAATACCTGGGACATGAAGAACACAACCTGTTAAGTAGCATGGTCAACTGGAAGACCGAATTCGATCTGTTTTACAATCTTGATAGAATATTTCAAGAGCCACTCCGACGAATGAACGTGTCCTCTGGGAGTGTGATTGTTCCTCAGTTATATCTCTTTGTTCACTTTCATCTTTATTTCTCAGCGAGCTGTCTCTTTCGATGTCATCTTTCGGAGACCCTTTCCTCTTTAAGAAAGGCCATTGACGCTTCTCTATGCGCTTACAAGATGATTATGAAGCCAGAGAGCGAACGTGACTACTTAGAGCGAAACAGGTATTTTCAGTTCATTAAGTCGAACATTCAACGAGAAATCAAGGAAGACACTTTCCTTTATCCTCTCGTTCACGACCTGCTCTCCATTCACGACATGTGTAGCGAGTACGGGTCTCATTCTGACATTAGCTCGTTCTTTCATCGACTGGAACGGAAAGAAGTAGAGGACGAAAAGCAAGATATACTCTTCCTGCACTATTTTCAGTTCCCAAGAAATCCGGAAGAATTCCGATTCTATTATCTTTCTATACTTCAGGCATTCTACTCCATGTTCCTTATTTTTAAACCGTTCCTTGACAAGAACCTGAAAATAATAGACCCAAAGTGGGAATCAACTATTGATCATCTTGGTCCTTTGCTCAACAAACTGAGGAAGGAGAGCTATGAGAAATTCGAGAAAGACGCCTAACATGGCTGTGCACCGGATCGCCGATAAATCGGGGGTGGGAATACTGGGGACATCCATGATAAGTTTTGTGAAGGGGAAAACGGAGATTTCCCTTGACCCGCCCGGAAGCCTCCGGTGGCCTTGTGTTCACCCTTTCCTGCCGATCAATCCTTTTTTGCTCTTTCCTAACGGGTCAACTTGGCGATCAGGCGACCAGACATCCATTTGCGGTATCGGGTCTTCGAAGCAGTTCTTCGCGCCGAGAATGGGCCTTCGTATCAGGCTCGTCGGAGGCGCGCCCTGAAGGATTGAGAACCGCTTTTTTGCAGACCTTTACCGAAGCTTGAGTTTGGGTCAACCCTCCGGCCTCGAAACAGTGTAAAGGCGTGCAGTTCCTTGACTCACGCAGTCCCCAGAACGGCGAGGACCGGAGGGAAGATCGTTCGGTAACAAAGGTTATGTCCTTACATTTTTCAGGCCGCTGCTTGTGGTGCCTGAAAAGCTTCTTCACGCCGTTCGACGGCCAGCATGTACGCCACCAGTTTGCGGGCGACGGCCATGGTGGCCCGGTTGCGGTTTCCTTTTGCCAGTTCCTTCTCATGAAGCAATGCCAAATCCGGATTCCAGTGCGGGGCCAGCTTGGCGGTTTCGATCAGCATCGTCTGCAGATGTTTGTTCCGCTTCTTGGAGATAGGACCGCGTTGCTCTTTCCCCGCCGATTCCCGCTGGGCGCTGCATAGTCCGCAATAACTGACGGCCTTACTAATCGAAGAGAACCGGTTCTGTTCACCTGTCTCCAACACCCAGGTCAGGGCCATGACCTCGCCGACCCCTCGGATGGTCATCAATCTTTTCACCCGGTCATGGATCAGTTTGTCTTCCCGAAGGGTTTTGACCAACTTCTTCTGAACGGCCTCAAACATCTCCAGGCTGCTGCGGCTCAACTTCAACAGATCCTTCACCGATTCAGGGATATCTTCGACGCGCTCCAGTAAGGCCTCGAAGTATTTTCTGCCGTGAAGCCGCTTTTTGTTGTAGGACGTCCCGGTTTCCATCAGGAGCCCCGATATCTTGTTCTTCATCTTGACGGCGGTTCGGACAATCATATTGCGGTACCGCAGTATCCGGCGCAACTCTCGCAACGCCTCAGGGAGCATGTGGCATTCGGGCAAAAGATTGACCCGCAGAAGATCGGTGATCTTTTCCGCATCGGCCCGGTCGTTTTTCTTCTTCGCCGCCGTGATCGCCTTGAGCATCTCCGGATGGGCAACCTTCAAATCCACCGCATGGGGCTTCAGAAAATCATAGACCCAGCCGGTGAAGATGGTCGCCTCCATGGCCCCGATCCAGGGACCCGGTAAACCCTGCACCCATTGTAAAAGAGCCTTGCGTTCGGCGGCAATGGTGCCCTGTTGAACCAGGCTGCCGTCGATCTTCTTGATGCAGTAAGCAATTGTCTTCTTGTGAATGTCCAACCCAATGTAGTAAATACTGTTCATGGAAGCCTCCTTTGGTAGTTGATTTCGGACGGCTATGCCGATCCGACCGCTTGCGCTTAACAAGCTTCAATACCATCGGCTGGCTTCCTGCTAAAAATCAGAACTTATGCATTCAAACAGCTTACTTAATTCAGAAGTAAATTGAGAGAATCTTAGTCAGCCCAGGAAACATAAACCTCATTAAACCGTTGCTTATTTGCAGCAAATGCGCTCTCATTCTTCTCCGGGGGGTAAACGGATGCAGGCTCGATACGATGAACTTACAAGACATCATAAGACGAAAGATTCCGCCGGCTGCGTGGGCCGAGGGAGAAAACATCCCCTGGAACGATCCGGAGTTCAGTAAACGCATGCTGGCCGAACATCTTAACCAGGAACACAATCTCGCCAGCCGTCGCTTCGATATCATCGATCGGCAAGCAAAATGGATACACGAGGAAGTACTCGGCGGCATTCCAACACGTATCCTGGAATTGACCTGCGGGCCGGGATTCTACACGAGCCGTCTTGCCGGATTGGGGCATGAGTGCGTGGGCATCGACTACGCCCCGGAGGCTGTTCGTTACGCGCAGGATACGGCATCCCGGGAAGGGCTTACATGCACGTATCGCCTGGCGGATGTGCGAAAAGCTGAATATGGCGATGGATACGGCCTTGTCATGATGGTATTCGGTCAACTGAACGTGTTTCGCAGAAAAGATGCCCGTTCAATCCTTGAAAATGCCTTTTCTGCACTCATCCCGGGCGGTCTGTTGCTGCTTGAATCGCAACGTTTCGAGACTGTAGAGAAAAGCGGACTCGCCGGAAGTTCGTGGTATTCGTGTGGAAAAGGTGACGGCCTTTTCAGTGAACGCCCACATCTGTGTCTTACCGAGAATTTTTGGGATTCCAATAAACAATCGGCAACACAACGATTCCTCATTATTGATGCCGAAACCGGCGAAGTGACCCGGCACGCGATGACCAACGAAGCTTACACGGAGAAACAGTACCAGGAACTGCTTACTCAAGTGGGATTCAGAGATATACGTTTCTTTCCTTCCCTGGTCGGTGTTGAAGTCAAAGAGGAGAGTCAGGCCGCCAATCTTGTCGTTTTGGGAAGAAAGAAGGTCGATAAGAACGAAAACAGTAGCAAATTTATTTGTCGTTGAGCCAACATACAGGGTGCAATTGAGGAAAGAGCTATGACAACCGCCAAGACCATTCAGGAAGAAGATAAGTACTCGCCGCCGTTTTTCAGGAAGATACCCGTTTCGATCGAGAAGGGTTCGGGCATCCAGGTCTGGGATGAAGAGGGGAGGCGGTTTCTCGACTTCACTTCGGGCTGGGGGGTCACCTGCCTGGGGCATGCCCATCCGGTGATCGCCGATGCGCTGCTGGAACAGAGCCGGAAGATCGTCCAGGGGCCCAATGGGGGGCTGACCTACTCGCCGGTTCGGGCACGCCTGCTGTCGTTGATGGGAGAGATCCTCCCGGCACCCCTGACGCGGGTGTTTTTTGCCAACAGCGGCGCGGAAGCGAACGACGCGGCGATCAAGCTGTCCCGCAAGGTGACGGGCAGACTGGACGTGATCGCCATGGAGCAGAGCTTCCACGGGCGTACCATCAGCACCGCATCGGCCACGGGCCAGGCAAAGCACCGGGAGAAGTTCAACCCGTTGATGCCCAACTACCGTTTTGTCCCTTTCGATGACTTGGAGGCGTTGAAGAAAGCCCTCGATCGCAAGGTGGCGGCGATGATTCTGGAACCGATCCAGGGCGAAGGGGGCGTCATCATTCCATCCGCCGGTTATCTCGAAGAGGCCGGCCGGCTGTGCCGGGCAAACGGCAGTCTGCTCATTATCGATGAAATCCAGACGGGGTTTTGCCGGACCGGGCCGATGTTTGCGATCGGTCCCCTGAAGGTGGAACCGGACTTCATGACCATGGCGAAAGGCATTGCGGGCGGTTTTCCCTTTGGCGCCTTCGCGATGTCGGAGCGTGTCGCGGAGAAGCTTGAGCCGGGCGATCACGGGGGGACCTACTGCGGCAACCCGCTCGGCTGTGCGGTGTCTTATGCGGTCATCCGCTATCTGATTGATCATGATGTGTCCGCCCATGTGATGAAAATGGGCGAGTTTGCCCTGAATCGCTTGCGCGGGTGGATGGAGGCATACCCGGAGAGGATCACGGATGTCCGGGGGAGAGGGCTGCTTCTGGCCATAGAGTTTCGCGATGAGAAAACCGCCGGTTGCGTGACGGACAAATGTCTCGACAGACGCCTGTTTGTCAGGCAGACGCAGGGAAACATGATCAGGATCTTCCCGGCCCTGAACATCGGGCGGGAAGAAATGGAAGAAGGGCTCCTGTTGCTCGAAGAAGCAATTGATGAAACCTTGAGGGGGAAATAGGCAGGGGTTATTAAATAAAACGGTTCATTCCCCGTTAATCGAAACAAGGAAAGTGAAACCAAATGGTTACGATCCGTATGGCATCGAAAGAAGACGCCGCGGCCGTCCTGGCATTGCAGAAACTCGCCTATCAATCGGAGGCGAGGCTTTACAACGACTGGGCAATTCCGCCGCTGGTGCAGACCATCGAATCGTTGCTTGAGGAGTTTGCCGGATCGGTCGTTCTCAAGGCCATGCTGGATGACCGCCTTGTCGGCTCGGTACGGGCCAGGCTGAATGGCGATACGTGCGAAATCGCCCGTCTATCCGTTCATCCGGATCTCCAGGGAAGAGGCATCGGCTCCGAACTGCTGCGACGTATCGAGGGCAGGTTCGATAACGTTGCCAGGTATGAGCTGTTCACCGGCAGTAAAAGTGAAGCCAACATCCGGCTCTATGAGCGCCACGGCTATAAAATCACGCATACGAAGCCGATGTCGGAAAAGGTGTCGTTCACCTTCATGGAAAAGCGTGTCGGGAATGAGGGAATATAAGGCAAGTCTGGGGAGGGGAAATGGACCGGAAACCGGGAATGTCAAAAGAGATCCAGCGTTATCCTTATCCGAGAGGGCCCGTCGTGCATTGCCCTTATTGCGACGGGAAACACGATTTGAAGTTGATCTCCGAATCGTCGGGAAAATTCGAATGCATGAATTGCCGGGAAACATTTCTGGTGAAGAGGGAGGGATAGCATCGGGATTTTCAGATCCGTGTCCGGCTGGAAACAATGAATCCGTTTCCATGGCGGTTATCCCGATACGGCAACACGGAGATGAAAAGGGGACCCTATGAAATCCATTGGTTCCCTGATTCGGTTTCATTCCCATGATTCTGTTCTGGATTGTTGTCATGGTCGGCATTGTTCTTCTTGTCAGACTGATGTCATCAGGAGACAGGAAAGGCGCGCCGGAATCCGACTCGGCCCTCGATATTCTCAAAAAACGCTATGCCAAAGGCGAAATCACGAAGGAACAATTTGATCGGATGAAGGAAGACCTGAAGTAAGTCCGCACAGCGAAGGGCAGGGCGACTTCCCTTGCCGTTCAGCGGGCCTTGTAATAATACCGGTTCAGGTCAAACAGGCCGGCCTCTACCGGTTCATCCTCATAGAACCGCTGCTGAAACCAGTCGTAGGTCTCCCACAATCTCTCATCGGCGCGATTTATGCCGTATTTTTCGAATCGTTCCAGGTCCCTTGGGCTTTTCTCAAAATGGGCCAGAAGGTCGATGAAATCAGGCAGATCTTCTTCCCGGACATCGATGAAATAGTTCGGATAGGATCCGATCAGGCCGGGAAGGAAATTCGCGCTGTCCTTGGCGGGATTGAGGCGGCCGTCCTCGCCGACCATGAAGGAGACATTGTCGTGCCACCGATTGATGACGATGGAGCCTGCGATGTCCTTCCCATTTTTCAGGCGGATTCTCATGTAAGCCAGGTTTGCCTCATGTTCATTGGCCATGGAAAAGAAGGCCGTTCCGGGCTGGGAAAGGGCGATGAACGCCCGCAGGTAGTCATCCCTGGTTTCGTATTTCGCGGGTATTTGCGGATAGGTTTCCCCCGCGGGGAGGTAGTTCACGGGATCGAATGCGATCTGCACAGACGGCAGCAAGTGCTTTCCGACCACGTATTCCATGAACTCGCGCTTCGGATCTGCCATTTTGAAGGATATTTTCGCCGGCAGAATGGACGGATAATAGCGCACCTTTTTGAGATCGACATCCAGGTACCACGACTGCATGATTTCCTCCCGTTTCTCCGGAGGCAGAAAATCCAGGAAATAACTCTCCCCTTCGATGCGCAGGCCGTCCATGTAGAGCCGTGTCGCCAACTGATGACCGACCGTGCCGTACACGTCAAAACCGGCAACGAGGGCGTAATAGATTCGTTCCAGAAGGGGATAGTCGAGTACCCACAGGGTCTTCGGGAGGTTCCCCAGCACCCCCTTGTGAGAAGATCCCCCGTCGAA